>Ga0315338_1004747_pt1 | contig 10424 bp, 10 predicted proteins | sample ASW8metaG_FD_204518 | JGI IMG/M metagenome (GOLD analysis project Ga0315338, IMG submission 204518) | Ammonia-oxidizing marine archaeal communities from Monterey Bay, California, United States - ASW #8 | ecosystem: Environmental > Aquatic > Marine > Coastal | place: USA: California | collected...
ACCTGGGCAATCTACTGGGGCGGTCTCAGGGTGTCAAGCAAGAAGACTTACAGGTCCCACGGACCCAGGTTGGCGCTCCGAAACAGGAGAGGCACCTCCACTGGGCCATGCTAGACTCGCCGGGTGCTGGAGGTCTGAGTCCATGGTGATGACCGCATCCCCAGATGCGTTGCTCATGCCCGCGAACAGCCCCGCCTGGTGGCCGAAGTTGCGTGAAAAACTGACGTAACGGACGCATGGACCGCGGTCGCGTAATGCCTTGATGACGGCCAGCGAGCCGTCAGTGCTCCCGTTGTCCACGAAAACCAGCTCGTAGGCGACTCCCGTGCCGACGAGGGCCTGTGTGACCCGCTCGTAGAGCACCTACAAGTTGCCTTCCTCGTTCCACACAGGGGACGTGATCGAGACCACCCCTCCGCGATTGGGCGACGTCATGCCAGTTCCAACTTCGGAGGGGAACCCAGTGCGTCCTCAGCATCCGGGGTCAGACCAACTACCTTATCCGCCCCCCACTGCTGGACATACCGGCCATTGGCGCGCTGGATTGCCTCAGAACGGTCGCAGCCCTCGTCGAAGGCCTCGAGGAGCCAGCGGATGTAGGAGCCGACGCGCCTGCCCGCCCGTCCGTCCCGAAAGGGGTCTAACTCGTCGAGGCACGGGGTATGGTCCCCCAACTGGGGTTCGCTCGCAGGGTCTGCTTTATAGCGCCGGAGTGCCGCCATCATCCTGTCGAGGTCGTCGAAGATGACTTTTTCGTAACCCCACGAATAGAACGGGTGAGCTCGATTATGTGGAAGGTCACAATGCACAGCGCGTTTCCCGATGATTGCGCTCTCCAAGGCTGCGGTTGAAATCCCGATGCCGATCGTGAAGTCGGCTGCGTGCGCAGCGTCTGCGGGGAGACGACCGGTCGCATTATCTAGTACCACGCAACGGCCGCTGGCTACGGCCCTGCTTAGTAGCTCTTGCACTTCGGGTAACCAGCTGATCGATTCTGTTTTCTTGGGTTTGAACACGAGCCCGATTTCTGGATCTTCTAGCGCCCACCTGAGCAGGGAACTATAGAACGCCTGCATCATGCCCTTTGAGAAATGGATATCAGGATTGAATGAATCGTCGAAGGCCGCTACCACAAAGCGGCTGCCGTGCTCCTGAAGTGAATCGCGGACAGCCATGCTTTCTTGGGGGGCACCGGTGAAAACGACATCCTGTGAAAACCCTGTAACCACCAAGCACTCATTGCGATTCCTGCTAGACACTAATGCACTTTGCGCGTAGGTGCCCCAGGTGAAAAATACGTGGTCTGGGTGCCCCCAAACGCGCTGTTCGGTCAGCCCTTTCATTTCGGAGCGTTGGTTGCCCAAGTGCACCCCTCCAATGAGGTCCATTGCAATGCTCTGGGCGAACGTTGGAAAAGACAGAGGTGCACCTTCATCCTGATCGAAATGGATTTGGACATTGTGAGCAAGGTAAAACGCGTTCCAATAATCCACTTCCCTCAACATGGTTGTGCCGATGCTTAGAACCCACCGGTCTAGTTGACCACGATGAGTGCGTGTGTGAGTCGCAACCCGATAGCGCTGAGCCAAAGGGCCTGGCGCCGAGGGCTGCCAGACACGAATGTCTCGGCCCGCCACATTGGGCTCTTCAACCCACAACCAAGAAGTGCCCACCTCGTCGAGCTCCCCTAGCGTTTCGCTAGAGATCGAGAAAGGTACACGCCGGGGATGGCTACCCTGGCGTGGATCGAGATAGTGAATCACTCGGGTTGGGTCAAGTTGGCTATCGCGCAGCCAGAAGATCGCCGTTCGACGGGCAGGATTGACGCCCTCGGTGTAGTGGACCGCGATACGGGCTCCGCCGCTTGCTTCGGGAACGGGGCTCTTGCTGAATTGCCTTGCCCGATCAAGCTCGCCCATGAGCCATCGGAATCGACGAACTCCTCGGCGTGCCCAGGATCGTGCGCGGGTAAGCGCCGAGCTGACCTGGAAGAGGAGCCCTTCAGCCGGACCGAGGCGCAATCCCACGGAGTCATCAACCCAGAGATTCTGAAGCAATGGCCCCAGTCCCCGATGGTGATCCCAACAGACAGTTCGATTTGTGTCTTGGATGTTGCCGTGAATCGAGTGCCATCGCGTAACGCATAGGGCCTGAACCACGGGTCTCAAAGTGTCTCTAAGTGCCCTTTCGAAGTACAGCGCTACCCTGGGGGAATGAGCTACCCGAACGGCCTCTTGATAGGCGAACGTTGCCTGTACCTTCGCTGTCAGGGCTAGCGTCATATCATTCGTTAGCTGCTCCACCTCGAAGCGGAGGCTCGCGCCGTTGCCCGACCTCATGTCGCCCAGTTCATATGGCAATGTTGCTAAGCGCCGATTATTGCGCGGAAAACGCAAGGAACTCCCCTGGCTGCATCGAGCTCAAGCTTGAGATGCGTACCACTCTATTGTCTTGTCGAGACCGTCTTCGAGCGCCATTTGAGGGCTCCACCCCAACGCATGCAGCTTCGACGAGTCCATGGCATATCGCCAATCGTGACCGGGACGGTCTGTGACGAATTCGATGAGCGATTCCGGTTTGCCTAGCTTCGCCAGGACGCGACGGGACAGGTCGATGTTTCGCACCTCCTGGTCCCCGCCTGCGTTGTATGTTTCACCGTCTTTGCCGTACAAAGCGATTGTACGAATAGCTCGGCAAAAGTCCTCAACGTAGAGCCAGTCCCTTACGTTGCGTCCAGTTCCGTAGACGGGCAACGCCTCGTTCCTCAGCGCCTTGGTGATGATGACAGGAAGGAATTTCTCCGGGTATTGTCGCGGTCCGTAGTTGTTAGCCCCACGCACCAACCGAACAGGAAGTCCGAACGTACGGTGATAAGCGTGTACGAGATGCTCGGCGCCTGCTTTGGTCGCAGCGTAGGGGCTGTTGGGTTCCATCGGATCCGTCTCGCAGAACCGGCCCGCTTCACCCAATGCACCGTAGACCTCGTCTGTGGAAATCTGGAAGAACCCGCCACCCCGCGCTCCCAAACGCTTCTGGCGAGCGGTCTCAAGCAGCGTCCGTACCCCCATTACGTTGGTCCTAACGAAGTCGGAATCGTCCTCGATGCTACGATCAACATGGGTCTCAGCGGCAAAATTTACGATCCAAACTGGTGCGGGTAACTCACCCACCCAATGCTCCGAGCGACCACCGTCGCAAATCGCGTGCACAAGCTGTCTGTCGCAGATATCGCCCTTTACAAAAAAGTAGCGAGACCCACCAAAGCGTCTCTGTACGTCCTCGACATTCGCAGTGCTTCCCGCATAGCTGATCGAGTCAAGGTTGATGATGACCGCGCCGGGCATCTCATCGAGCGTTGTCTGGATGAAGTGCGACCCGATGAATCCGGCACCACCCGTCACCAGCAAGACCATGGTCTGCTCGAGGGTCACGGGAATCCCACGTAGGAACGGTCACCGACGATGAGGTTCAACCCCTTCGGGCGCCCTTCCGCGCGTTCGATGAGTGCCTCCCGACCGATTAGGCTCCAGTCAACCCGCTCTAGCACGCCCAGCACGCGCGAAGCGCTCATCACGACGCTGTATGAGATTTCTGTGCTTCGTATCTCGCAGTTACTGCCGATCGACGTAAACGGCCCTACGGTCGAGTTCACAATTCGGCATCCGGACCCGATGACGACTGGGCCGCGCAGGACAGAGTTTTCGACCACCACGTCGGCCTCTAAACGGACCTCACCTATCACTCTCGAGGTGGAATCGACATAGCTGTCAGCGTGAATCGAAGTGGTAATCCCACTGAGGATGAGCCGGTTCGCTTCCAAGACGTCCTCGGGTTTCCCTGTGTCCTTCCACCACCCGGTAATATTGGCATGCTCAACATCCGCACCGCTGTCGAGCAGCCACTGGATCGCGTCAGTGACCTCTAATTCGTTCCTGTGGGAAGGCTCGATATTGTCGACTGCCTCGAACACCTTGTCACTGAAGAAATACACTCCGGTGAGCGCCATGTCAGACGGTGGGTTCTCAGGTTTTTCTACTACCCGAATCAGACGGCCACTTTCGCTGAAATCCCCCACCCCGAATTCACACGCGTTCGGGACCTTGCTGAAGAGCACCAGTGCATCGGCGCTGCCAGAGCGGAACTGGTCGGCAAACTTGGTGATTCCGTTCTTCACCATGTTGTCGCCCAGGTACATGACAAAAGCCCCACCTCTGAGTGCGCTCTTCGCCAACTTGATGCAGTGGGCGAGCCCTAAGGGCTTATCCTGGTACACGTACTGGACGTTTAATCCCCACTGGCTGCCGTCACCGACAGCAGCGCTAATATCAGCTTGCGTCTCCGAGCCTACTATGACCACCACCTCGGTCACGCCAGCGTTTCGCAGGTCGTCGAGCACATAGTCGATTATCGGCCGGTTCGCAACGGGTATGAGCTGTTTCGCTGAAGTATCTGTCAGCGGCCGCAGGCGTGAGCCTGTGCCGCCTGCAAGAACTAACGCCATCAATTCGCGTCGAGCGCTCTTCGATTCGATGCGTATCCTCCTTGGGACTGAGGCTGAGCAGTGGGCGCTTTGTTGCTCGCTCGGTCCAACTGGCCGTGGTCCTACCGGTTGACTCGGATGCCCGACACACGTCGTTGGACATGCACGGCCGGGTGGCGCTCAGTGCACTCGGGCGGAAAAATTCGCGAACCTAGTCTTCTGCTCTGGCATTCATCTTTAACTGTCGTGGGGCTGCTGGTTGGTAGATAAGCCCGGCTTGCGCGATGGACGCGGCACGACGAGCATGGGACGGGACCCCCGGAGTGACCTTCGAGAACGGGGATGTGTTCAATCTCCGATTCGCCGACGCATGTTTTGACATTGTGATGTGCAACAACGTGCTGCTCCACCTCCCGAGCATCGCAAGGCCGCTGACTGAGTTGATACGAGTCGCCAAGCGGGCTGTGGTGGTACGAATGTTGGTGGGCGAACGCTCGTTCCGGGTTCAAGAGGTTTACACCAAGCTGAGTTTGCATGGCTCGGCGATCGAGCCAGCCGACGAGTTTGACGAGGACGGCGAGCCTCGGAGCTTCGCGTACCTCAACATCTATGGCAGACTGTACTTGGAGGCGCTGTTTCAGCGCATCGCGGCCGACGCCAACGTCGAATTCATTGAGGACACTTTCTTCGACCCAAGCGCCATCGAGCACTCTGGTACGGGCGAGTGGGACAACCGCAACCCAACGAGCATGCTTGGCGGCAAGCAGATCTTGGGCGACATCATCGCGCCCTAGTACTTCATCGTCGTTCGCAAGCCTCTGTAGACTGTGGGGGTCGCGTCCCGTCCGAGGGCGCTGGCTCACCCGCCACATCGGCCCTGATGCGGAGCGGTCTAGTGGACACAGGCTTGCTGGATCGTTTCGCAGATACCCGAGACGACGTCATCCGGCATGTGCGACCAGAGAGGCAGGCTCAGCACACGCTCACTGACGTAGTCGGTGTTGGGAAGGTGCACTTCGCTCTTCTCCGCAGCGCGGCTATAGACTGCCAGTCTGTGGACTGGTGGAGAGAAATACTTACGCGTCATGATGTTGTTTTCTGCCAGCACTGTGGCCAAATCGTTCCTGTCGATGCCTGCTTCATCAGGGTCAACTACGATTGCGAAATGAGTGTAATTACTCGTGTTGTCGGGATGGACCTTTTGGAAACTGATTCCCGGAGTACTTCTTAGCTGGTCTTCGTATCTGGACGCGAGCTCGTTTCGACGACTAACCATTGAGTCGGCCTGCTTCATGGACGCGAGACCCAGAACAGCGTTCAGCTCCGACATCTTGCCATTCATACCAATTATCTCAGCGTCGTAGTCGCCCCTGTTTCCGTAGTTACGGGATTGCTCGATCCGTTTGGCCAGCTCGTCGTCGTTCGTGGTTACCAGCCCGCCCTCGCCTGAGGTAACCACCTTGGTTCCACTTAGGCTGAACACCTCGACATCGCCGAAGCCTCCCAACGGGACCCCCTTGTATCGCGAGCCAAAACCGTGAGCCGCGTCGAAGATCAAGGTCAGGTTTCGCTCGTGGCAAGCCCGTTGGAGACCTTCGATCTCGCAAGGGTTCCCAAAAACGTGAACGGCAATAACCGCACTCGTGTCCGGAGTGGCCCTCCGAGCGATCTCTCCTGGGTCGAGCGTAAACGTTTCCCGGTCAATGTCCGCAAAGATTGGTTCTAGGCCCCCCCAAACCATTGAGTGCACCGTAGAAAAGAAAGTAAAGCTCGGAACGATGGCTTTGCCCTTTAGTCCGAGTTCTCGAATCGTCATCATCAGCCCCGTCGTGCACGATGGCGTGGGGAGGCTATGTCGCACCTGAAAGTACTCTTTGGTGCGGTCTCCGAGTTCCTTCTCATATCGAGCGAAGTTGGACAACATTCCGGAGGTGAAAACGTTCTGAAATTCGTCCGCGACCTTGGCGAATGCTGGTAGCGTGGGCTTGCTCAGAGGCACCGGCTCGTTGAAGTAGGGTGTTTCGCCGGCTCGCCGGTGTAAAAGGGGCTCCCGGTGATGCTTGAGGCGCGCAGGGACCCCGAGGCTAACGGCGTTCTCGGTGACATTGTCAACAACGACGGAGCCTGCGCCCAGGATCGAATCTTCTCCGATCACGACGTCCGGAATCGCGGTGGTTCCCGTTCCTAGAAAAGCGCGCTCTCGCACCTTGACCCGCCCGGCCAGCCGAGAGCCGGGCCCGATATGTACTGCATCTTCGAGCACACAGTCATGGTCGATAACCGCGCCACTGTTCACGATCACTGCATCGCCGATGCTCGCGCCGTTGCAGATGACCGCACCGGGCCCTACGAAGATGCCACCTCCCAACGTGACCGTCGGGTCGATGTTGGCGCTCGGATGGAGAACGTTGATCAACGTCAGGCCGCGATCTTGGATGATTCGGGCGAGCCGCTGACGGGCGTAGTTCTCTCCGATTGCCACAAACGCGCCTTCGACTCCCGGAGGAAAAACAAACTCGGCCAGATTGTCGGTCCTCCCGATGACCGGGACGCCCTCGCGTACGACACCCTGAAGCTCGGATGTGTTGTCAAGGAATGCGACCACTTCATGGTCACCGATCGTCCGAATTGCGTTAAGGGCGACTCCTGCTTGACCATCCAATCTTGCCCCCAGAATTACTATCTTCATTTGCAATCCCTCCAGCGCTGTCCCGCCAGTTTTCGGACATGGCGCCCTGCTGTCCAACTATGTATCGCGAGATCACAACCAGCCTGATCAGGTGACACAATCGATAGTTAGGAGATCATCAACTTGGATGTCTTTTGCCGCCCGTCGGCCGATGAACCAATCCATGTGACGGGGAGAAAGGCCATTCCCCGGCCTCTTCGCGGTAAGCATCTCCTCACGGATCACCGTCCCTGCTGATATTGCTTGCTTCGCGGCGATACTCCGGCGGTGCACGATGCGCTGTTCCTGCTCGATGGCACCGATCTGTTTTCTTGGATCTCCCAAGCCCAACTCAACATCGCGCACAGCCGCGACGAGATCAGTCAACTCTTGCGGGTCTAACGACGCTCCATGGTCTGGCCCAAAAGCTGCTGGATCGAGCGTGTAGTGTTTCTCGAGGATACAGGCACCCATGGCACGAGCCGCAATCGACATGGTGATCCCAAGAGTGTGATCTGAGTATCCGGTCGGCACTTGGAATGCTTGGCGCAGCGTCTCCATGACGCTGAGGTTCGCGTCGGCGAAGTCCGTTGGATACCAAGATACGCAGTGCATCAGAATCAGATTGATGTTGCCAGTGCTGTAGATTGCTTCAATCGCCTCTTCAATCTCGCCCAAAGAGGCCATGCCCGTGGACATAATCACCGGCAAATGCTGCGCGGCGATGACTTCCAGCAACCGGATGTTCGTGACGTCCGCCGACGCCACCTTAAGGGCGGTGACGCCTAGCTTCACCAACAACTCAACGCTCTCTTCGTCGAAAGGGGTAGAGAGGAACAATATGCCGCGCTGCTCGGCATACTCCGCGAGTGTATGGAACTCGTCGTAGTTGAGCTCCAGTCGGTGTAGGAGCTCGCGGAACGTTTCGCCCTCCATGCTGCCTTCCACGATGTATGACGATCGAGGCGCTTCCGGGACGACTAGCTTCTCTGCTTTGAAGGTTTGGAACTTGACCGCATCGGCCTTGGCATCAACGGCGACGTCGATCAGTTTCATCGCTTTCTGAAGATCGCCGTCATGGTTAATCCCTGCCTCTGCGATGATGAAGGCTGGCTCTCCTGCACCCACGATCCTGTCCCCGATCCTCACGCTGTTCAACATATCGCCTCCGACTCTTGTGCCTTGCTCTGGAGACCGAGCCCTCGTCCAATCTCACCGGCCACCCTCTCGCACCCCCTACCGTCCACCATATTGCGGCCAGCCGTGCTCATGGCCTCGCGGGCTCGCTTAGAACGCAGAAGGCCTTGGGCTGCATCAGCGATGTCTCCGCTACTCACGCGGTCCCACATCCCAAGGTTCGCTGTGGCGCCTTTCGATGCGAAGGCTGTGGCGATCTCGTTCTGCCGGTCGAGTTGGCAGACGACGACGCCCGGAGTCCCGACACACAGGCGATTGAACAGCGTGTTTCCTCCAGCTGTGATGGCGAGGTCCGCTGCGGCAAGTAGGTCTGGGAAGTCGGTCACGTTGCTCCGCAAGACGTATCGGTGGCGGGCGGTCTCTACCCGCCTTCGTAGCTCAGCTTCCGGACCGAATGCCACTCCTGTGACCACAGTCACCTCCAGCAGACTATCGATCCGTTCAAGGGCGTCTACGACCAATAGAACCAGGTCGTTGTTGTCCGATCCACCCATGCTCACAAACACCGAGGTCGGTTCAGTCGAGAAGTTCAGTGGCCGGGCTCGGAGGCCCGGATAGGATGGGTCCATGATGAAAAAATCAGGGCCGAGAAGATACAGAACTCCTTCGGAATTGGCGTAAGAATCGTGCCGCTGATTCGGATTGCCATTGACCACGAGATCCGCGGCTATGTGTCTCGGGAAAGAGTCGTCGGTGATTGCCACCAGATACCCTGCGGTCGCTCGGAGGCTTGCCATGAATTGAGAGTCGATGTCTAGATGAAGCAAGTCCACGACAACGCAGGAGGCACCAAGGCTTCCGACGATCTCCTGGGTCCTTAGTTTCTCTTCTTGGATCGATATCCGTGCCGGCAACGTGTGACAGGGATAGCCAGCACGGTCCAGGAGTTTCCTAACTGGCAAGCTGTCGATGCACACAAAGCCGACCTCGACGTCATACCGACGCGTCAACTCGTTGGCTAGTGTGATGTCGCGCGCAACGTGGCCCATCCCAATCTCTTTCGCCCCATCGCACCTAAAGAGCAGTCTCATCGTTCTCCGCACACGCGTTGCCTCAAGAAGGGTGGCCCCGTTGCTCGTTCATGACGCGCACCCTTTCGCCCATCATTGCCAGGTAGGAGTGATATTCCATGGATTGGCCATCAGGTAACTTGACCGGAAACGTTGGGTCGATGGCGCACTCTCCTTCGATCGTGTCACAGTAGGGGACAATCTGATCAACCTTGCTGAAAGGTCCGCACCGGTTGACGATCTTACGAACCAGCGTGATGTCCCTGTCGGTGTCGACACTCAACCAGTAGTAAGGACGCGCTACCTGAGGTCGAGCGTTGAGAACCTCACAGTGAAAAACCTCAGGATTGAACAGGTAAAGCTGAATGTAGCTGTGTTTGGGCCCAACGATCATGTTGTGACACCTGCGTAGCGTCTCAAGATTCATGACCTCCGCTGCGAGTCCCAGAGGCAAACCTTCCGTACGTGTGTACTCCGCGTCTTGAGCAAAGTGCAGGCGTATGGAATCGTCAAGATACCCAGTGTCAATCAAAGGATTGTCCCCGGTCGCGCGGATCACGTAGTCCGCTTCGTGTCGCTCTCCCATCTGGATCAGGCGCAACATCACGTCTTCTTCATGGCCGGCAAAAGCAGGCACGTTCCACTCTTCGCGCGCCTTGTCGATCAGCACCTGGTCTTCAGGATGTGAAGAAGTGCAAACGACGACTTCGTCGATCAGCTGCGAGCGCTGTAATCGTTCCAAAATGAGCTGCGTCATTGCCCGGCCGCCGATGTCTTCCAGCGCCTTCCGCTTGAGACGCTGCGACTTCATGCGCGCAACGACTCCTGCAATTACCCTCTTGTTGCCAATCATCGTTCGCGCTCCTTGCGAACCGATTCACCGTTCTGCAGTTGCATCGCTAGTGCTGATAGGTCCTCGAGTGGTCGCTTTGAAGGTTTCTCGCTGGGCAGCTGCCGGATTCGGCGGGAATTCCCAAGCTACCGCTTCGGCGAACCTTCGCCGGGCGGGAAAACTCTGCAGCACACCTTCGGAGCGGTAGCTTCGACGAAAGGAGTGCGTTATCGGGCT
>Ga0315338_1004748_pt1 | contig 10422 bp, 11 predicted proteins | sample ASW8metaG_FD_204518 | JGI IMG/M metagenome (GOLD analysis project Ga0315338, IMG submission 204518) | Ammonia-oxidizing marine archaeal communities from Monterey Bay, California, United States - ASW #8 | ecosystem: Environmental > Aquatic > Marine > Coastal | place: USA: California | collected...
TCACATTTCGGCCCTGCAGTGTTGCTCTAGGCCCCGGATCAAGTCCGGGGCACGCTATCAGAATGTGCTGAGTTAACCGCCAAGCCCGAAGTGTTTCTTTGCATCGTCATAGGAATAAGCCATGCCATTGTTATCGAAGGCGAAATGGCCGAGCGCGCAGTGGCTCTTGGCATGGTCGAACTTGATGGCGCCGGTGCCCTTGATATTGCCTGAGGCGATCTCGGCCTCATAGAAGGTCCAGCCATCGGGCAGCACGGTTCTGATGTGGTGTTCTTCATCGGTCACCGGATTGCGGATCGGCGCGCTGGTGGCGCGCACCACATTGGGTATGTCGAGGCGGCCGGTGCGTTTCTTGGCGTCCCATTCGAATTCAATTTCTGTGAACACCGGGCTGTGCACCTTTTCAACAATCTGGCTGAATATGGCAAACATGGTGCCCGGCGGCTGGCCCTTGCCGGACAGGATGGTGAAGATCGCATCGCGCTGCTCGGTCGTGGTCTTTGATTCCATGATTGGCTGCAATTGCCCCTCGCCGTGATGTATGGCGCGGGGAAAATAGAACACTGTGACCAGCACCAGATCGTCCAGCCGGATGTCGCCGTAATAGCCCTCGTCAACCTTCATGGCCACCACGCCATCGCAAAACCCCTTGGTCGGCGGCGCCATCGCCTCGCACGGACAGCCATAGTCGCAACTGCAGTATTCAAGCCATTTGCCTTGCAGGTGCCATTTAACATCGGTCATAGGTGGAATTCTCCCAAGGCTGTCCGTCAGGCTCACGGTCGGGTCACGATAACAGGGTGGATGGACGCTGCAAAGCGGGTGTGGTCCCACGCTTATCCTTGGTCCGCAACGAAACGCCCCGCAGACATTTGTGCGTCTGCGGGGCATCCTCTTTGACAAAGCTCGAAATTAGACTTAGGGGAATTCTAACTTCGAATTCCATTGTACAAACCACCATGGCTTCAGTGCGGTGGTTTATGGGCCGGGTCTTGTCGGTGACGCGGTGATATTGTTGCGGGTGTTGGGAAATGTGGTCACGGGTATTTTTTACAGGGCCAACTCCGCCTGGGTATCGGCGCTGGTCGCCAGGGCCTGTTTGAGCACCTCGGTATGATCGACTTTCAGGCACATGGCATGGCGTTTCATGGCGCCTTGCGAGCGCAGTTCAATGCAGCGGATTTTCAGCCAGTTGGCAATCAGACTGGTGGCTCCGCTGGCGGCGTTGTTGGTTGCGCGTTGAGATTTTGCATGGCTCATCAGTGCGGCCGACAAATCCTCCAGCAGATCGCCGGGCATGCTGTCGATGTCGCGCCCGACCGTGGTCAGATATGTGTGGATATCAAGTGCAGTGTCGGTCGGCCAAAGCTCATGGAAAACATCCAGGGCCGCAGTCTGGAATTCGGTGGCATAGGGAGCGTTTCGTTTCAGTCGCGCGGCAATGATCCCAAGCAGTTCCTCAGCACTCTGCAGTGCGATCTCGTCCACCAGCCTCATTGTTACGGATGACCAACCCATGACACCACTCCTACGCATTACCGTTGACGACTGAGTGGCCTCATTTACTCAATATCGGTTATCGCGCATTCAATCAAGTCTTGACCGGCCCAGCGGTTGTCGGGGATGTGGTCTGGTTTCACGATTGGGCAGATGCCACCAGGGCCTGATCCATGCGGAACAGGCCCGATGAGATGGCGTTGCGGGTGATCAGGCCGACTGCCTTGACGTCGCCGCGCTGCATGGCGCCGCGGGTCAGCTCGATGTGATCGGTAAATGATGCAACTTCGGCTTCCCAGTGCATGAGGGGCAGGTAGCTGTACCACATGCGTACGGTCTGGAAGAACAACTCGTCATAGCTACGCAGCAAAAGCTCATTGCCAATCTGGCTTGAGATGCACTGATGAAGGTGCAGGTCTATGCGGACATATTCCTCATAGTCCTGTTTGTCTGCAAGGCGACGAATACGGGCGGAAAGACCGTCGATCAGGTCGAGGGCGGTCTGATCCGGCAGTTGCGGATTGAGCGAGCCGATGACCTGGGCCAGATGCATGCGGAGCAGGGTGGCTTCGCGGATGTGATCAAAATCGACCTCGGCGACCGCGGTTCCAACACCGTGGCGGGTGTGCACAAGTCCTTCATGCTCCATCCGCTGCAGGACGTTGCGGATCGGGGTTCTCGATACTTCGAATTCTTGCGCCAGTTCATCGAGGTCGAGACGTGTCCCGGGCGGGTAGGTCAAAAGGGTTATGCGTTCACGCAGCGTGTTGTGAATTTGCGCAAATCTGAGGCGCCAGGGGCTGTGGTCCCGCACGCGAACGGTGCGCGGCCTTAAGGGTCTCACCGGCATGTCGGCCGATTGCTCTGTTTCCGGCGTTGTATGGTTCGCCACGGGTACTCTTTCGTCCACTGGATAGGTCTAGATATATATATCTTTTCGTGAGGTGCTGCAAATTCAAGTTCCTATGATAAGGCCTCGAAAGTCGAGACGGAGGCTTTTTCCGAGTTTTACTTAATGTTTCCGGCATTTATTCCGCAGCGGAAATCAGTTGGGAAAGTTTGGACAGATGTGCGTTGGGGTGATATATATCTCTCAATGCCGTGACAGGATGATAAAGACACGGTGAAACGAGGGGACGGGATGGACGACAGGGTCGGCAGGACGGCTGATATCCTTGAACGCCTGGTGAGTTACCCGAGCATATCGGGCCTGCCTAATGGCGATATCGTCGGCTACATCAAAGACTATCTGTCTGACCTTGGTGTCGAAACTTCCCTGAGTTATGACGAGGCCGGCGAGCGGGCTAATCTGTTTGCGACCATCGGGCCTAAGATTGATGGCGGCGTGGTCTTGAACGGCCATACCGATGTGGTGCCGGTCGAAGGCCAGGACTGGTCGAACGACCCGTTTACACTGATCCGCAAGGACGGACGGCTTTATGGCCGTGGTTCGGTCGACATGAAGGGATTTCTCGCCTGCGTGCTCGGATCGGTTCCCGCTTTCCAGGCAATGGATCTCAAGCGTCCCATCCATATCGCATTTTCATTCGATGAAGAGACCGGCGGGCTCGGCATGCCGGTGCTTCTGGCGGACATGGCCGGCAAAGGCTTCCGGCCCGGGATTGTCATTGTCGGCGAACCGACCGAGATGAACATCGTCTCCGGCCACAAGGGCGGATATGAAATGCGCACCGAGATCACCGGCGTCGAAGTGCACTCCTGTGACCCGACAAAAGGGGTCAGCGCAATTTCCTTTGGCATGCGGCTGATATCGAAGATCGATGAGATGGGCCGGGCCTTTGCCGCAAACCCGTATGTCGGCTCGCCTTACGATCCGCCCTTTGCAACCTTCAATGTCGGCACCATTACCGGGGGTGCCGCACGTAACGCCACCGCGGGATGGTGCAACTTTGACTGGGAGCTGCGGACGATGCCGGGCGAAGACGGTGCAGCGGTAATCGCTGAAATCGAACGCTACGCTATGGATGTCTTGCTGCCGGAAATGAAAGCGGTCAGTGCACTGGCGGATATCAAGGTGATCACAGAGGCGCCGGTGCCCGCACTTGATAACCGCAATGCGGCGGCTGCGGTCGCCTTCGTCTGCGAGGTCACGGGCCTCAACAGCGAGGGTGTGGTCTCGTTTGGCACCGATGCCGGTTATTTCTCCGATGCTGATTATTCCACGGTGGTGTTCGGGCCGGGCAGCATTATGCGCGCCCACCAGCCAGATGAATATATCGAGGTCGATGAGTTGTCGGAAGGCTTGCGCTTTCTGAAAAAGGTGGGGGAACGCCTGACGCGATGAATGCGCGAAACGGTGCCGGTGGTCCACCGTATCGCGCAAAACATGGACCGCCAGATCTGGGCCTGCACTAAGCCGACATGGCGGGCCGGTTACTTCAAGGATCCGCATTGGGTCTTATAGACGGGAGGAAAATATGAAGTCATTATTTAGGAAATTAGCTGGTGCCGTGATCGCCGTATCATTTGCTGCTGTCGTGGTGAGCAGCAGCACGGCAAGCGCTGAAACGCTGCTTGAAAAAACCCAGGCCGGAAAATCTGTCAGGATCGGTTTTGCCAATGAGCAACCCTGGGCCTATCCGGGTGAGAGCAACAAGCCGCTTGGTTTTGTGAACTCCATTGTTCTTGGCACCCTGAAGACCATGGGTATCGAAAATGTCGAGCCGGTTGTGACTGACTGGGGCGGGCTCATACCGGGCCTCAAGGCCAACCGGTACGACATCATCACCGGCGGCATGTATATTCTGAAAAGCCGCTGCGAGAACGTTGACTTCTCCGACCCCATCGGCGTGTTTGGCGATGTGTTTGTGGTCGCCAAGGGCAATCCAAAGGGCCTCCAGACCTACGTGGACATCAAGAAATCGGGCGCAATGCTGGTGACCGGTGCCGGTTACAACATCGTCGAAGTTGCAAAGAAACAGGGTATTCCGGACGCCAACGTCATGCAGGTTCCCGGACCCACTGAAATGCTGGCAGCGCTTCTTGCCGGACGGGCTGATGCGGTTGGCACCAACTTCTTTGGTGGCAAGGTTCTGGCCGACCAGAGCGGCGGCAAGGCCGAGCTGTCCGATCCGGACAACCTGCCGGACTGGACCAAGAACTGGGTTGGGATCGGTTTCCGCAAATCTGATACGGAATTCCTCAAGGCCTATAACGAGGCGCAAGCCAAGTATCTTGGAACCGACGGCATGCTCGCAGCAGTGGCGGAGTATGGCTACACCAAAGCCCAGCTTCCAGGTGATGGCACCACCGCTTTTGCCTGTGCCAACCGTTAAGGCCAACGGTTCCGCCTGAAGGGCCAAGCAAAACCAACGAGCAGTCCTTTGTGGACTGCCCGTCTCCTGCGATCGCAATCTGTGCTCAGGGCAACAGGTGATGCTTCATTACATTGAGTTTCTTGAACAACACGGATCGCGGTTCGTGGATGGCGCGATCATCACCGTTCAGCAAACGATCCTGGCAGGCATGCTGGCGATCGCGATTTCCGTTGTCATGGGGCTGATGCGGATATCGCCTGCAGGCGTCGTGCGCGGTTTGGCGACTGTCTATATTGAGTTTTTTCGCGGCACCTCACTTCTTGTTCAGCTCTACTGGATATTTTTCGTGCTGCCGTTGTTCGGCATCACGTTGGAGAAATTTACCGCCGGCTACATGGCGGTCGGCATGAATCTGGGCGCCTATGGCGCCGAAGTGGTGCGCGGCGCCATACAGTCGGTGCCGCGCGGGCAATATGAAGCAGCCGTGGCGCTCAACATGTCGCCCTTTAAACGCATGTCACGGATCATCCTTCCCCAGGCCGTGCTGATCATGCTGCCGCCGTGGGGCAATCTGCTGATCGAACTGTTGAAGGGAACCGCCCTGGTATCGCTGATTTCGGTTGCCGATCTGATGTTTGAAGCCAAGCAGATCAATGGTGTGACCTTTCTTTCCGCCGAGTGTTTCGGCACCGCCCTGATCCTCTATTACCTGATGGCCCGGCTGGTCATCTCGCCGGGCATGCGGGCCTTCGAGGCCGCATGGGCCCGCAAGATGGGAAGGGCGTAGCGCCATGTTCGACTGGAAGTGGAGCTTTACCTTCGAAATCATGCCAAGGCTGTTATGGGCGACCCTCAACACCTTGATGGCGGCGGGCTTCGGTTATCTGATCGCCCTGGTGATCGGGCTGATCTTTGCGCTCGCACAGCGCACCGGGATCAAGCCGGTGACGCTGGTGGTGCGCGAGGTGGTCGAGTTCATCCGCTCGACACCGCTGGTGGTGCAGATCTTCTTTGTATTCTATGTCGGGCCGCAATTCGGCATCCGGCTGTCGCCCTGGACGTCAGGCATGATCGCCATCGGCCTGCATTATGCAGCCTATCTCTCCGAAGTTTACCGCGCCGGGCTGGACAGTGTTCCCAAGGGGCAGTGGGAAGCCTGCAGGGCGCTCAACCTCAGTATGCAGCGCACCTATTTCAGGATCATCATTCCCCAGGCGGTGCCGCCGAGCCTGCCGGGTATGGGCAATTATCTGGTGGGTATCTTCAAGGATACGCCGATGCTGTCGGTGATCGGTGTGGCGGAGTTGATGCATACGGCGACCGCGGTCGGCTCGGAAACCTACCGCTATCTGGAGCCTTACACCATGGTCGGCCTGATCTTTCTGGCGATTTCCCTGCCGACGGCTTTTGGCCTCAGGCGGTTCGAAGAGTGGGTGCGGCGCGCGCTTGGAATGAACAGGTAGAAATTGGATGTTTGCATGAACAAGCCCGCATACCCACTGCAACTGGATGACGGTGCGCCAATCGTGCGGTTCTCCAACGTCACCAAGAGTTACGGCGAACTGACAGTGCTTGATGCACTTGATCTCGACGTTGCACAGAACGAGATCGTTTCGATCATCGGCCCGTCGGGCTCCGGCAAGACCACGGTTCTGCGCATGCTGATGACGCTCGAGGAGATCAATGGCGGTGTGATTTATGTGGATGGCAGGCCACTCACTCATATGGAGCGCGGCGGTGTGCTGGTGCCCGCCAATAATGCCCATTTGCGCGAGATGCGCACCAATATCGGCATGGTGTTCCAGCACTTCAATCTGTTCCCCCACATGACCGCTCTGGAGAACTGCATGGAAGCACCGGTGCAGGTGCTTGGCCTCAGCAAGCAGGAGGCGCAGGAGCGCTCCGAGGACCTGCTGCAGATGGTCGGGCTGGACGACAAGATGCACGAACATCCAGCCAGGCTGTCCGGCGGTCAGCAGCAGCGTGTCGCCATTGCCCGGGCGCTCGCAATGCGGCCCAAGGTCATGCTGTTCGACGAGGTGACCTCGGCGCTCGACCCGGAAGTGATCGGCGAGGTCCTCAACGTCATCCGCAAGCTTGCCACCGAACACAGCCTGACCATGCTGATGGTCACCCATCAGATGGGGTTTGCCCGCGAGATTTCGGACAGGGTGTGCTTTTTCTATGCCGGAAAGATCGCTGAACAGGGCACGCCGGATGAACTTTTCGCGCACACAAAAAATGAGCGCACCAAGCAGTTCCTAAGCGCCGTACTGGATGCCGGCTAGTTCAATGGAGAAGTTATCGATGATCACTGAGGATGTCCGACGAGCCTATGACAACGATGGCGTGGTGTGTCTGCGCGACGTTTTTAGTGCCGACTGGCTTGATGTCGTGGCACGCGCCATAGAGCACAGCCGCGCCAATCCGGGGCCCATGTATGTGGACTATTCGGCGGACACCAGACCCGGTACCTATTGTGGCGATTTCTGGGTCTGGCCACAAGTGCAGGAAATGCGCGATTTCATCTTCGCGTCGCCGGGGGCACGGCTGGTCGGCGAAGTCATGGATGTCGCCTCGGTCATGCTCGTCACTGATAACTGGGTGGTGCGCGAGGCCGGTGCCGTGAACCGGGCGCCGTGGCATCATGACGGCCCCTATTTCGATCTCGATGGCAGATGGTGTGTGCTTTGGATGGGGCTTGAGCCGGTCGGCCCTGGCGAAGGCGTCGTCTTCCTGAAGGGATCGCACAAATGGGGATGCCAGTTCATGCCGGAGAGCTTTGCCGGAACCGGGCCCAAGGGCGAGCTGGTGGCGCCCTACGAGTCGACCCCTGACTTCTCGCAAGAACTCGACCGGCACGAGGTGCTCGAATTCGCTCTTGAACCCGGCGATTGCCTCATCTTCGATGCGCTGACCGTCCACGGTGCACCCAATCCGGTGCCGCCTAAGCACAGCGTCAGACGCCTCACTATGCGCTTCGCCGACGGTGCGGCCACGTATCGAAGACGTGGGCCCTGGACGCGGGACCTGACGGATTATCTGGAACGGGAGTATGGCCTCGACGAGGGCGGTCCTTACACGTGCGATCTGCTCCCGGTGCTGTGGCGCCGGCAAAATACGATGGATGCCGCATAATGCCCGGTGCGATCAAATCGCCCCCAATTGCCGATCAATGTGCTCAGCAGGACTTGCAAGACTGAGAGGTGAGAAATGTCAATGGATCCGGTTTTTCCCCGGCCTGAACTCGATGCCCGGCTGGCCAATGTCCGCGTGGCGATGGCAGATCGTAATCTGGACGGGCTGCTGATCGCCAGTCCGGAGAATATCTATTATCTGACCGGGCTTGATCACTGGGGGTTCTTTGCAACCCATGTACTGGTGGTGCCGCGCGATGGCGGTATGGCGCTCATCACCCGCGCCATGGAAGGCATTACGGTTGAAAACCAGATCGACAATGCCAGGTTCTATGGCCATGCGGATTATGAGGAGCCGTCCGATCATGTCCTGAAGGCGATGGGGGATCTGGGGCTCGCATCGGGCAGACTGGCGCTCGAGGAGCGCACATTGTTTCTGACGCCTCATGTTTCCCGGTTGATCAAGGAGGGTGCTCCGCAGGCCGACTGGCAGGACGGCTCCGGCATTGTCGATCAGATACGCCTGGTCAAGTCACCGCTTGAAATGGACTACACGCGATTGGCTGCAAAAGCTTCCGATGCGGGCACGCTGGCGGCAATCGAAGCGCTCCATGACGGTGTCTCTGATTACGAGGTGGCGGCTGAATGCCATCGCGCCATGTGTCTTGCCGGCAGTGAGTATCCGGGTTTTGGACCGTTTATCCGCCCGACCACCAGGCTTGGCGAAGAGCACACCACATGGCGCGGTGAGACCTTTCGCAATGGCGATGCTGTGTTTCTGGAGATTGGCGCTGCCTACCGCAAATATCAGGCGCCCATGGGTCGGCTGGTTTATGTGGGCGAAGCGCCGGACGGCGTGGAAAAATCCGTCGAGCTTGCCATCAATGCCATGAATGCCATCGCATCCGCCATCACGCCGGGTGCCAAAGCGGGCGATGCCTATGCGGCGTGGCGCGAGGTGGCCCGGGGCGGGGGGTTGATCGGCTATGAGCGGCATCATTGCGGCTATCTGGTGGGTATCGGTTTTCCCCCCAGCTGGACCGGCGGGTCGAAGGTCACGGGCCTTGCGCCAAATTCAGACCTTGAACTGCAGGTCGGCATGTCGTTCCATCTGCACTCATGGTTCACCAACACCGATTGCGTGGATTATTTCATTTCGAACGCCGCCATGCTGACCGATGAGGGCTGCGAGATCCTGACCACGCAATCACCGCAAACGCTTGTTGTGCGTTAAACAAATCAACCGGAGAGACCGCCGTGAATTACAACAAACCCTTTGAACCGGCTGAATATGCCGCCCGGGTGGCGAACGTCAAACAGCGCATGGACAAGGCTGGATTTGACCTTCTGATCTGTCAGGACCCGGCCAACATGAACTGGCTTACCGGGTTTGACGGCTGGTCGTTCTATACGCCGCAGGCGGTTCTGGTACACCAAAACGAAGAATCGCCGATCTGGTTCGGCCGGGCGCAGGATGCCAAGTCCGCCCATATCACCACGGATATTCCAGCCGGCAACATCATTGGTTTTTCCGAACCCCTGGTGCATCATCGCGTCAATCATCCGTTCGATGAACTGTGCGATCTGGTCAAGGCCCGCGGCTGGGGATCGGCGCGCATCGGCGTTGAGCTCGATGCCCATTACTATACCGCGCGCGCCCATCGCCACATCGTTGACGGCCTGCCTGATGCCACGGTCACCGACTGCCTGGAGCTTGTGAACTGGGCGCGTCTGGTGAAATCTCCCGCTGAAGTCAGGCTGATGCGCGAGGCGGGCCTGATCGTCAGCCAAGTGATGAGCCGGGCGATCGAAAAACTTGTTCCCGGTGTGCCGCAATATGAAGTCTGTGCGGAGATCTACCAGGCCCAGATCACCGGCATCGACGGCAAGTTCGGCGATTACACCAGCCTGTGTCCGCTGATCCAGGTCGGTGAGGGGACCTCCACACCGCATCTCACATGGACCGATGATCCCCTGCCATCAAGCGCCCTGGTGATGATCGAAATCGGTGCCGCCCGTCGCCACTATCAGGCGCCACTGACGCGTACCTTCCATATGGGGCCGCCGTCGTCCGAATTCACCGATCTAGCAAAGGTGATCGTCGAAGGGGTCGACAAGGCCCTTGAGACCGCCAAACCCGGCGCCACCTGTGAGGAGGTCGAGGCGGTCTGGCAGAAAGTGCTCAATGCGCACGGATTTTCCAAGGAGAGCCGGGTCGGCTATTCGATCGGCGTCAACTACCCTCCCGACTGGGGCGAACGCACCGCCAGCCTGCGCCCTGGTGACTTAACGGTGCTGGAGCCCGGCATGTGTTTTCACTTCCAGTCCGGCGTATGGCTCGAAACCATGGGCTGCGCGGTTTCTGAACCCTTCGTGGTAACGGACCAGGGCGGCGACCGTCTGGCCTCCGCCCCGCGCGAATTGATCGTGATCGATTGAGGGCGCTGTAACTCAACCGTGCCCCGCACGTGATGCGGGGCCCAGGGCCACACTGTATGGCCTGTATGTGT
>Ga0315338_1004749_pt1 | contig 10421 bp, 12 predicted proteins | sample ASW8metaG_FD_204518 | JGI IMG/M metagenome (GOLD analysis project Ga0315338, IMG submission 204518) | Ammonia-oxidizing marine archaeal communities from Monterey Bay, California, United States - ASW #8 | ecosystem: Environmental > Aquatic > Marine > Coastal | place: USA: California | collected...
TCGTTCACGAGGTAGGCCTGCTGGAAGAGTGGATAGCGGTCGAGTGTCATCTTGGATGGAATGTTACCCAACGTGTTCCGTCCTGAGAACGCGGCGCGAGGGGCTATCAGCCCCTCGGAGACGGTCGAGGAGCGGTCTCACGCGCCCGAGAATCAGTCGATGGTCGGTTGAGCCGATCGTCCAGATTCGCGAGACTGAATGCGTGCGCCCATTTCGATCTCCGACCTGTGAAATGACCGGGCTCGGTTCGATGCACTCGACCCAATCGATCCACCCGATCAAAGGAGCTTGATCCATCATGAGTCGGAGCGAAGACATTCTCGAGATCCAGATGCTTGCCCAGCGATATGCAGACGCGGTCATGCGACACGACGCCGACGACTGGTCCGCATGTTGGGCCGAGAAGGGCGAGTGGTATCTCGGCATGCCGGAGCCGATGAGGGGCCGCGACACGATCGTGGCGGGCTGGAAAGCCGCGATGGCCGGATTTCCCTTTGCCGTCTTCATGGTGCAGCCGGGAATCATCGAAGTCGATGGTGAGCGTGGAACCTCGCGTTCGTACGTCGAAGAGATCCTCGAGGACAATGATGGAAACGCCATTCGCGTCTACGGCGTGTACGACGACGAGGTCGTGAAGGAAGACGGCGCCTGGAGATTTGCGGTGCGGCGATACAACGTGCTGTACCGAGGCGCGATCGAGTTGAAGGGCGACAAGACGGGCTATCGCGGCTGAGCAGTAGCGAGGCCGCGTTCTGGATTGGCACGGGTGCACGCAATGGCGAAGACGACTTCACTCGAGGGCAAGGTCGCGTTCGTGACGGGCGGCGCGCGCGGCATCGGCCGCGGGATCGCACTCGCGCTCGCTGAAGCCGGAGCGGACGTCGCGATCGCCGATCTTCATCCGGCCCCCTTCGAAGGCGAGCAGTACTACCGCCTGAAGAAGCGAGTCTCCGGAAGCGACGAGGACACGCGAACGACCGAAGCGATCCAGGATCTCGAGCGGCGCTCACTCGAACTGGAACTCGATGTCGCGGATGCGGACGCGGTGAAGCATGCCGTTGATCGATGCGAAGCCGAATTGGGTCCCATCGACATCCTCGTGAACAACGCCGGAATCGTAAACAACATCGCGCCGATCGCGACCATGGACCCGGAAGCCTGGGAACACGAGGTGCGCGTCAATCTGACGGGGGCCTTCCATTGCGTCCGCGCGGCGGCGCCCCGCATGGCGTCACGCGGCTGGGGCCGCGTCGTGAACATCGCGTCGATCGCGGCTCGCTCCCCGAGTCTCGGCCAGCCGGCCTACGCGGCGAGCAAAGCCGGCGTCGTGGCCTTCACCCAGTCCGTCGCACAGGAGTTCGGTCGGGGAGGCGTGACAGCCAATGCCGTCCTTCCGGGCTTGATCGCGACACCGCTGGTCCTCTCGATGCCCGACAAGATTCGCGAGTCGATCGCGGCCCAGACCCCCGTCGGTCGCGTCGGCGAGCCCGCCGAGATCGGATCCCTGGTCGCGTATCTCAGCTCGCCTGCGGCGGCGTTCGTGACGGCGACTGCCATTCCCTGTGACGGCGGCTTTCTCGGTGCCCCGGTCTTCGGCTTGAACGGCTGAGACGATCTCGCAGATCGCGACCGATCGAGACGCCCGGAACGCGCGCATTCGATCGCTCCATCTGCGTCTCCTGTGCCGAGTCGTGTCAGGCGGGCATTGCCGAGACGCCCGCTATGTAGGGATGGGCAAAGAGCAGGGCGGCGTACGCGGCGGCAGCGATACCCAACATCATCAGGTCTACGGTGACGGGGCTTGCCTTCGGCTTCTCCCACTCACCGTCGCGGCGGTTGATCGCCAGCATGGCCACGATCGACCAGGCTCCCATACCGCCGAAGAGCACCAGGGATCGGGAGTCGCCGTTCGCGAGCAGATGACCGATCGACCAAACGAGCACGCCCGTGAGCTGCGGATGTCGGAGGATGCGCTTCAGGTTGGTCGGCATGCCCGAGCCGACGAAGAGGACGAGCGCTGGGTAGACGAGAATGATCGCCGCAAGTCGTCCCCAGCTCGGCGTCGAATAGAGCGGATCGGGTGGCGTCGATCGCCAGCCGAAAATGATGAGCGCCAGCGAAGCCAGGATCGTGAGGGCGAACAGGCCTTGGTATTTCTGTTCGTCGAGACGTTCGATGAGGCTCGCTCGGAAGGGTCGCGCCACGCTCGGAACGAGATGTGCGCAACTCCAGATCAGCAATCCGAGAATCAACAAAGCCATGTCGGCCTCCTATGTTCATGATGTCGGCGCTGCCGAAACACTACCGCCCAAACAGACCGTTCGGGAAAGGAAACTGCTTCGCGTCGAATCTTCTTCGGCTGTCGTGACATTCCTGCACTCCCATGCTTGTCAGACCGCTGTCGCCGACGCAGAATGCACCCGCTGATGATCATTGGGCCGCGTGGAGACACGGACCGAGTCGCGTAGGAGGTGGAGAAGCAGATGGAGCCACGTATTCGCGACGCTCTCGATCAGGATCGTGTCATCGACATCACGACGACGGGATGTCGGAGCGGCCAGCCTCGCCGGATCGAGATCTGGTTCTTTCGAACGGGTGGCCGGTTCTACCTGACCGGGGCCCCCGGTCGAAAGCGCAGCTGGTACCGGAATCTGGTCGCGACGCCGGCCTTCACTTTCCACTTGAAACAGAGCACGCGCGCCGACCTCGACGCGACAGCACTTGCGATCGAGGGCGATGAAGCGCGCGAGCCGATCCTGCGAGAATTGATCGCGCAACTGGAACCCGGGATCCCGGCTGATTGGATGCCAGGCATGAGCGAGGCGGCGAGAGCCGCCACGGACGCGAGCTTCGAGGCGATCTCCGCCGATCCGGAAGCGGTGTTGCCAACATGGCTCGCCGAGAGCCCGCTCGTCGAAGTTCGTTTCGACGAATGAGCACGCGCCCGTCGGTCGCCGAACTCAGACCTTCGTAAAGCCGATGTGAAGCTCTTTCAGGATGCGCAGCGCGATGTTCGGTTGATGGCCGAAATCGTTCGCGCCGTCGATCAGATGCACCTCCTCGACGCGGTCGAAGAAGGCCTTGAAGCCCCACCAGAGTTCGCGTCGCGCGAGGGGCGCGCCGAGACAATGATGGATCCCTGCACCGAAAGTCATGTGTCGGGCCGGCTTGTCGCGGTCGAGATTCATCTCGGCCGGGCATTCGAACTCGCTCACGTCCCGATTCGCAGCCGCATAGCGAACGTTGATCGTGGCGCCGGCCGGAATCGGAACGCCGTCGAGTTTGGTATCGCATCCCGCTGTTCGGAAGAGACCCTGCACGGGCGACTCGAGACGCAGGACCTCTTCGATGAAGGGACGCAGCGTCTCGTCGAGGTTGGCTTTCAATTTTTGCCACGCGTTCGGATGCTGGCAGAGCAGCATGATGCCGGCCGAGAGGGCATTGGTCGTCGTCTCTGCTCCGCCGACGAAGGTGTCGGCCATCATCTCCGTATGCAGCTCGTTGTCGTTCATCGGGCGCCCCCACTCGGGGATGGTGCGATTCACGAGTTCCGAAAGGAGCGTGTCGTCCGGTTCGCGCCGGAGGCGTTCGAAGATCGGCTGGAAGTAATGCTGCGCCTCGATCTCCTGCTCGACCGACCAGCGTTCCTCTTCTTCCGTCTGCATGCGGCCGAGCCGCTGGACCCAGGCGTCGGTCCAGGCCTTGATGCGGCCGAGGTCTTCGGTGTTCGCGCCCATCTGCTTGCCGATCACGGTGAGCGGAAGCGGCACGGCCATGGCGCTCACCCATTCACATCCTCCGTCGTCGATGAATGCGTCGACGAGATTCCGTGCGGTCTCTTCGACGAAGGGTTCGAGATGCTTGATCTTGCTCGGCCGGAAGGCATCGTTGAAGATCGCGCGCAGCGCGCGATGATCCGGATCGTCGCGCGCGCCGAGCGACCTCGATGGAAGCCATCCATGCTCCTCGTAGATCGCGTTCATGCGCGCTTCCCGTTCGGACGACGCCGCGCCTCGACGCGGCGCTCCGCTCAGGTAGATCTTCGGAGCCAGAAGGACTTCACGCACGAGTTCGAAGCTGGTGACGACGAAGACGCCGGTCTTCGGATCTCGCCAGACGGGCGCTTCGTTCCGAAGGACTTCATAGCCGGGATACGGGCATTCCAGAAACTCCGGATCGAAGAGATCGACCTCATCGGCATGTCGGGGACATTTCGGTTCAGTCACGACGATCTCCTTCGAAGGACTTCAAGAGTTCGTACCAGCCCGACCCATTGATCTTGATCGGGAGTCGACCGGCGCGTTTCATCGTCTCCATGTGATGACGACGCCCCTCCCACGCATCCGGATTGGCTTGCCATTCATTGAGGACGCGTTCCGCCTCTTCGTAGCTCTCGGCCTCGACTTCGTAGACCGAGAGATAATTCGAAACGGTCTCTCCATCGAGATGAGGTCCCGACAGCTTGTACACGCTGCCCTTCACGAAGTTTGGACACAGGGTGGTGTCTTCGATGTGCTGATCGATGAACCACTCGTCGAAGATCGCCTGATCTTCGGGGCTCGTCGGTTCGCAGAGACCGATCAATACGAATCGTGCCATGTCGGATTCCTCTCTCGCTTGCGTGCTCGCTCTCGCCCCGACGCCTCGACTCACGTAGACTGGATCCCGTACACACGGGAGAAATCATGCCGAGAATCAGCGAAGCGCAGGGAGTCGAAGGATTTGCCGGGGTCTATCTCCACTGCCCGAATCTCTTCAAGGGCTTCATGTTCAACTATGGCGTGTTGTGGTCACACAGCAAGCTCGACCCCGTCCTCAAGGATTTGGTGCGGCTGAAGTCCTCGAATCTGAACGGCTGTCGCTATTGAATGCCTGCTCGATCCGCTGCGGCGCAGCGGAATGGCATGGACGAAGACATGATCGTGAAGATGCTGGACCACAGGAACTCCGATCTCGACGAACGTACGAAGATCGCCCTCGATCTCACCGAAGACTTCGTGATGAACCACGCGCATGGAATCGATGACGCGTTCATGAAGCGCTTGCGTGAGCATTTCAGCGAAGAGCAGGTCGTCGAGCTGACGGTCGCGATCGGCATCTGGGACTCGGTCCACAAGTTCAACAACGTCTTCGACGTTCCGCCGCCCGTTGCAGACGGCCAGTTCACTGTCGAGCCCCCGGACGTACCGCCCGACATGCGACAGCATGTCCTCGGCGCCGATCCGGCGGACGAGTAGTCCGGCGCTGGCGACGCAACCGATCGACGCCGGGCGATTCCGCGACGGATTGCGCGGTTTGTCCGATCGGACGCCATTCTCCTTTCCCGCGGAGTCGGTGCCTCGACACTTCGGTCGAGCGGCGGTCCTCCTTCCCTTTTGGGAGGAGCGGGGCGACGTGCGAGTCGCGATGATTCGTCGCGCGGAATCCATGCGTATTCATCCGGGCGAAGTCGCTTTCGCGGGCGGGCTGGTCGACGCGGGCGAGTCGTTCGCGGACGCCGCCGTACGCGAAGCCTACGAAGAGATCGATCTCGACCCGGCGCGGATCGAATTCCTCGGACGGCTCGACGACGCGTGGAGTGGCTTCGGCCATCACATCGCGCCGGTCGTGGCCTGGCTCTCGGACCCGCCGATCCTCACGCCGAACCCCGATGAGGTCGCGGAAGTGTTGACCGCATCGCTCTCCGAGCTCCTTCGCCCGGAAGCGCGAAGCGCCGAAGATCTCACCGTCGCAGGCCTCGAGTACACGAACGTGACGCTTCGCTGGAGCGGAGGTTCGATCGATCGACTCTACGCGGATCTCCTGCTCGAGGCGATCGACTGGGGACTCGGCGAACGCCCGTCGGCGGGACGCGCGCGTCTCGAGTCCATGCTGGAGTCACATGAGATCCTGAGTGCCGCGCGCGGGGAGAGGCTAGGGCGCTGATGCGCTCGGCGCGGTCTCGCGGTCGGTTCCGCCATCGTTTCGTCGTTCGAGCTGCGCACGGATCTCGCGATGCCGGGATTCCGTGATCGGATACTTCCAGACGATCGCGGCCCCGATCAGGAAGAAGACCGATGGGAAGGTCGAGAAGAGGAAACGCAGTCCGAACATCTCCTCGGGACCATTGGCGTCCCCCAGTTCGGCGTCGTAGCCGACCAGGCTCAGGCCATACATCGCGATCCCAGCGCCGACCGTCGCCGTCGCCTTCTGGGCGAAGGACCAGGCCGCAAAGAAGAGGCCCGCTCGGTTCTCGCCGCTCTCGAGCGTATCGAGATCGATGACGTCGGCTTTCATAGAGTTCGGCAGCGTCTGCGAGAATCCACCCGCGGCAAATCCCGTACAGATCGTAATGGGCAGCATCCACCAGAAGTCGCCGGGGCCCAACAAGAGATAGAAGGGATGCGCGCAGGCCAGTATGAAGAAGGCAAGGATATAGGCGCGATGCTTCCCGATCCGGCCCGCGAGCCAGACCCAGCATGGGACGGCGAAGATGCTCGTCAGGTAGAAGAAGCTCAGCATGTAGATCGTCTGGTCCTCTGAGCCGAGGACGTCCGCGACGAAGAACGCGTAGAGCGGCGTCGTGATGTTGAGACCGATCGAGCCGATCATGAAAGCCAGCACGAGCTGCAAGAAAGGCTTGTTGCTGATCATCAGCTTCAGCCCAGCCAGCATGGGGATTTGTGATTTGATCTCGACTTCGGGCTCGGGCGTGCGCCAGACCGTGATCGCGACGCAAAGGGGCATCAACACGAGCATGGTCGTGCCGACCGTCGTCAGTACGAATCGGGTACCGCCGAGTCCGAAGAGCAACAGTGCCAGGGCCGGGACCGCCTGCGCCGAGAAGCTCCCGATGACGTTGAGCATCGCCCGCGCGCCAGCAACCCTGGAGCGCTCGTAGTAGTCGGCGCTCAGCTCCGCTCCCCAGGCGTAGTAGGGGATGATGATCATCGTCGTGCCGATCGAGAGCACCATTCCCCAGGTGAGGAGATGCCAACCGCCGGCGCCCTCCGGCGGCATGAAGAGCTGATAGACCGCGAGCATGAGGATCGGGGCCGATGCGGCGACCCATGGACGTCGGCGACCGAAGCGGGAGCGTGTTCTGTCGCTGACGATGCCCATGAGGGGATCGGTCACGACGTCGAACATGCGCTGGACGATCAGGATCGTGCCGACCCACGCGAGGGGCACGCCGAGGTCGGCGGAGTAGAAGCGCGGAATGAAGACGATGACGGGAAAGAGGGACATCGCGACGGGAAGATCCGCCAGCGAGTAGGAGAAGAGCGTCGCCTTCGAGAGCTTCGACACGTGGTCTACGGCCCGCCCTTGATCACGATGGTCTGGCCCGTCATCCAGCTCGAAGCTTCCGACGCGAGATAGACGACGGCCGGCGCGATGTCCTCCGGTGTGCCGACGCGTCCGAGCGGAATCTGGAAACGTTTGCCCAGGTCGGGAATGTCTTCCTCTTTCAGATTCAGGAACTCGAGCAACACCTCGGTCGGAATCGGGCCGGGCGACACGCCGTTCACGCGGATGCCGAGTGAGGCCATCTCGGCGGCCAGGGTTTGCGTGAGATTATTCACCCCACTCTTGGACACGGCGTAGGGGCCGTTGTAGGGCGCGGCCGTTCCCGCCGTCGCTGACGAGATGTTGACGATCGTGCCGCCACCGTTCTCCTTCATGATGCGCGCGGCGGCTTGTGCGCCCGTCCAGACCGCCTTGAGGTTGAGATCCATCTGGAAATCCCACTGGCGTTCCGGCATGTCGAGCAGCGTTCGCGGCGTCCGGTCGTCGGCGCCACCCGCGTTGCTCACCCAGCAATCGAGTCGCCCCATTTCTTCGAATGCACTCGCCGCGAGTTTCTGAACCTGGTCGACGTCCATCACGTCCGTCGCCAAGGCGAACGCACGTCGACCCATCTTGCGTATGCGTTCGGCGACCGCATCGATCTCGTGCTGTCGGCGGGCCGCGAGGACGACATCCGCGCCCGCGTCGGCGAGGCCGATTGCGAGACCTTCTCCGATGCCGCGGCCACCGCCCGTGACGACAGCCACTTTTCCGTCTAGTCGAAACTGGTCGACGATGCTCATGGGTCCTCGCTTTCAGGGCGGTGATCGAGTTGGGTTGGAGAGATCCGCGAGCGGTCAACGATATCGCGGCTGACAGTGGATTGAAGCCGAAATTCGTCATGCCGCTTGCATGCGCTTCGGCTGGTGCGAGATGGGCTTGCTCGCGGCATCCTCTCCCCATGAACGCGACGGCCTGGATGATCCTTCTATCCCTCCTGTTCGTTTCCAATCCGGGCCATGCCGGAGACGAGCGATGGCGTGCAGTCTCCATTCTCGGATCCGACGTCCGCCCGGGCACGAAGGCTCAGCTGAGTTTTCTACAAGAGAGTTCGTACCTGAAGGACGCGATCGACATTCCCGTCCTCGTCATGCGAGGAACGAAACCGGGTCCGACCCTGTGTCTGACGGCGGCTGTGCACGGCGACGAGGTGAACGGGGTCGAGGTCGCACGCAGCGTGTTCAACGGCACCGAGGTCGATGGACTTTCCGGCACCCTGATCGCGATCCCGATGATGAATGTCTGGGGCTTTCGGAGCGAGAATCGCTACCTCGCTGATCGCCGCGATCTGAATCGAGCTTTTCCGGGCAGCCCATCGGGGAGCGCCGCGAGTCGCATCGCCTACCACGTATTCGAAGAGGTGATCCGGCATTGCGATTACCTCGTCGACCTTCATACGGGAAGCAACGCTCGCACGAATCTGCCGCAGATTCGCGTCGACATCGAGAACGCCGTGGCCTTCGAACTCGCACGCTATTTCGACGTTGGAATCGTGTTGGGCGGCGCGGGTCCCAAGGGTTCGCTGCGTCGCACGGCAACCGACGCCGGCGTGCCGGCGATCATCTATGAAGCGGGCGGCCCGAATCGCTTCGAAGCAGCGGAGATTGCGCGCGGCATCGAAGGCGTGACCAACGTGATGGAGCATCTCGACATGGTTGGCGCAGAGCCGCCGACCCCCGACCCTCAGCGCGTCTATCGGAGCACGACATGGGTTCGCGCCAACGGGGGCGGCATCTTCCTATCCGAAAGAACACCCGGCGAGCACGTGCGAGAGGGCGATCTTCTCGGGGACATCACCGATCCCGTGACGAGCGAACGCCGAGAGGTTCGTGCGCCCTTCGCCGCCACATTGATCGGGATGGCACACCCCCAGGTCGTCCTGCCCGGCGACGCTCTCTTCCATTTGGCGAAGAACGAGGCGGGGCCGACAGAGCCATTCGACCACGACGAATAGGCGAGTAGCGAAGTCGTCTCTTCCGTCGACGCTCTTCGCGCGCCGAATCGCCCGACCGGCTTCGGGTCATGTCGCGCGGGTCACCCTTCATGGGTTCGTGACTACGATCCGGGGAGGATCCGTTCGAGCGCGCTCCGAAGCCGCTCCACGTAGTCGGGTGGAAACGTCCAGATCGGTGACTCTTCGTCGCGCACCAGTCCACGCTCCGCCGGACCGAGGTCCGTCGAGAGTGTCATCAGGACATCGCTGCTCGCCCACGGGCTCTTGCGAAAGTAGGCGTGTCCGTTGCCGGTATCCGATTCTTCGGCATCCGTGACGTCGATGACGCTCAATGCGTCGTTGTCGGCGAGGAACTCTCTTGCTGTGTCCGAGAGCTCGTCCGACCACCGCTCGCCGATCCGGCCCCGACCGCCGAATGCCCAGCTCGACATCCCGAGTGCTTTGTCCGTTCCCGAGAGGTAGACCGACAGCCGGTCTTGCACTTCGAGAAGGCCATCCTCGATGTAGAGACCGATCAGCTCCCGGTCGACGTCGCCACCGACAAGGACGACGTCGCCGAGCCGGTGTGTCGCTCGGATCTCCTCGCGTGATTCGCCATGGTGCATCAGGGCGATTTGCGAGAGCGCGATCGTGGCGACCCGCGTTCCTGCGCTGTAGCTGAGAACATGGATTCGCTCTGCCTCCGTCTCTTCCGAGAGGAAGGTGAGGAGTCGACGGAAGCCATGAGCAGACCAGACTGCGGTTTCGGAGTCCGCGAAATAGGCCCACTTGCTGGGCGTCGACGGCCAGGCGAACGCGATCATCACTCCGTCGTATCCGAGGAAGTGCCAGAGTTCGGATGCCACCAGGAGTGGATTCTCGAAGACGACCTTGTATCCGTGCACGTAGACGTACACGTCCTTCTTTCTAGACACGGCCAGGCGCTCGTTGATGAGAGTGGCGAAATTCCCCGCAACTTCGCGCTCTCTCTCGAGCAGCTCGGCCGGTGTGAAGACGGACGATTCGAAGATGCCGAGATCGCGAACCTCTGTCACTTCGAGCGGGTAGCGATCGGGTCTGTTCTTGGCGAGCGAGACCCGACGGGCCTCCTCCCAAGTGAAATCCTCTCGCCCCACTTCCACCCGGGCGACACCCGCGCGCA
>Ga0315338_1004750_pt1 | contig 10415 bp, 10 predicted proteins | sample ASW8metaG_FD_204518 | JGI IMG/M metagenome (GOLD analysis project Ga0315338, IMG submission 204518) | Ammonia-oxidizing marine archaeal communities from Monterey Bay, California, United States - ASW #8 | ecosystem: Environmental > Aquatic > Marine > Coastal | place: USA: California | collected...
CTACAAGATTTGGCATAGGATTAATTAACATTAGGCAAATTAGTATCCTAGCTGCGCCATTCAAATTGTCATTCGGGTAAGCACTAGGTCTCAGAGACGTAATATTAAACGCCGCCCACCAGGTTTTGAGTCTAATGGGCGGCAAATCATGCAGTATTTTATAAGATAATTACGGATCATCAAGTCGCAAGAATTGTTTCGAAAAAACCCCGAACTTGTCTAACTTTCTATCCCGAGGAGTTCTGCAGCCGTACTGCCGAGAATTTTTATCCGATCTTCGTCGCTTAGCCCTGAAATCGACAAGATATGGTCAACAGGAGCAGTGTTCCATGGGAACGGATAATCTGTCCCAAGCACTACGTGATCTATCCCAGCTTCAGCGATCAAGTGTCGCATGGCCTCATCCGTGAACATAATTGAATCGAAATACAGTTGGCCGCCTCGAATGTATTCAGACGGCTTCTTCTTCGGCAAAGGCCCGACTGAATCCGGGAAGGTCGTAATTACGGCGTCTGACCGATTAGCATAAGACGGTAGGAAACCGCCACCATGCGAGGCGCAAACCTTAAGACCTGGAAATCGGTCAAGTGTTCCTTCGAAGATCAGATGCGACAAAGCTATCGTGGTTTCAAGCGGGTTCCCAATCGTGTTCGTCAGCAAACCGTTCCCGTCCAACCGGCCGCTCGGTTCTAATTCTCGGACGCCAAGAGGATGCAGGAATACGAGCACTCCCAGTTCTTCACATTTGGCCCAAAACGGGTTGAATTTCGGGTTGGCTAGATCGTCGCCTGCGACGCTGCCACCAACACTGACACCACGGAAACCGAGAGTTTTTACCGCATGCTCGACCTGTGCGACTGCGAGATCAGGATATTGCAATGCGGCGGTCGCAAAAGCACTGAACCTATCCTGTTCCGACCCACAGAACTCAGCCAAGGCATCATTCTGCACCCGGATCAATTCGGCAACGGCATCGCGCTCGAAACTACGATACCAATACGGATTGACGCTAAGCACCTGGACATCTACTCCAGATTTATCCATCTGCGCCAGACGGTCGCCCACATTAGCCCACAGAAGACCCGGCGCTTCCAGTGGATGATTGATCAACTGAGCAGCCTCGGGTACGATGCAATGCGCATGAACATCTACGGTTTTAACTCTTTTGCCACTGATGACAACCTCACGACGACCTTGCGTTTGCGCATCACCTGCACCACTTCCTCCACCAGCACCAGCGTTAACATCACAGTCGACAAAGGCCATAATCGGGCCTGTATTCGTATTTTCGTTAATAGGCATTTCCATTCGTCTCTCCCTTCGATAGTTGGTATTGTTTTCACAATTTGTCTAACAACCGTCCCATTATAGGAGATAAGTGCTGTTGAAGATACCACATCCTTATGTTCCAGATTCCTCAGCTAGGCTATATATAAGCACCATGCGGGATCAACATTGCCACCTCACGATATAGAATTCTTCTAACGGTCGTCAGAATAAACTTAAAAAAAGTCCATCGGGATATATTGGCAAGTAACGACAGCCACAATCCCCCAAATCAAAGCTGCCGAAAAACCTCCTATGAGCACAACCGCAAATTTTTGCTCACGATCATATGTTTTCCACCACGTTGGAACCCGCTGTCCGCAATTAGAACAATGTTTAGGCATAAGTTTTACTCCATAGATCTTCTTTTTATTATGGCAGATATAGTCTAAAAATATAGGTTTCATCGGTCGGCCATTAAATGGCCATGACAAGTTTAGAAACAAAACCCTAGGTCAAAAACATAAAATTTGTTTGCTCAAACGTGGTAGGAGCAAGAGGGTTCTAATCTGCCACAACTGGTTTTATCGCCTAGTAATCGGTAAATCATCCAAGATTTTATAGATCACGCAGGACTATTATGTTCGGGGTCTACTTAAGGATCAGAATATAAAGGATCACATATATTCACCTGTAACTTGCATCCCGTAATACCCCTGCTAGAATTCAAAATAAGAATGCAGCCAGATTTAAAGCTCAGTAAGGAGGATTTCAAATGCCGGATCAAGAACTAGGAAACGTCGGCTCCTACGTTCTGCTCGAAAACGACCACGTGAGAGTTTGGCAGAATGATTTAGAACCTGGAGAATCCAGTGATTGGCATACTCACACTACCAATTATCTATTCGTAGCTACCGAGCATGGTGACTTAAAAGTAGAATTCACTGACGCTTCATTCCAAGTCTTTGAACTACAAGTAGGACAAGTAACGATGGGAGACAAGGACTCAATTCACCAACTTACCAACGTCGGAGACAAGCGTTACACGAGCGTAATCATAGAGTTAAAAGACTCGGCCAAAGTGTAGTACAGTATCCGTAGTGTTACACCTAAGAAATTAAGAAGCGAATCTTAATGATCCGCTTCTAGCCGTGTCTAATTAGGTCCATATTGTTGGATTATATTTATTATGCTTAAACATCAATAACGTTCGTTTTGACTTATAGTATGCGCTCCTCAGGCATGTTGACCCATGCACTCATCTCATGAGGCATGGTGGTCAATTCACCAGGACATATTAAGGCCTTGTTGAGCTGGTTCAATGAACTAACTCCGAGCAAGCCCATGCCAACCCTAATCTCTTCCTCTAGTATTTCCAATACCCTAACGACCCCATCCTTTCCGCCAGCTGCCAAACCCCACCCTTGCAACTTACCAATGGCGACGGCTTTGGCGCCCAGAGCTATAGCCTTGATGACATCAGTCCCTCGAAGAACACCACCGTCGATTACTACGTCAGCCTTATCACCCACCACATCCATTACCTCTGGAAGTATATCCATGGTGCCTAAACCATGATCTAGTTGACGCCCGCCATGATTCGACACCCAAATAACATCAACATCATGTTCCACAGCGATAGCAGCGTCTTCAGCAGTCGTAATACCTTTCAGCATAAAGGACCCACCGAAGTATTCCCTGATCCGGTCAATCGTTTCCCAGGTAACACTAGCACTCCATTTGCGATCTTGAGGCTCTCGGGTGGCGTCGACATTCCATCGGCTGATCAAAGGTCTCTCACGCCGGCTATATACGGCCGAATCTACGGTGATACACAGTCCTTGGTATCCAGATTGTTTAACTCTATCAAGCATAGCTTTGACCCAGTCCCAATCACCGCGTATATACAGTTGGTATATCTTAGCCCGATCAGTCGACGCAGCGGTTTCCTCCAAGGCAGGCAGAGTAGCAGAACTCACTACATGCAGTGTTCCAAACTCGTCAGCAGCCTGAGAGACAGCTACTCCAGCTCGAGGGTCAAAGTTTTGTAGTCCTCCAATAGGAGCCAGCAATACTGGAATCCTTAGATTATGACCAAGTAACGTAGAAGACCTGTCTATTGTAGAGACGTCTACTAGAACTCTCGGTCGAAAAGCGATTCGATCAAAAGCTAGCCTGTTTCTCCGCATAGTAGTCTCAGATTCCGTGCCTCCAGACAGATAATCCCAGGGTCCTTGTGCCAAGTGTCGACGAGCTGCCTGTACTATTTCTTCATTAGTGTTGAACGGTGAACTCAATTTATTCCTCCATTTTCAAATGACGTTGATAATCCCAACCTCAGCGATTTGTATTAGGAATTAGTATAGCGTCCAAGTCCAGCGTGAGGAAAGGTCGTCACTTGCATTCAACCTACCACCCCTATAACATATTGGATTGAGTCTTAAATTTGTTAATACAAATATCATACAAACCATGATCGAGGAGATTTACAATGTCGCAAGCAGAAAAGATAGGATCTATTACAGCAATTACTAACGCAATATCGCTACCGGCTAATGGAACTAATCCCAGGTTTGAAGTACACGCAATAAGTGGATCAGGAACACTTGCAGGGGCAGATATATTTCAGATGATGGCTACATATGCAGCTGAAATGAGGGGCGATGGTACTATTTATGGCGAATGTCCGAACGCTGGGGTTGTTATAGCAGCTGACGGGGTGGCTACTTACAGAGCTACCGGAATCGGGAGCTTTACGGAAGAGGGCGGAACTACATTTAAAGGAATGGTATATTTTGAAACATCAGCACCTTCCCTCGCTTCCTTAAACGGAGCCGCGGTTGTATTCGATTGGGACGTAGATGCTGCAGGGAATGCAACATGGGAATTATGGCAATGGAAATAGACCCATAGAAAGAGCTCCGAAAATCTGTCATTTGCCCTAAAGCACGAAAGCCCCCGTCACTAAAACGGTGGGCTTTCGTGCTTAAATACATGGCAGGAGCGGGAGGATACGAACCCTCGACAATTAGTTTTTGAGTCTAACGATAGGAAAATCATACAGGAATTTATACGACCATCTAGGCCTTTCATTCGCCATAATGCCGACATATCACTGCTAACTAAAACGGTCTACAACTGTATAGTATCCAAACCCCCGACAGTAATGTTTTAGGTTTCACGATTTGCATATTCTAAGTTGTTGAGGATCGTCAGAATGTTGCTTGCCAGCACTTACAGCAGCAACAGTTTCTTCACACCCCATACGTACTACGGATATTACCTTTATGATGTCTCCTTCTTGCCGGAACTTCTGGATTTTGGAACGGTCTTCGATCTTGAAAAATACAAAAGTTGGCCAGTAGCCGCGATCTGTAGCCCGTCCTCCCCTGTGGGTTGGAAAATAAATATAGGCGAAGTATGATTTGTCAGGGCCCACATCGACCACCGTCAGCGAGAGTGTGTCATTATTTTCCAGTGGTATGTCAATATCCCACGACTCATCTGTATGCTCTTTAAAATTAAGTGAAAGCGGTGTTTCTAAACCCTCACTATGCAAGGCGGTTACTGCTTCCAAAGTCATCCCAATCTTTATGAATCTTTCCGCAGCGAGATGATCAGTGATTCCCCTGGTTCCTCCTTCCTGATCGGTCGGATTAAAGATCGAGACTAGCATACCTAATATTCCTGCTGTACAAATTAGTATTAGGCATCCTAGTGCTATCTTCTTCGCTATAGCAATGTTCTTATCTCCCCATTTATCCATAATCCGAATGAGCCGTAATTGCCAAGTGTATATATAATCAATCACAATAAATCCTCACTGTGCACGGGGATTACCTCTTCATGCCGACATATTACTGCTAACTGGAACGTTCTACAACTGATCCCGTTGGACGTAACCACTCCTCTATATGTGGTAGAAGGTCTCACGAGCGATAATTAGTCTCTGAAACGCCGAAAGTAGTATTTGTTATTAGTGTCCTCAATGTAGAAAAAGTGGCGCCAATTGGCACCACTTTTTCTATCGACTAGTAGCCCAATCAGGGATAGACGCCAATGATCTTGTCCCAGTCGGTCGACTTCTGGTAGGTGTAAGCGGTCCTCATGAGGAGAGGGTCGTCGAGGAAGCGCCCAACGAGCTGCATACTGACTGGGAGACCGGCTGACGACTTTCCCACGGGAAGAGCGAGCGCGGGATGGCCAGTGTAGTTGAATGGCATTGTGTTTCGAGAGCCGGAAGAGTTGATTGCCGCGAGATTCGCCTCGAGCGCCTCGAGATAGGTGCCCGGAGTGTGGTTCTTGGGCGCCGTCATAATACAAGTGGGCATTACCAGCACGTCGACGTCAGCTAATACTTCGTCGTAGGCCTTGATAAATGTGGGGCGCACATTTTGAGCCTTGGCGTACGCGCGGCCGTGGTAATTGCGACGGCCCAACTGGGCGGCTATAAGCGACATCTTGCTACGGGGCGCTAGCACGTCAGCCTGAGTATCCCACAGTTTGTTAACTGCACTGATGACAGAAGCTGGGTAGTATGTCCTGGTGAAGGCGCCGAAGAACCCAGTTTTGAGAACGGCAAGCGCCCCTTCTCCCGTAAGCGCGGTGTAGGCCGCTTTGACCGTGTGGTGCTCTGGGACAGACACTCTGGACACGTTGGCGCCTGCCTCAGCGAGGACATCCACTGCCGCCATCACCAAGTCGCGCACCTCGACCTCGGCATCGTCGAATCCTTCCTCGAGCACGCCGATACGAAGACCGGACACCCCGTCGGCCAACTGGCTAAGCATATCAATGCCGATGGGAATATCTCGCGTTTGACGGGGATCGTAAGCGTCGTAGCCCGCGGTTGCTTGGAGTGTAGCCGCCGCATCCTCCACAGTACGAGTCAACGGACCAGTGTAGTCGATGCTCTGGTCTGAGCCGAAGCTGATCCCGAAGTGAGACAACAAACCGAAAGTGGGCTTGTGTCCGACGATGCCGGAGTAAGCCGCAGGGATACGAATGGAGCCGGCCTGGTCGCCGCCAAAGGAGATATCCACCTCGCCGCCGGACACGGCAGCGGCGGAGCCTGAGGACGATCCTCCGGTTACGTGATCGTAGTTGTGGGGGTTGAGGGGCCGGCCGTAGTCGCCGATGCCACCACCAGTACCGAAGCCGCCACTCAGTCCGTTCATGACATTCTTGCCGATGATGGTGCCCCCCTCCCTAAGCACCCGGGTGACCACAGTGGCGTCGAAGTCGGGTATGAAGCCTTCGAGGGCGAAAGATCCAAAGCTCATGGGTATACCCGCCACAGCAATGTGGTCCTTGTAACTGACGGTCTTGCCAGCGAGCAAGCCTTCCCCCTGTCCTTCGATCCGGCACTTCCACATCCAGGCGTTAAGCGGGTCTTCCTCTGGGCTCGGCCGATACCCGGGTTTTCGGGCGGCTGAGACCATCGGCGGCTTTGGCTCCTCCAACCGGGACTGCACGAAGTCGTCCAACTGTTTTAACTGCTCGATAAGGTACTTCTGGTACTTGACAGCCTCATCGGGACTCAGGTGGATCCCCAGTTCCTTGGCTACTGCCACCACTTCGTCGACGTCAGGTAAAGCGTACATAAGGTTCCTCTCCTATAATTTCAGACTATCAAGATTGGCGGGATTTGAGCCGAGATTCCATTTCTACCGAACAAGCCCGCTTGGGAATGGCCGAACTATAAGCAGTAGACGTTAGTATGTCAAAAGTATGTCATTTACCCTAAAACAGAAAAGCCCCCGTCACTAAAACGGGGATCTTTTGTGCGTAAATACGTGGCAGGAGCGGGAGGATGCGAACCCCCGACCACTGGTTTTTGAGTCTAACGCCAGGAAAATCACGCAAGACCATTAAGGATCCCGAAGTTACAAAGAGTTGATATAATGATCCGTACTTTCTGTCATTGCTCTGAGGGGGATGATATGTCAATTATTTCACCAACATTTATACATCCGAATATAAACAATAGAAGTGATGTAATAGAATTATTTGAAGAACTGAAACAAATTTATAATTATTATGATGTGTCTTCCAAAGTTGTAGAAATTATTGAGAGGAAAAATGTCGGGTCTTTAGGGTTAATTAGATCATATACTAACTTTTCCTCATTGGCGTCCGTATTTCCAAAACTTCGAGAAAACAGTAGGTTCCAAGAATTAAACCTAAAGATATTCGAAAAACAATTTGGTGAGACCACCACAAACGGACAGATTTGGTTAACAGTTTTTGGGTCTAGGAACTTGGAATTCAAATCCGGTTTCTATGGTCAGGCCATATGTAGTTTCCAGAAATCATCTGCCGGATATGTTGTCAATCTTGAGTGAGATACAAAATATAATGGACAAAAAGAAGGTTAATGTTTTGGGTTTGATCCCAACGCTTGGTGAGGGGCTTTCTGCATTGCATATACCTTATCAGTTTGAGTCTCTGGACCATTGGGTGAAGTGTTAGATTACATTAGAGATTCAGAAGAAATGAACAGTTTGATTGGTCAGAAAAATAAATTTGGTAGTTTGGAGACAGGTCATTTAATGATACCATTAAATGGAATATGCCTTTAAGAGCCTGCTAAAGTGATGCTTATTAGGTGTTTAACCCACATGGAATCAGTACCATTAATGACCGTCTGTTCAGGAATTACCCGTTCTTTAGATCAGACAAGAGAGATTAGGACACAGTTCCTATCAGGTTATGATGAATATATATACTCACTTAATGTCTGACTCACAGATCGGAGCAATACAAGCATTTGAGGATCATCTCAATTCATATTTTCTAGTAGAGACTCCAAAGGGATTCTCCCTCTCTAATCACAAGGTCACCAGTTGTGAATGTAGCCATAGCCGGCAAGATAACGTTTCTTATTAGTTCTTGGGCTGCATCAGCAGAATCTTTACTATCGTACTGAGCAATTACAATCATCTGGTCTTCGTCTGGGTTGCCTTGGCTCCTTAGAAATCCGAGCGTGTCATCATCATCTGGATGGTTGGTTCTGATGATATTACCCGCAATAAACCCTGGGATAGCTTGTAACTGAGGTTTTAGGGTTTCAAAAAACTCGATAAAAGCATCAGCATTGGAACGGGTGACGTTAGCACGAGTCAGCCTGTAATATGGCATAGTAATCCTCCATAAAACCTAAAATCCGATAATTAACGGTAAAATGTCATCTCGTTCCAAGCAAGTCCTTATTTCAAATAACCTTTCTAGCAAACCTGCCTCTACAACAATCAGACAAATCCTCGCATTTCAACCGCCTTAGCTACCCGGTCTACACCTATTTCAAATGAAGCGCTACGATAATTGATTCGATCGGCTCGAGCTTTTTGGCGGACTTCCGCATAAGCTCGAGTAATGATCTTATGTAGTTCTTCATTAACCCTGGATTCTTCCCAGTGGAATTCCTGTAGGTTCTGAGTCCATTCAAAATATGACACTATAACCCCGCCAGCGTTAACTAGAATATCAGGCAACACCGTAATCCCTCTGTCATCTAAGACTTTATCCGCCGATGGGGTTATAGGATGATTTGCGGCTTCCAATATCAAACTGGCCTTGACTCTGTCAGCGTTTACAGACGTGATTACATTGTCAATTGCAGCAGGGACTAGTACATCACAGTCTAATTCAAGCAGTTCATCGTTAGTAATAGCATCACTATCCGGAAATCCAACCACCGTTCCGGATGATTTTTGATAAACGTCCAAAGCTCCCAGATTAATACCTTTAGGGTTATAGATGCCGCCATTAACATCGCTGATGCCTAGGATATGTGCTCCACTGGCATGGATCAGCTGTGCAGCCCAGTAGCCAACGTTACCAAAACCCTGTACTACAACACGGGCGTCAGCCAGATTAATACTCATATCCCTAGCCGCTTCAATCGCCAGATAAGAAACTCCCCTGCCAGTCGCCGCCTCACGTCCTAAAGACCCTCTAATTTGTACCGGTTTGCCAGTTACTACAGCGGGAGAATGGCCATGCAGTTGTCCGTAAGCATCCATCATCCAAGCCATTGTCTGCGCGTTGGTGCCTAGGTCTGGGGCTGGTATGTCCCGATAGGGACCAATAAGATGTTCAATATTAATCGTGTATCGACGAGTTAACCTATTTAATTCCTCTTGACTCAGATTTTCTGGTGCAACCTGAATTCCACCTTTTGCACCACCATAAGGAAGACCCATTAAAGCTGTTTTCCAGGTCATTAACGAGGCAAGCGCCCGAATCTCATCTAAATCAGCGTGAGGATGATACCGAACCCCACCTTTGTAAGGTCCCCTCGCGCCATTATGTTGAACACGGTAACCTGTGAAAACCTCAATCCGGCCGTCATCCATGCGTACTGGCACTTGAACTTGAAGTTCACGCCAGGGACGTCGCAACATCTCAGATATTCCTGAAGAAAGACCAAGACGATCTGCAGCTTGGTCGTAAAATAGGTTTACTTCTTCAAATCGCGTCAATTCCGTTTCAGATTTCACCGTACGCACCTCAAATGGTGTTCACCACCTTGGACATATCCTACCAAATCCAATCATTAGATTAAATCGTCCACTGAAATCAACATAACCACTGAAGCCAAGTTCTATAGCTCTCCGAAAACTTACTCTCTGCGGTAAGCTTTTTATGCTATCTGTTTCGATTGGCGGGGTGGCTGTTATAACTACATTAATCTTAGTCCCACATTGACTACAGAATGGAGGATTGGATTCTGACAATGGGCTGGCGCACTGGGGAACAAAACTTAGCGTTCGAAGCCATAACAGTCTCCTAATGCACTTACGTTTGCCAACATATTAATATAAGCCTCTAATTGATCATCTACATTCTGTTTACTCTAAATCGTCCGTAGATACTTAGTAATATCAGTACTACGCTCACCACCCAAATCACTATTGGTGGGGTGCTGTACCAAGAATCTAACAAGAACGAATTATATATAAATGCTAACAGGATACAAATTGATAGGACAATTTCCCCTAGTAATACTTTCTTTGCATCAGATACGTCTTTAATAAAACTGGAAAGAATAAGCAGAATACCAATACCTACTCCATGACTTAGGATGAGCGCACCTAGTATATTTCCTGTGCCTACATGGTTCACTGTAGCGCCATCTGGCAACCATA
>Ga0315338_1004751_pt1 | contig 10415 bp, 8 predicted proteins | sample ASW8metaG_FD_204518 | JGI IMG/M metagenome (GOLD analysis project Ga0315338, IMG submission 204518) | Ammonia-oxidizing marine archaeal communities from Monterey Bay, California, United States - ASW #8 | ecosystem: Environmental > Aquatic > Marine > Coastal | place: USA: California | collected...
TGCTGATTCAGCCACTCCGCATGCTCGGGATGATGGTCGCCAACTATCAGCGTGCTTCAGCAGCGGGGGAGCGGCTGGCTTCGGTATTGGACACGACTGTCGAGATCATCAACCCGGAAGATCCGACACCGCTTCCTGACCCAGAAAATGCCGGTGCTGTCACGTTCCGCGACGTCGACTTCGAGTACGAGCCTGGTGAGCCAGTGCTGCGTGGCTTCGATCTCGAGATTGCTGCTGGCGAGTCGGTGGCCATCGTCGGGGCCACTGGCAGCGGAAAGTCGACAGTGGCTCGGCTGTTGCCCCGGTTTTACGACATTGGCTCGGGGTCGGTCGAAGTCGATGGTGTCTCGGTGAGCGACGTTGGTCTCGACGAGCTTCGCCAGGCGATCGGCATCGTGTTCGAGGACACGTTTCTGTTCAGCTCGTCGGTTCGCGACAACATCGCGTTCGGCGTGCCTGACGCGAGCGACGAGGTCGTGCGGCAGGCAGCCCTGCTGGCCGGAGCAGCCGAGTTCATCGAAGAGCTTCCCGATGGTTACGACACCGAACTCGGGGAACGTGGGTTCTCGCTGTCGGGCGGGCAGCGTCAACGGGTCGCCATCGCGCGTGCCATCGCGTCTGACCCGCGTGTGCTCGTCCTCGACGACGCGACCTCTGCTGTCGATCCGACGAAGGAGCATGAGATCAGGGACGCGCTTGGCGAGGTGATGCGGAACCGCACCACCATCGTCATTGCTCATCGGGCGGCAACGATCGCGCTGGCCGACAGGGTGGTGTTGCTCGATGAGGGTCGTGTTTCGGCAATGGGCACCCACGAGGAGCTTCTCGCGACCAACGAGCGGTACCGCGAAGTGCTTGCTCAGGGTGCGGCGAAGGACACAGCGAACCCCGAAGAAGGGGCCGACTGATGGCGGGGTGGATGTCGGCCGGCGTCGACGACGACAGCAAGCTCGAACGCGGCGACGCGCAAAAGATCGTGAAGCGCACGGCGGAAATGCTGGTTCCGTACCGAGCGCTCGTCATCAAGGCCGGAACGCTGCTTGTCGTGTGGACGGCTCTGCTGGTGACGTTGCCGGTGTTGTTCGGCAACGCCATCGACGCGATCGACCGCGGCGACTCGACCGTCCTGAATCGATCGATCGTCATCTATGTACTGATCGCCGTCGCGAACTACTTCCTCTGGCGGTCGGCAATCATTTCCCTGGCGAGGGCAGGCGAGAACTTTCTACGTGATCTGCGCCGCCGTGTGTTCGACAAGCTTCTGAACCTGTCGATGCCGTTCTACGACCGCGAGAAGGCGGGCGTCATCGTCTCGCGGATGACGAGCGACATCGATTCGCTCGCCGAGCTCGTCCAGTTCGGTCTGCAGATGTTCCTCAGCAACATCTTGCTGCTGTTCGGCGTTGCCATCGTGCTCGCGATCCTGAGCTGGCAGCTCTTCCTGATCTGCCTGATCTCGGTGCCGCTGGTCACGATTGCCAGCCGCAAATTCCAGCGTGACTCGAACGACGCATACCTGAAGGTCAGAGATGGCATCGGCGCGACGCTGTCGAGCCTCCAAGAAGGCCTTGCCGGGGTGAGGGTCATTCAGTCCTACGCACGGACCAGGATCGAGTCGGAGCGCTTCCACAAGACCAACTTCTCGCTCTTCCGGTCGCACATGAACTCGACGAAGATCGCCGCCTGGTACCTCCCAGTAGTCGATCTCGCCGGCATCACCACAACGGCCATCGCGCTTGGGGTTGGTGGCTGGATGGTGAACGATGGCCGGCTGTCGATCGGCACGGTGGTGACGTTCGTGCTGCTGTTGCAGAACCTCTTCGAACCGGTGCAGCAGCTGAGTCAGCTGTTCAACATGGTCCAGAGTGCTGCTGCTGGTCTCAACAAGCTCTACTCGCTGCTCGACGAGGAGATCGAGGTCCCCGAGGCCGAATCGGCTGTCGAGCTCCCGCCCCGGGCAGACGTTTCGTTGACTGGTGTCGGTTTCTCGTATGTGACAGGCCCGCCGGTTCTCGGCGGCGTCGATCTGCACATTGCGACCGGTGAGCGCGTCGCGCTCGTTGGCCCGACTGGGGCCGGTAAGTCGACCTTGGCCAAGCTGATCGCGCGCTTGTACGACCCGACCGAGGGATCAATCGAGTACGGAGGCATCGACCTGCGCGACGCGTCACGAACCTCTCTGCGGACGCGAATCATCGTCGTGCCTCAGGAAGGTCACATCTTTGACGGCACGGTGCGAGACAACATTCGTGTCGCGAGGGCCACGGCCACCGATGAGGAGATCGACGAAGCCCTGCACCGAATCGGTGTCCACGATCGCTTCGATGCGCTTCCTGAGGGCATTGACACCGAGGTCAGAGAGCGCGGTTCCCGATTGTCGGCAGGCGAACGTCAGCTGGTGTCGCTGGCTCGTGCGGCCCTTGTTGACCCCGGTGTGCTGATTCTGGACGAAGCGACCTCGTCGCTCGACCCTGGCACCGAAGCAGTCGTCGAAGCGGCCATGGACGCGTTGATGACCAACAGGACCACGATCGTCATTGCCCATCGCCTGTCTACTGCTGCCAGATGCGATCGGGTGGGCGTCGTCGACGCGGGCAAGCTCGCCGAGTTGGGAACGCACGATGATCTTGTCGCGCTCGGTGGCCGCTATGCGGGACTGTTCGCGGCGTGGCAGGGAGCGCAGGAGCCGATCACCAGTTCCGGTGGGTGACCGCATCCTCGAACGGTCACCGAAGAGGTGAGCGAGCTTTGAGAAACGCCTTTCCTCTCTTGCGTCATGACCGACAGGCAGCGATGAGTCGCTGTGAACAACCGCCACACCATCATTGGTGTCCCCCTGAAGCCGGTGCGTCGGCGCGTGAGACGCGCCCTGTTGCTGGTTGGGTCGGTCGCCACGCTCGTTGCCGCTGCCAGCTTGACGGTACTTGGCTCTGGAAACATCGCGACCTCTGCATCGTCGTGGGGCGCACTGACTGAACCCGAAGCGGTCGAGGCGGTCGCCGTGCATGGACAGTGGTCGATTCGGGTCAGTGACCCCGATGGGACGCCCGTCGCAGCTGTTGAGTTCTCGAACGACCTCACCGAAAGCGGAGCAGCGTCGTTGAGCGCGTTGCTCGCCGGTGATGCCGTCGCCGGGGTGTGGAACGTTCAGCTTGCCGGCTCGCGCGCCGCTCCGACGTGCGGCGGCGATTCGTGCGACATCCACACTGCCGATGCCAGCCGCCCGAACAGCACCGCTTCGTTGTCAGTGCTCGTTCCCGATTCTGGAGAACTCCGGGGAGCGCTGGTTCTCGATGGCTCGATCACTGCTGACGGCCGTGGCGTTGTCGACCGAGTCAGGACGCAGCAATACATCTGCGAGTCGAGCGTCACGGTCTCGGCGTGTCAGACCGACAGCTCGCTCACTTCGGCAACAACGGTGTCCGAGGCCGACTTCACGGCGACCGGAGTTGCGCCGATCACGGTCGAACCCGGGCAGGTCATCGAAGTCACAGTCATCATCAGCTTCTCCTGACCCGGCGGCGAGGTGGACCGACAGCAAAGTTTGTGACACGGTCGCGGGCTGCTGTCCTGGCCGGCGACGAACGTCGGCTCGGATGCACCGAGGAGCCTCAGCCGTGCCGTCGATTCGCACCGAAATCACCGAGATCGCCACAGCGCTCGGCATGCTCGGATACGACTCGGTCGAGCGGGCGATGGTGCACCGTCCTCGCGAACTCGACGACGTCGAGGACGCAACATGGGCTCGGCTGAAGAGCGTCCACGATGATCCGCAGCATCGTCTCGATTTCGCAGGGGCCTTCCGTAACGGCGAAGTGTTCCTTCGAAGCGATGATGCCCTCCGCGGACGCAGGCCGGCTCTGATCGAGTGGAAGGGCGGGCACAAAGCACCTGGCGCCGAGACCGTGCCGGTCGATCTTCGGGTCGATCACGTCTTTTTGGTCTCGTGCAAGTACGCCAGCAGAATTCTTCTGAATTCGGCGCCAGCTGCGCTTTTTGGTGGGGCCGACGGCGACTGGTATGGCCACGTTGCATCTTCGGAATACGAAGCGCTCTACCGGTCGGTCAGAGCCAAGGCCTCGATCGCCGAGCTGCCGTCGTTCGCGTCCGATCTTGCGAAGCACCATCGATCACTGGTCCGCACCGCAGCCGGCGACGTGTGGGATGAAGAGTGTCAGGAGCTCTACCTGGCGATGGCGCGCGAAGTCGGCCGCGCCTCGGCCTCGGCCTGGCGGTCGACGCTTTCGTCGAAACGTGAACGCGAGTCGATGCTGTGGCGGCTGCTCAGAATCGGTTCTGCGCCGTACTTCGTTCTCGGATCTTCGCGCGACCGCGCGCTACGGATTCGGGTGACGACCCCGTGGGACTGGCGCCGACGTTTCGAGTTCAGATCGTTCGAGGTTTGGGGCGATGAAGCTGGCCAACCGCGAGTCGGGTGGAAAGCCGTTGTTCGTGATCATGAACTCGGCTCCGATGGTGCCGTCGACGGTCATGTCGAGGTGAGGTGGAGTCATGGCCGATTCGGTCAGCCGCCAGAGGCGAAGGTGTATCTCGACACCCCGCATGATCGAGTACCGGGCTATCTCCCGCTGACGTGACGAACTTCTCGCTGACCAGGGCCTTTCGCCTGGGGAATCGGGCGTTCGAATTGTTACTATCTGCGTAGGACTAATTCCTCGGACATCACCTCGTGATGCCGTGCACGACGGGAAGCGGAAGATGACAGAAGTCGATCTCGATCTCGGTAAGTACAAGCTCGGTTGGAGCGACGAAGAGGACTACGTCTACAAGCCGCGCCGTGGCCTCGACGAGAACCTCATCAAAGAGATCTCGTGGATGAAGGGCGAGCCCGAATGGATGCGCGACTTCCGTCTGCGTTCCTACGAGATCTTCAAGCGCAAGCCCATGCCGAACTGGGGCGGCGACATGTCGCAGATCTTCTTCGACGACATCTTCTATTACATCAAGCCAACCGATCACCAGGTCGACGCCTGGGAAGAGCTTCCCGATTCGGTCAAAGACACCTACGAGAAGCTGGGCATCCCTGAGGCAGAGCGCAAGTACCTCGCAGGCGTCACGGCTCAGTACGAGTCAGAGGTCGTGTACCACAAGAACCGCGAAGATCTCGAGGCGCAGGGTGTCCTGTTCTGCGACATGGACACCGCGGTCCGCGAGTACCCCGAGATGGTGCGCTCCTACTTCGGCACGATCATTCCTCCCGGTGACAACAAGTTCTCGGCTCTGAACTCGGCCGTCTGGTCTGGTGGCTCGTTCATCTACGTCCCACCTGGCGTCGAGGTCGAGATGCCGCTTCAGGCGTACTTCCGCATCAACGCCGAGAACATGGGTCAGTTCGAACGCACGCTCATCATCGCCGACGAGGGCGCGAAGGTGCACTACATCGAGGGCTGTTCTGCTCCCGTCTACACCTCTGACTCGCTGCACTCAGCTGTTGTCGAGCTCGTTGCGAAGGATCACGGCCGAATCACGTACACGACTATCCAGAACTGGTCGCCGAACGTGTTCAACCTGGTCACGAAGCGAGCCGTGGCTCACGAGGGCGCGCACGTCGAGTGGATTGACGGCAACATCGGCAGTCGTCTCACCATGAAGTACCCGGCTGTGTACCTGATGGGCCCGAAGGCCTCGGGCGAGGTTCTCTCGGTCGCGTACGCCGGTGCCGGTCAGCATCAGGACGCAGGCGCCAAGATGGTGCACGTCGCCCCGGAGACCACGTCGAAGATCGTGTCGAAATCGATCAGCAAGGATGCGGGACGCACCACATACCGCGGCCTCGTTCGGGTCGAAGAAGATGCTCATGGCTGCAAGAGCCACGTGCAGTGCGACGCGCTGATCCTCGACGACGAATCGATCTCCGACACGTATCCGTACATGGAAATCGGTACCTCGGACGCTGTTGTTGGTCACGAGGCGACGGTCTCACGGGTCGCCGACGAGCAGCTGTTCTATCTCCAGAGCCGCGGTCTCACCGAAGAACAGGCCATGGGCATGGTCGTCAACGGCTTCATCGAACCCGTCACACGGACGCTGCCAATGGAATACGCAGTCGAGTGGTCGCGCCTCATCGAGCTGCAGATGGAAGGTTCCATCGGCTGATCCTCTGGATCGGCGGTGGACGCAAAGAGTCCGTCTCGGCTCAGTTGATTCCCGCGCGTAGTTCGCGTAGCAGGGCTGGCACATCGGGTGGTTGGACCTCGGCTGCCCTGACGAGGTCGTCGAACTGTTCGATGAACGCAACGACCTGGTCGTAGTGGTTGAGCACGATGTACATCTGGCCGAGATAGAGCAGCACCCGATCCATGCCGAAGATGGTCGTTGCTGATGAGAAGCGCTGCCCCGCGTCGTACAGAAACCATCGGAATGTCGGATACAACTCCTCGCACAGCTCGATCATGGCGTCGAGTTGGCGTCGCCGATCGTCTGCGCCGAGCCCGGACCAGATGTCTTCGCCTCTGGCGAAGCTCCTGATCGCTTGGACCGAGTTGCAACACTCGACGTCGGTGCCGGGAGTCCTCGCCAATTCGAGCGGCGCCCGTGACGTTGCGATCTTCTGTTCGGTGTAGACGGTCGCGAAGCGCGACGTCTCGAACCTGATGGTCGATTCGCTCTTGAGCAGGTCGGGCAATGAGGCTGGGATGTAGCGCACCTTCATGCCCCGCGATGTCTTGAACCAGCCGACGATCAGTTCGTCGAGGTTGCTGAGAGCACCACGACGGACAGCGAGTTCCTCAGGCACGATGTCGGTTGTGCTCTGGCCCTCTGCGCTGAGCCCCAACAGCCAGTCGACCGAAGCTCCTGTCGCCTGGGAGAGCGCAACGAGCGTTTCGACTCGTGGCAGTCTTCGATTTTGATCGCTCAAGAGCTGCGACATGGTCGAGCGATCGATCCCAGCTTGTCTCGCGAACTCGGCCTGGCTCAGGTTCTTCTCGACTCGAAGCTCGGTGAGTCGCCCACGGAAGTGCTCGAGAAGAGTCACTCGCTCGTTCATCGAATGTCCCCGTTCGGTCTCGACGCCGGTGTTGCGTTTGCACAACAAGTGTAGCGGTGGTGACAATTCGCTGCGATATGTGCGCATATGCGGCTGTACAACAACTGAACTTTGGCATTGAGTGGACGATCGGACACACATCGTGACAACAGTTTGAGATTGGGGTGAAGTGAGCAGCCAGCGAGTCCACGTCGAGTGGGGGAATCTTGCCCTGGTGTGCGCGGTCTACATCGCGTGGCTCGCAGCGCTTGCACTCGACTCCGTGCTGCCATGGCCAGCAAGCGCCATTGTCATTGGCGTCGCCATCGCGTGGCACGGCTCACTCCAGCACGAACTGCTTCACGGACATCCATTCAGCTCGCAGGCGGTCAACAACGTGCTCGCGCATCCGCCGCTCGCGATCCGTCTGCCATTCCTCGTCTACCGCCGCGAACACCTCATTCACCACGACACGCCGTTTCTGACTGATCCAGAAGCCGACCCGGAGAGCTTCTATGTATCTGCCGAGACGTGGACCCGCCTCGGTGTGCTCGGCCGTGGTATCGCTCGCTTTCACAACACGCTGCTCGGTCGACTTCTCGTGGGACCGCCCGTCGTCTTTGTGCGATTCGGGCTCTCGCAGTGGCGCGAAGTGCGCTCCGGAGACCGTGAAGCGGTGCGCTGCTGGCTGTGCCACGTTCCATCGGTTGCGGCGGTGCTGTTGGTAGCGCTCTCGGTATTCGGCGTCCGGTGGTGGGTCTACGCAATCGCGGTGTACATCGGCCACAGCCTCACGTTGGTCCGGTCGTTCCTCGAGCATCGTTGGATTGAGGACGATGCAACAAGATGCGCGATGGTGCGCAGCGGCCCTGTGTTCAGCCTGCTCTTCTTGAACAACAACCTTCATGACGCCCACCACGTGCGCCCTGACGTGCCGTGGTATCGACTTCCTGCCGTTGCCGACGAGTTGGGTTCTGACGATCGATCGATGGCGGGCGCCGGGTTCCACAGCGGCTACGCGTCGGTGCTCCGCCGGTACGCGATCACACCGTTCGACGAACCGCTTCACCCTCTCGAGCGCTGAGGCTGTCCGAGTTCCGACTGGCTGGTGAGATGATCGCGGCCGTCGCGATGAGACCGAGCACGAGAGCCATTCCCCACGCGACGCCGTACGTATCCCACTGATCGACCGACCATCCAGCCAGTGGTGCGCCTGCGGCGAGGCCGCCAAGAAACCCGAAGATGACCGCGCCGGACGCGCGTCCTGCCGATTCGGGCCCGACGCCGTTCACCACTCGCAGCATCGCAACTCCGTTCCATGCCGAGACGCTGAACGCGCCGGCGAGGGCTGCGGGCCACAGCACCCACGCGCCGATTGTTGTGGCCGTGGCCAGCATCAGCGCCGTGAACGCTGTCCCGAGACTCATGGCCACCAGCGGTGCAATCGTTGCGCCGCGTATCTCGGCGCATCGGCTGACCCAGATGCGCGTTCCTATTGCGCACAGCCCGGTGAGTGCTGCGACGAGGCCGGCCACGGCAGTCGAGTAGCCGAGCTCTTCGTGGGCGAACAGCGGAATGAACCGATTGATCATTCCGCCAGCCATGCCCATGGCGGCCGCGTAGATCGCGACTGTGATGACCATTGGGCCGAGCGCTGTTGAAGAGCGAGAAGCGGCCTGTGAGGCTTGCGATGGGTGTGACTCGGCCTTGTCGAGAACGATGGCAGCAAAGGCCGCCAGCGCGATCGCCACGAGGCTGTACCCGCCCATCGCCCAGCGCCACCCGAATCCGTTGGCAGCAAGCGGAAGCGTCGCACCGGAGAGAAACACCGAGACCTGCACACCGCTCTGTTTGATTCCGAGAACTGTGCCGCGTTGACCTTCTGGAAGTCGCTCGACGATCAGCTTGTTGGTCGCCGGGTTGCCCCAACCCTGCGGCGCTCCTGCGACCACTGAACCAACCAGTAGGGCGATGTAGGACTGCGCAGCGGCGATGAGAGCGAGTCCTGCGGCGCTGATCATCAGCAGCACAACGATCGACCGTCGTGCACCTATGCGATCAGTGACTCGCCCGAGCCACGGAGCGAGCGCGGCGCCGGCTGCGGTGTTGATGGCAAGGAGGATGCCGATCTGGCTTCGCGAGATGTCGAACTCGTCGATGATGTCGGCCGCAAGCACCGACAAGCCGAACAGGGCGAGGCTCGATGCGGCCATGGCGCCAACCAGGACCGTGAGGAGTCCGAGGTTCGCCTTCCGCACGAGCGCAGGCTACTCACCTACCATCTGCCGGCGACTGTCGAAGGGGCGAGTGCCTGTGGGCGTGCTACTGCATCCAGATGAAGATCATCAGGCTTGGCTCGCGGCGTTCCGCGATGCGCTCCCCGACGTCGAGTTTCGACTTCTCGACGACATCGGGGATCCGGCCGCGATCGTTCACGCCGTGGTTTCGCGCCACGGCGCAGAACTGCTGCTCAATGAGCTGCCGAACCTGGCGGCGATTCTCGCGATGGGAGCCGGGGTCGAGCAGTTCACAGGACCCGATTCGCCGAACGTTCCGATCGTGCGTCTCGTCGACCCTGGCATGTCAGATGAGATGGCCACTTACGCGCTGAGCTGGATTGCCCACTTCCAGCGCCGCCACGACGCCTTCGTCGAGCTGCAAGCCGACGGCGAGTGGAAGCCGCTTCCCTACACGGCAGCTGCCGATCACCCTGTCGGGATTCTCGGCATGGGCAACGTCGGGCGCACCGTTGGCGAGCTGTTCGCCAAGGCCGGCTACCCGGTTCACGCATGGTCGCGCAGCGGGGGAGCCGACGACTGGGTCACCCACTTCGCTGGTCCTGAAGAGCTCGATCGTTTCCTCAGGTCGGTCAAGGCTGTGGTGAGTGTTTTGCCGAGCACCAGCTCGACTGCCGGGCTCATGGACGCTGCTCGCTTCCGGGCCATGGATGACGAAGCGGTTTTCCTCAACATGGGCCGAGGAGCCACGGTGGTCGAACTCGACCTCCTCGCCGCCCTCGATGCCGGCGAGTTGAGGCACGCGGTCCTCGACGTGACAGCAGTCGAGCCATTGCCCGCCGATTCTCCGTTGTGGCGGCACCCGAAGATCACGGTCACCCCCCACATCGCGGGATACACGCTGATCCCTTCGGCGACGAAGGTGATCGCGGCGAACATCCGTCGCCTGATGAACGGCGAGGCTCCCTTCCCCGTCTACGAGCCCGCCCGCGACTACTGATCCGCCGGGGAGGTCAGCGGGGTTTTGAGCCGAGGACGCCCTTCTCGGTGAGGGCATCGATCGTGGATTCGTCGTAGCCGAGGATGTCGCGAAGGACTTCTGCGTTGTCCTGGCCGAGATTCGGGGCACGCAGATCGTCGTTCGGCCGCTGTCCCGAGATTGCGATGGGGAAGCCGGGAATGGCGAAGGA
>Ga0315338_1004753_pt1 | contig 10407 bp, 5 predicted proteins | sample ASW8metaG_FD_204518 | JGI IMG/M metagenome (GOLD analysis project Ga0315338, IMG submission 204518) | Ammonia-oxidizing marine archaeal communities from Monterey Bay, California, United States - ASW #8 | ecosystem: Environmental > Aquatic > Marine > Coastal | place: USA: California | collected...
ATTCAGTATTGCCGCACTGCCGCGATTGAATATCAAATTTTGGCCGGCAATTTTGGTTACATTCAGTTCCCAAGATTTTTCGGTGATGAGGCCTATAAGGCGGAGTTTGACACTGCGATAGGCGCTCTGAGCGACACGGATGGCATGGTGTTGGATCTCCGAGATAATTGTGGCGGTGGGCCGGATTTGGTCCGGCATTTGTCGACCTATTTTTTTGCTGAACCGACCCACCTGGTCGACACAGAGTTTCGCGGACAGGATGTGATGGGCCGATGGACCTACGATGAAGTGCCTGGTGAGCGCTATCTGGATCGTCCGCTGATTATTCTGACGAATGGTCACACTTTTTCCGCTGCGGAATCCTTTACCTTTGGAATGAAAGTGACTGGACGCGCGCAAACTGCGGGCGAGGGCACGGGCGGCGGCGGCCATTTCGGCTCCGTTGAACGGCTGACCCCGGATTTCACCCTGTTTGTTCCGGTCGGCAGAACATTCGACCCGCGCACCGGGCTAGGCTGGGAAGCTGAAGGCATCCAGCCTGACGTGGAAGCCAGTTCGGACGACGCGCTTGAAGCGGCGCTGGCACACTTGGCCAGCCAGTCGGTGGATTGAGTTCAGCTCTACGTTCGGCGCTAAGCAGCGAACACTGTTTACTTATTTGGGATTTAGCGCGGCCAGTGGTCGCGCTGAATTTGTTTGCGCTTTCAATTTCAATGCGTTGCTCTAATCTTCGGAATCAGAAATCTATGTTTTAATTCGGGAGGTCTCCGGTGTCGGACCACGAAGTTGATGTATTGATTATTGGTGCCGGCCTGTCTGGAATCGCGGCGGGCTACCACCTGCAAAAGCGAAGTCCTGATCAGAGTTATGCCATTCTTGAGTCGCGTGATGCGATTGGTGGCACGTGGGATCTGTTTCGATATCCTGGCATTCGATCCGACAGTGACATGTATACGTTTGGCTTTGCCTTCAAACCGTGGACCGATGGCAAGGTGTTTGCCGATGGCGATGATATTCGCAATTACGTGCAGGAGACGGCGGAAGAAAACGGCATCGACAAGCATATTCGGTTTCAACGTCGCGCAGTTTCGGCCAATTGGGATTCGCAGAAAGCACGTTGGATTGTCCAAGTTGAGCATGCGGGCGCGCGCGAAACTTATACCTGCCGGTTCATGGTGATGTGCTCGGGATATTACCGCTACGATCAGGGTCATATGCCTCATTTTGAGGGGCAGGAGGATTTTGACGGCGAGATAATCCACCCTCAACATTGGCAGAAAGATCACGAATATTCGGGCAAGAAAGTTGTCATCATTGGCAGTGGTGCGACCGCAGTGACCCTGGTCCCAGCGATGGCTGAGAAGGCCGCGTCCGTAACGATGGTCCAACGATCGCCAACCTATATCGCGTCTCGCCCTTCAAGGGATGGGTTTGCCGACTTCTTGCGAAAAATTCTTCCTGGTAAGATTGCTTACGGAATTACGCGTTCAATCAATATTTTAGTGAATATTCTCGTCTTCCAATTGGCCCAGAAATGGCCGGAGTTTGTGAAAAAGGGCATTCTTAAGCAAACCCAAGAAGCCCTGGGGCCGGACTTTGATGTCGAGACGCATTTCTCACCCAGCTATAATCCGTGGTCTCAGCGCTTCTGTTTGGCGCCTGACGGCGACTTTTTCGGGGCGCTCAAGGATGGAAGCGCGTCGATCCGAACGGACCATATTGAGCGCTTCACCGCCAAGGGGGTGACGCTCAAATCGGGTGAGATGCTGGAGGCCGATTTAATCATTCCGGCCACCGGGCTGGAAATGTTGCTGTTGGGCGGCATGGTAGTCAGTGTTGATGATAAGGTTCAGCGCAGCCCTGAAATGTTCACCTATCGCGGAATGATGCTCAGCGGGATACCCAATTTGGCGATTGCATTTGGTTACACAAACGCCTCATGGACACTGAAAGTGGATCTGACCTTTGAGCGCGTGTGCCGCACGCTGAACTATATGAGCAAGCACGATTTGGATGTATGTGTGCCTGTGCCTCCGACCGATATGGAACCGCGACCCATGCTGGATTTTTCGAGTGGGTATGTTCAGCGAGCCCTGTCTATTTTGCCGCAGCAGGGCAGTAAGCCGCCGTGGCGGACCTACCAAAACTATATCCAGGACATGCTGGCGATCCGTTTCGGGAAGCTGAATGATGGCCATCTTCAATTCTCTCGTAGAAGCGATAAAGCCCAATCGATACATGCGACTGCATCCGAGGCGGCGGAATGATGCAACGCATGAAGTTCGCAGGAAAAACCGCGGTCATCACCGGGGCTGCTAGCGGAATCGGTCGAGCATTATCCGCCGCGCTGGCAAGCCACGGCTGTCACCTGGCACTGGCGGATATCAATGAAGTGGCACTTAGGGCTGTGGCCAACGACCTTACCCAACCCGGCCTGCGTGTCAGTGCAAATGCTTTGGATGTTGGTGATGCTGGGGCGATCGCAGAATTTGCGCAAACAGTTGAGGCTGAGCATGGCGGCGCACATTTGCTATTTAACAATGCGGGGGTTGCTCTAGGCGGAGCGTTTGAAGACATTACCCCGGACGATTTTGAATGGCTATTCGATATCAATTTTCGCGGAGTCGTCCGGATGACACGCGCCTTTCTGCCGCTTTTGCGGGGGGCGGATATGGCCCACATTATCAACATTTCTAGCCTGTTCGGCTTGATCGCCCCGGCTGGGCAGACCGCCTATTGTGCGAGCAAATTTGCCGTACGCGGGTTTTCCGATTCGTTGCGTCATGAACTTGCCGGGTCTTCGATTGGGGTAACGACTGTGCACCCTGGCGGTGTGAATACCCAAATCGCTATGAATGCCCGAACATCGGCAAAGGTCTCGAATGAAGAACGAGATCGTGGCATTGCACATTCACAACGCTTGCTGGTCATGCCGCCGCCGAAAGCCGCCAGCATTATTTTGCGCGCTGTCACGATGCGTAAACCTCGTGTGCTGGTCGGCCGCGATGCTCACATCACGGCATTGATAGAGCGCCTTATGCCGTCCAATTATTGGTCTATCATCGGGCGAAAAATTCAAATGGGAGCACAGGATTAGAATTCATGATTGATGCAATTTTACAAATCTTAGTTTGGCTGGTCCTGTTCTCGATCATGACCCTGGCCGGGTTTGCGTTGTTTACAAGTCGGATCGCCACCAAAGTAAGGCGGGTGATCCCGCCTACAGGTTCCGTCGCACATGTTGAGGGCGGGGCCATTCACTTCATGGAATACGGGGCGGCCGTTCCAGAGAAGCCCAGCCTCGTCTTGATTCATGGCTTGTCCGGCAATTTGCATAATTTTGAATACGCTCTTTCGGGTGCGCTGGCTAAAAATTACCACGTCATTGTTCTTGATCGTCCTGGGTGCGGCTATTCACGTCGGCAATCGAGCGAACAAGCCCGACTCCCTGTCCAAGCCCGCATGATCAATGAATTTTTGGAAAAGCAAAACATTGAAAAATCGCTTGTCGTTGGACATTCGCTGGGCGGTGCGGTCGCCTTGGCCATGGCATTAGATAGCCCGCAGCGTGTCGGAGGCTTGGCGTTGATAGCTCCTCTAACATCGGTCCAAACGAAAATACCGACGGTTTTTCGCGGCTTCAATGTGCCCAATGAAACCTTGCGCCGATGGATGTCCTATACTGTTGCCACGCCTGGCTCACTCCAAATGGGTGGAAAAGTGGCGGCTGCGATATTTGCACCCAACCCTGTCCCCAATGATTTTTCGATTAAAGGTGGAGGCCTGCTGACTCTCCTGCCTGATGCCTTTTATTCTACATCCACTGATGCTCACGCTGTTGCTCTTGATCTGGAGACGCAGCAGAGTCGGTATAACGAGCTGAATTTGCCGATAGGCGTGCTTTACGGACGGGAGGATGGTGTGCTTGACCCGGCAACCCACATTGATGGGTTGATGGCGGCTTGTCCCGATCTACAGCTGACGATGTTGGACAATGTGGGGCATATGCCAATTATCAATGCGGTTGATGAAACTCTGGCCTTTATTGAGGAGCAGGCCGCGCGCGTGTCTCAATGAGTGGTGAAGACCAAATTCACCCTCCAACTTTGTAACTGCATTGACTGCGCGTACCTATGATGTTTCAAAATTGTTTTCTAAACGAGTTAAAGGCATTTAAGTTGCTGCAATAGCGCGCAAATTCTTGCCCGCTGAAATCAAAGGGTTCTGACGATGAAATTTTTTGTAGATACCGCTGATGTGTCGGAAATTCGTGAAATTGCCGATGCAGGACTTGCTGATGGTGTCACAACGAATCCATCGCTCATTATGAAGTCCGGACGCGATTTTATGGAAGTGATTTCCGAAATTTGCGACCTGGTTGAGGGACCGGTGAGTGCCGAGGTGACTGCTCTTGAGGCGCCGGCGATGATTGCTGAGGGCAAAACATTAGCGGGTCTGGCCAGCAATGTGGTGGTAAAGCTTCCTCTGACCTGGGACGGGTTAAAGGCGTGCCGGTCGTTAAGTGATGATGGCATTCAAACCAATGTTACGCTTTGCTTCTCCGCCAATCAGGGCCTGCTTGCGGCGAAAGCAGGGGCGACCTATGTGTCACCCTTCATCGGGCGTCTCGATGATCTCGGCGTGGACGGTATGGAACTCATTCGTGACTTGCGGGTGATCTATGACAATTACGGGTTTGATACGGAAATACTGGCCGCCTCGATCCGGTCAAATGCGCATGTTCAAGACTGCGCGATTGTCGGGGCCGATGTCGTGACAGCACCTCCTGCTGTCCTGCGTGGTTTGGTCAAGCACATGCTGACAGACCGAGGCCTGGAAGCCTTTTTGAGTGATTGGAAGAAGACTGGTCAGTCCATCAAAACTTGAGGAAAGGTTTTGAGCCATAGGATTGATCGTACGTGACCAACCTCAAATAAGTGACGATGTGGCGGATCAAACCGCGGTCAATGATTCCTGCTCATGCAATGTGTTGCTGGCGAGATGTGTATTGAATGCCTCCAGAATTGTCTCGCTGGTGGCCTGAACTGTTATTGTCTGTAAATCCGCTTCTTTGCGGTGAGTCAAAAACAGACAATCCTCCTTATGGGCTTGGTCATTCTCGAGCACGCCCATAAATTGAAAAAACACCCGCTCAAACAAATGGGCTTCTTCGTCTGTTCTGAATTGGTGATGCTGACTGAGCATCATTTCCCCCGCACACTGAACTCAATTCTTAGGCCCCTTGATGAAGGCCTTAGATCACGCGCCTCATTCTTGCCTTAATGTGAAGCGCCTTGCAATAGAGATACGGGGAGCTGCAGGACTTCCGTCGTTTATTTTTTTTGACTTTTACCCCGATCCATATTTGTTTGTTATTTAATTCTTTAAAACCAACTTATTAGCCGGCTTTCGGGATGTTCTGAATTTATCGTTGAAATTACTCGTACGCGTTCACAAGCGGTGCCGATATTTGTATTTAGGCAAAAATTAGAGCGTGCTGATCATCCCGAAAGCACTGCTATCAAGCGCATATTTTTTTCCAGCAAATCTTCATCGTGCATAGCCCGAATTTCGGTTTTGCGCCGACCCGCTTCGGAGCGCCAACAAAGTTGGGGAGGAGAGCAGATTCCTTGGTGTCATTTGGTTAATAAACTTTTATGGTTGGTCCAAACGGATTGAAGCGGCTGGGGAATAGCATGTTGGGTTGGCGATCGCAGAATTCTTTCGGAGTTTTCGTTGTAGCTATGGCCGCGTTTGTTGCGGCGTGTTCTCCATCTGAAAATGCACCCAATGAAACGGTCTCCACCACTGCAGGAACGGTTGGCCCCGCACTTGAGCCCCGATCGCCGGACGCCGCGCGCGTTGAACCCGAGCAGATAACGGCGTTTGAATATCTTCGGTACCGGATCGAGGTCGATGGGGACACTCCCCGTCTGTGTCTCGGATTTACCGGTGCCTTGGACCCGGCCGCCGATTACTCTGCCTATCTGACCATCGACCCCGAAATTCCGCTGGCGCTCTCCGCGAGCGGTCAGAGCCTTTGTGTGGGCGGTATGCGTTTCGATACGGGGCAAAGCCTCATGCTACGAGCAGGTCTGCCTTCTGCCGACGGTCAGCGCCTGGCCCGTGACGAAACAATCGAGATCGAGTTTGGTGATCGACCATCCTACGTGGGTATTGGCGGTGATGGTATTATCCTGCCGCGCCTGGAGGCTGATGGCCTTGCGATTGAAACGGTGAATGTCGACACCGTCCGCATCAAACTCTGGCGCGTTACGGATCGCGCTCTGGCGTTTCGTTCGATCAGTGAAGGATATACCGCCGCTGAAGGTGATTATGGCTGGCTGTCGCAGGAAGAACGACCTTTTGACGTCGCGGAAATGATCTGGGACGGCGAAATGGATACGCCTGGTTTGGCCAATTCTGCCACGACCACCGTTTTTCCGTTAGCCGACGTGATCGGGCGATTACAACCCGGGGCATATTTTATTGAGGTGGATGACGCGTCCAGCACGGGAGATAGCGACCGTTCTCCCGCGCGAACGAAGCGCTGGTTGGTGATCACAGATCTTGCACTGACCGCCTATCGGGGAAGTGACGGCATCGATTATGTCGTACGTTCTTTGCATACAGCGGCTCCCGTTGCTGGGGTCCGCATAGAGCTTGTTGCACGTAGCAATGAAATTCTGGGCGTCGCGATGACGGACACAAATGGTCGCGCTCGATTTGAAGGGCCTTTGCTCGCCGGAACAGGGGCCACCGCCCCGCGCATGCTGACAGCTTATGGGCCAGATAATGATTTCGCCGTTCTCGACCTGCAACGAAACCCGCTTGATTTAAGCGGGCAAGATATCGGAGGACGCGTCCGTCCCGACGGCGTAGATGGTTTTGTCTACCTAGACCGCGGAATATATCGGCCCGGCGAGAACGTGGAGGCCGCTGTCCTTTTGCGCGATGCAGCCGCAATCGCCGTCGATGATCGTGTCGGCAGTCTGATCTTGTTCGGACCCAACAATATCGAAGCAGACCGCCTTCGCTTTGACGGAGCGCCAAATGCCGGCGGGTTGAGCTGGTCGATTGAATTGCCGGCGCAAGCAGCGCGTGGCGAATGGAGACTGGACGTCGATGTCGATGGCTTGGGTATCGTCGCGCAGCGTCGTTTTTCTGTCGAAGACTTTGTGCCGCAGCGTATCGATTTAGATCTTGAAGCCGATATTGAGAGACCCTTGCTGGCCGGTGAGCGACGAGAGGTACTTGCTGATGTGCGTTTTTTATACGGCGCGCCCGGCTCCGGCCTCGCAGTAGAAACGCGTTTGCGCATCGAAAAGGACCCGGCACCGTTTCCCGACTATGCAAGTTTCAATTTTGGTCGTCACGATGAGAGCTTTCGCGAGATCAGCCTGTTCCTCGCGGATCGCGTCGCGGATGGGGCGGGGCGCGCCGTCCTGACTGTCGATCCTGGCCAGGAAGCACACACATCCAACGCTCCATTGAGGATTCGGACGGTTGTCTCGGCGATTGAGCCGGGTGGCCGACCGGTTGCCGATGATGTGCGCTTGCCCTACCGACCTCGCGATTTGTACCTGGGTCTCGACCCGTTGTTCGATGGTCGTGCCCAGCGCCGTCAGGCTGTCTCTTTCGATGTCGTTGGTTTGACAGCCTTGGGTGAACCCGGTGCGGCGGAATTGAACTGGTCCTTGGTTCGTATCGATTGGCGCTATAGCTGGTATCGCACGGATTCAAACTGGCGCTGGCGCCGATCGCGCCGGGTTGTGCCAATTGAAGAGGGTGCTTTGACGCTTGGAGCGAATGGTCAAGCTCAGATCGATCTTCCGGCCATGGATTGGGGCGACTATCAGCTGGTGGTCACCAGCGAAGCACACGGTATCGAATCCAGCGCCCAATTCTGGGTCGGCTGGGGGGCTCGGCCTGTTTCGGGCACCGAAGCGCCCGACCGTATCCGCTTGGCCGGGCCCGAGACACCACCAAATGTTGGAGACACGATCGAATTGTCTATCCTGCCGCCCTATGCCGGTGAGGCTGAGATTGTTATTGCGACCGATCGCGTAATCGAAACGCGTTCAGTGCAGGTGCCAGAAGCGGGCGCGCAGGTCAGCTTTCGTGTCACCGAGGAGTGGGGGGCTGGCGCCTACGCGATGGTCAGCGTATTCACACCGCGAGACCCTGTTGAGCAACCGAGACCTCGCCGTGCAGTTGGCGTTACGCATCTGCCGGTGAATATGGATCATCGTACTTTGACACTGTCGCTTGATGCGCCAGAACTGGCGCGTCCTCGAGAAACGCTTCGGCTAGGCATTCAGGCCGACGGCATTGGTCGTGGCAGTGCGTGGGTAACGGTTGCGGCTGTGGATGAAGGAATATTGGCCTTAACCCGGTTTGCATCGCCAGACCCACATGGTTGGTATTTCGGAAAAACGGCGTTGCGCGTTGGCTTGTTTGATGATTACGGACGCCTGCTCGATCCAAACCAGGGCGCCGCTGCGGCGGTTCGACAGGGCGGTGATCAGATCGGTGGGGCCGGCTTGACCGTCGTACCAACGCAAACGGTCGCTCTATATTCTGCTCCTGTGCGATTTGACTCCCAGGGTCGAGCGGAAATCGATCTTGAAATTCCGGACTTTAATGGGGAGTTGCGGTTGATGGCTGTCGCCTGGTCGGATGACGAGGTCGGCCAAATTGCACAACCACTAACGGTTCGGGACCCAGTGCCTGCAGAACTGATTTTGCCCCGCTTTTTGGCGCCAGGTGATGAAAGCACAACCACGCTGACTGTCGACAATGTTGAGGGCACGGCAGGGCAATATCTGGCGCGTATCTCCGCGGAGACTCCCGTATCTGCTAATGCGGAAGACCGGTCTGAATATGCTGTTGGCCAGCGCCGTGACGCCCAATTTGCCATCAATGGTCTTGATACCGGAGTTGGCGAGGTGTCCTTGAGTGTTTCCGGGCCGAATGATTTTGCTGTCTCGCGGCGATATCCAATTGAAATTCGTTCACCGTGGTTGCCATATTCTATGGTCCAACGGGGCCGGGTCAGCCCCGGTGAGGATTGGGTGCCTGATCCGAATGCCTTGACGAATTTCATGCCCGGCACGGGCGAGGTTGTCGTCAGTTTTGCGTCGACTCCGCTGGATACAACAGCCCTGCTGCAATCGCTTGATCGCTATCCCTATGCCTGCACCGAGCAGATAACCAGCCGTGGCATGCCGCTATTGTATGTTGATCAACTCGCAGGCTTGGAAAATCTCGCCGAGATTGAAGGCGCACGTCAGCGTGTCCAGGAGGCGATATCCACTCTGCTTAACCGCATGTCGAATGACGGAACGATTGGCTTATGGCGCGTGGGTGATCGTTATGCCTCGATCTGGCTCGCGGCGTACAGCATCGATTTTCTCAGCCGCGCCAAGGAGGCCGGTTACAGCGTGCCGGATGCCGCCCTAGAGCGCGCGTATACGCGTTTGGAGCATATCGCCAATCAGGAGATGTGGCGGGTTCGCGGATATGTCAGCACAGTGAATGGGAGAGGTCGCTGGCAGACCGATACGACGGAAAGACTTTCCGACCGTGGTTCCGCCTATGCGCTTTACGTTTTGGCCCGCGCAGGGCGAGCAAATAGGTCGCGCCTGCGTTATATGCATGATGAGCGGATCGACGTTATCGCTAGCCCCCTGGCGCGTGCTCAAATTGGCGCCGCGCTGCATTTGATCGGGGATCGAGCCCGCTCCCGCAGTGCCTTTGACGCCGCTGAACGCGTCCTTGGGTACAGCAATCGTGGAGACTGGTATCAATCGGCGCGTCGCGATCTGGCCGGTGTCCTGGCTCTTGCAGCCGAAGCCGATGATGTAAGCCGGGTCGAACGTTTGGCCGAACGGGTTGCGGTTGAATTGCCTGAACCGTCACGCCTCACTACTCAAGAAAAGGCTTTTCTCCTCTTGGCCGCACGCAGCTTGGCGGGTGATGCCGTTGACATGCGCGTGGAAGGTTCGTCTGACGATGGCATATTAACAGCGAGCGTGACCGGGCAGCAGTTTGAATTTGATGCGGCTACTCTCTCAGACGGTGCCAGGTTCACCAATGCCGGAGACGGGCCGGTCTGGGTGACTCAAGTGTCATATGGCGAACCGGTCAGTGCGCCTCCGTCTGTGAGCGAGGGCATGAGCGCGATCAAGCGTATCCGCCATCTGGATGGGCGTGATGCGGATTTGGCCACTTTGAGGCAGGGTGATCGTCTGATCATCGAATTGACGTTGAGCAGCCCTGAGCCGCGAACAATTCCGGCTATCGCAATCGACCTCCTGCCCGCGGGGTTCGAGATCGAAGCGGTATTACGCGAGAGTGATGCCGGCCGCTCCGGGCCGTATCCGTGGCTTGGTCGGCTGGCGACCC
>Ga0315338_1004754_pt1 | contig 10407 bp, 12 predicted proteins | sample ASW8metaG_FD_204518 | JGI IMG/M metagenome (GOLD analysis project Ga0315338, IMG submission 204518) | Ammonia-oxidizing marine archaeal communities from Monterey Bay, California, United States - ASW #8 | ecosystem: Environmental > Aquatic > Marine > Coastal | place: USA: California | collected...
CGGCGCGCGGGCTCGCCATGTGCCGCACCAATATTATTTCCGACGTCTTCTCGACTGAGCTCTATCTCGACAACCGGCGCGTTCCCGGTTACCGCCGGATGGAACCGAAAATGTCGGAAAATTTGTTTTACCAATATATCGGGCAGTTCCCGGCCGGGCGCTATTCGCGCGCCTATTCGCCGGGTGTGGCGGCAAGCTTCATCTGTATCGGCGGCAAGGGATATTCCTATATCTGGCCCCAAGATCTTGGTCCGACGCCGTGGCGGGACGGGCATGGCGACGAGGTATTGCGCCAGGATTACGACCACCTCAGCATGATGTCAGCGGCGCCCATTAAATGTGGTTGGTTTCACCAGCATTTTGCCACCGGCAGCGAGCCGTTGCGGCTGCTCGCCTGGTATGGCCCCAACAATCACCGCGCGCAGCAGGCCGGCGTGCCCGGTGAAATGGTGCCAGACGAAGGCGTTATCGACATCACCGAACCCGGCGGCACCTCCGTCCCGTACTGGCTGGAAGACCCACATGTGAGGGGCGACTTCGCCGAAACGGTGGCGCGCGAGGGGACGGAAAACCGCATGGAAGACCGTTTCTATAATGAGAAAACAACCTATTCCTTCGCGGGCGGGTGAACCGGTGGACAGACGGGACGGCAACTATTGCACGTTCCATATTGTATAAGTGGCAAGCCCTCTCACCCTTTCCACGACGCAAAAGTGTTGCGGGCCCCTTTCCTTTCCCGCGAGCGGGCTTGAGCCGCGAAACAGATCAAAGGTGCGAAGGTTTAGCGAGGCTTCAGCCGAGGTTAGCCGCAGTGGGTGAGGGAACCCTTTTTTGAGAGAAACGAACGGGACATTTGTGTGAGTGACAATACCGAAGGTGGCCGCGTCGTTTTCGCCAGGCCGCGGCGCAATCTGGCGGATGAGGAAGAGACCAGGCTGATCAGCGTCGGGGTGGATATCGGCTCATCCACCACCCATCTTGTGTTCTCGCGGCTGTTAATGGAACAGCGCGATGGCCGTTACATCGTCGCCGAGCGCGACATTATATTCGAATCCGATATATTTCTGACCCCCTATGGCGATGCGGACAGCATCGATGCCACCGCCCTTGGCGCGTTTATCGCTGAGCAATATGCCTGGGCGCAGCTGACCCCTGACAAGATCGATACCGGCGCGCTGATACTCACCGGCGTGGCCGTCCGCCGCGAGAACGCCCGGGCAATCGGCGAGCTGTTTGCACTGGAGACCGGGAAGTTCGTCTCCGTTTTGGCGGGCGATCGTCTGGAGACGGCGATGGCGGCGCATGGCTCGGGCGCCGTGCTCAATTCAGGTCAGGCCCGGGTTACGGTGATGAATGTGGATATGGGTGGTGGCACCACCAAGATCGCAATCTGCGATCGGGGGACGGTCGTCGATCTGACTGCCGTCGATATCGGCGCGCGGTTGATTGCGCTGGATGCGGATGGAACGATCACCCGTATCGAGGAAGCCGGCAAGGTTTTCGCGGCCGCGTGCGGTGTTACGCTTGCCATCAGGGAGGCGCCGGCGCCGGGCGCGCTGGAATCCATAGCGGAACGGATGGCCGACCGTCTGGCGGAAATCATCACGCTTGGGAAATTGTCGGCGGAAACCGGGGCGCTGTTGCGTTTGCCGGCCATGGTCTGGCAGGGTCCGATCGACGTCGTAACCTTTTCAGGCGGCGTGTCGGAATATGTCTATGGCTATGAAGACCGGCAATTCGGCGATCTCGGCCCGCTTCTAGCGCGCGCCGTGCGGGCCCATGTGGAGGCTACCGGCATGCGGATCATGGAGGCGGTGGAAAACATCCGCGCCACGGTGGTGGGTGCGTCGCAATATACCATCCAGCTATCCGGCACCACGATTTTCGTCTCGCCCAAAGATATCCTGCCGCTGCGCAATGTTCCGGTTATCGCGCCCGGCTTCGTATTAGATCCTGATGAGTTGGATGAGACCGTGATTGAAGCGGCGGTCGGGGACGCGCTTCTTCGTCACGATTTGTCCAATGGCGCGCAGCCGGTTGCGATCTTTTTCGACTGGTGCGGCTCGGCCAGCTATCAGCGCGCCCATTCCTTTCTTAAAGGGGTCACAAAGGGTCTGGCCGCTATTCTCGACAACGGCCATTCCATGGTGCTGGTGTGCCCGGGCGATATCGGCCGGGTGTTGGGCAGTCACGCCGCCGAGGAACTCAAGATCGCGACGCCCATCATCTCGGTCGACGGAATCACCCTCCACGCGTTCGATTTTATCGATATCGGCGCCGCCCTGCCCGGTTCCGGCGCTGTCCCCGTGGTGATAAAATCGCTTTTGTTTCCCGGCAGCACCGCGCTGGGCAAGGGCTCTAGTGGATAGAATGGTACCCATAGGATTCCATATCCGGGCTTCCCGGCAAGAGAGTGCCCGAAAGAGAGACCCTGCGCATCGGTGAGGGTATTCTACGCGCCGGCGGGAACCCATCTATGGGTACCATATGTTAAATTCTATCCACTAGTTTGTAAGCTTAATGATTGTTTGCACCCGTCACTCCGGTTGCAGTGCAATTTGAATTTCCTCAACCCTTACCGGATGGGTAAGGACTTCTACCTTGAACTAATTTGCGGCCTCGGCAAGCAGTACCGCTGGTACCGCAAGCTCTGGTGTTATTTTCGCCGTCATGACGGCTCGTGAGCGGCTTTTTTGCTCGATCCGCCATGCCTTTCCCTGGCTGCGCCATATCTTTGCCGATGCCGCCTACGCGGGTCCGAAATTGCGCGGGCTCTGGAAGAGATTGGCGATTGGACGGTGGAGATCATCAAACGTTCCGATAGCGCCAACGGCTGGGATAAATCAATTGCATCCGCCGAGGCATGGCTCCTCATCGCTCATATCCGGCCCGTTACGAGGCGCCTCGAAAAATATTGTTATTGAACGTAGAGTTTCGAGTCACACTCTAAGGTGGGTCCCGCCATTTGATACCCTTGGTTCTCTTTACGAATTGTATGGCACGTTTTGACGCTGACTTTAAGTTTATACTCAGCCGCGTCCGACCAGCGGCATCTTGGTCGCCATGATGGTCATGAACGGCACGTTTGCCTCAAGCGGCAAATTGGCGATATTGAGCACGGTGTCGGCGACATGGCACACATCCATGCGCGGCTCTGCCTTAAGCGTGCCGTCGGCCTGCAATATGCCGGTTGCCATGGTATCGGTCATGTCGGTCGCGGCGTTGCCGATATCGATCTGGCTGCAGGCGATATCATGGGCGCGGCCATCGAGTGCTATGGATTTCGTCAACCCGGTGAGGGCATGCTTGGAGGTGGTATAGGGCGCTGAATGCGGCCGCGGCGCTTCGGCTGAGATGGAGCCGTTATTAATGATCCGCCCGCCGCGCGGGTCCTGCGCCTGCATGATACGGAAGGCCGCCTGCGCGCACAGGAACGTACCGGTCACATTGACATCGACCGTCTCCCGCCATTGTTCGAAGGTCAGATCCTCCAGCGGAATGGACGGCGGCCAGATCCCGGCATTATTGAATAGCACGTCGAGCCGGCCAAAACATTTTTTGGTGGTCTCGAACAGCGCCGCCACTGATGCCGGATCACTGATGTCGGTAGCACAGACCAGCATCTGCCCGCCGTCTGGAGCCGCCGCGGCTTTGGTTTCCTCGAGCGGTTCGGCGCGTCTGCCGGCGAGAACCACATTAAAGCCATCCGCCTGAAACGCCAGCGCCACAGTCCGGCCGATGCCGCTGCCGCCGCCGGTGACCAGGCTGATTCTTCCGTTCGTCGCCATGAATGTCCTACATACCAGAATGCGTATACCGTTTAGCGAAATACCGCCGTAAAGCCCTGCCCTACAGCGGGTTTACGACCGAGTCGGGCAGCCGCAGCGTGTCGTAGATGACGCGTTTTTCCTTGAAGAGCAGGGCGCCGTCAGCTTCGACGACCAAGTCGCGGTAGGTGGCCGCTACGAGCAGCAGTGTGTCGCCGTCCGCCGTTGTCTGGTAAATGGCGACGTTGGTGCGTGCGCGGATTCCATTCTCATCGACCGCCTCGATAGACGTGCCGCTGAGCACATGGCAGAGCGTGCGCGGTGCGAACACGGCGGCGTGTTGGGTGGCGGTGGCCCGGTCGACCAGCATGGCCCGGCTTTCGAACCGCATCACGCCAAGCTCCTGGCCGCGTTCCAGATTGTCTCGCGCGATGATCGCATAGAGACACCGCTCAGTGAAAAAGCCCGGCCAGCTATCAATCGCGCCGTCGTCGATGGCGTGCACATAATCGAGCTGCAGCTGCTCAACCCGGTGACGGATGAGATGTGTGTCCGCGTCCAACGGCGTGTCGATCTGGTCCATCAGGGCTGCGCTTTCTCAAATCCCATGATGTCGCGGTAGCGAATGTAGAAGCCTCGGATCAACGCCTCGGTCACCAGACAATCGCCGGATTGGGCATCCTTCCCGTCGATTTCCAGCACCGCCGCGGCGCCATCGGGCGCGGCGGCAAGTCCAAGCTGACTGAATTCGAGCGCTTCCGCATCATCCAGCGTGACGTAGCCGGCCGACCCCATCAGATTGGCCTGGCGCAAACGCAGCGTCCGCATTTCCGAATCATCGTCTTCGTAACCGAAGAATGTCCAAATCAACTCATGACTGCCCGGTCCCTTGGGGACGATATGGCGGGTAGCCAGGGTGTTGGATTGGGCCTGGACGATGACGCTCGGGAACAGGGTCTGGATGGCGAGCGTCACGTCGTCGCCGAATTCCTTGCGTGGCTGCACCAGCTCATGGTCGGTCAGCGTGAAGTCTGGCGCCGCGACCTTTACCCCGCCATAATCGCCCTCATCGGATTCTGTGCCCCGTTCGGTCATCAGCACGGTGTGCCCCTTGCGCTCGTCGAAATAATAGGCGCTTTTCTGGTCGAGTCGGAACAGCCCGAAGTTGATCAGGAAGAGGTGCAGGATACCGGCATGGTAAGGGTCCTTCAGATTCTCCATCTGAAGTTTCCAGTTGCTGTCGATGATTTGGCGTTGATAGCCCACCACCCGCAGCTTGCGGCCGTTAAACACACGGGTAAAGTATTTCAACATATGTTTGCCGAAATCCTCGGTGATGGGTGGCGTGGTTCGATCGAATGTGGCGAACACGACACCGTTCAGGGCTTCCACCCTGAGCCGCGTGAGACCGTGCTTCGTCATGTCAAAATCCTTCGGGAATCCACCCTTGCCCTTAAAACCCCGGCGGAATGGCATGCTGGTCAGATCACCATCAAGCGTATAGCACCATTGATGATAGGGGCACATGAGGGTCTCGCCCGCATTGCCTTCAAGGGCCTGGCGGAGCTGGGCGCCGCGATGGGCGCAGCGGTTTTCCACCACCGAGATCCCGCCGTCTTTCTTGCGGATCATCAGGATCTCGCGTTCGCCGATGAAATTGCGGCGGAAATCTCCCTCCTTTGGCACTTCGCAGTCCAGCCCCACATAGTTCCAGGTTGGCCCGTAAAAGATACGCTCAAGCTCGGCCTTGTAGATGTCCTGATCTTCGTAGACCCGGAAAGGGACACGTGTCGTATCGGTGGCTGCGAAAATGTCACGGCCTTTGTCAGGCTGTGGTCCGTCCATAATTCACCTGCTTCTAGTCGATCGAATATTGCTCCAACCCTATAGTAGTGCTGGGGCTGTCTCAAGTTTGGGCCGCTTGCCCCCTGTACCCGGTCCTTCCCACGCTTACCACGGTAAATTTATGGTGCCTAAGGCGTCGGTATGGTAGGTGGCGACAATCATTTAAAGGGTGCCATATCATAATTCTAGATTTATTGGTCTAACGCGCCGGTCATCACCGAGCTTGCCTGCGATGATCGCGAACGCACGATGATCACCGCCCTGTTTGCGCCGGAAACCACGGGAAGGCCGTTTGCCGCGCCACCCGGTGTGCCGAAGGCACGCATCGCCGTGCTGCGAAAGGCGTTCGGCGACACCAAGAAAGACCAGGCATTCCTCGTCCACACCAAGAAGGTGATGCTGGAACTCAATCTCATATCCGGCGTGGAAGCCCAGAAAATTGTCAGGGACACTCTCAGCACACTACCCAGCATCGTGGTGGCTGTGAAGGTAGCGTTGAGCACCAAGGGCAACGTGGAAAAGTCATGCTGTCCTATGTGTCGGTTCCCGGCCCAATCGTCGAGATCAAGAAAATAGGCCGCCGGCCCGCCATCAAGCACGGCGGCAAGAAGGCAAAGACCAAGGTGGCCGGCTTATGCACCAAACTCTTCGTCGATGGCAAGAAGGCCAAGTGCAAGGCCATCAAGATGGGGATGAACTGTACCTTCACCTATCTCCGCCCCGGCACGGAATCAAAAATAATAGAATGTAAGTCGTGAGCTCACGGTATTTTGGGGCAAGGGAGATGCCGTCCGCGCATCTCCCTTTTTTTGTGCTCCCGGATGGCGGATAATCCCATCCAATGTAATATATTGTGGGGAGGGAAGGACAATGACGGCACAGATCGATCCCGCCGGTTTCCATATCCGGCACACCATGATCCGTGTCAAGGATTTGGATATTTCGGTTGCCTTTTACACCGGTCTACTGGGCATGAGCGTCATGCGCCGGCGAGTCAATGACGACCGCGGCGAGACCGTCGCCTATGTCGGTTATGGCGACGAAGACGGTAATCATGCGCTGGAGATCGTCCAGGAACACAGCCAGCCTGATGGCTTCCACCACGGCAATACCTACGGCCATGTGGCGCTTGGCGTGCCCGACGTGATGGGGTTGAGCGATGTTCTGATGAAAGAAGGTATCGAATTCACCACCAAGCCACAAGCGGTGCGCCCTGGCAGCCCCAACAAGCTGGCCTTTATCAAGGACCCCGACGGCTATGAGATCGAGTTGACCGAACGGCACTGATCCGTTTTGATTGCGTCACAGGAGGAAGAAACATGAGCGTTGCCCGTCATCCCAGACCACCCGAGCTTGAAAAGGCGACCCTGGAGGAAATTATGGAAACCTACGTAGGGCGGTTTCGCGACAAGGCGCCCGACTGGGAGGCCTTCGAAGATGCCAAGATCGAAGGCTATAAGCGCGCTCAGCACCGCTTCATCGGCGCCGGTGGATCCGGCAAGCATGGCGACCCAACCGCAATCCCGGCGCGGGCCCACACCCTCAGCATCATGTATGTGGAACCGGGCCAGGGCAACGCGCCCCATACCCACGAGGTAGAGGAAACCTTCTTTGTCCTGAAAGGGCTGCTCGAAGTCTTCGTGGAGGACGAGGACGGAAATAGGCTGACCACGATTCTCGGGCCGTGGGAATGCATTACCTGCCCGCCTGGTGTCATCCATGGCTATGACAACAGTAGCCTCGAGCCGGTCTGGTTCCAGGTTATGCTGGGACGTGGCCAGCCCGAAACCATGGGCTATGCCGACGATGAGTTGTTCGACCGCCGCGACGCGCATCTGAAGGCGGTCTGAAATTGAGGGGGGCACCTGCCGTATAATTTCACTGGAGGCCCCTTGATGGGGTTCACTTTTCATACCTACCCACAGCGAAAGGGCAGGGCGCTGCGGGTCCCTCTCTCTTCCGCGAGCGGGAGAGAGTACGCAGGCTTACCGAGGCTCCAGTCGAGGTTGGCCGAAGTTGGTGAAGGGAACTTCTTGGGTAAATCTAAACGGAGAGTGCTCTGGAAACTCAGGCGGGCTGAATGCCGCGGCGCTGGTCGCGGTTTCGCAACCACGCGATGAACGGTAGCGCCAGCAAAACCATCCAGCTTTTGCCGACGACCTGGCCGGCCAGAAAATCCAGGCTGCCAAAGGCCAGATACAGGAACACTGCGCTGTCGACCACCAGCCCGACGAGGGAGCTGGCAAAGACGGCGAGCACCAGGCGGCGGCGTTGCAGCGGCGTATAGACCGCGCAATCGGCCGCCTCTGACAGCAAAAAGGCGGTGCCGGACGCTAAGACTAGCTCAGCTGGCGCGAGGGTGGAGGACAGCGCCGCACCGGCGACTATCGCCGCGATCGCCCAGCCAATGCCCAGCCGCCTTTGCACCAGATCGCGCAGCACCAGGGCAAGGCCGATCATCAGCACGCCGCTTGGCGCCATTAGGCCGGGCGCCACCGGGATCATACATGGTCCGTTCGGCACGCAAGCAGTCCCGGCATTGCCAATCAGCCAGTTCGCCGCCGGAATACACAGCGCAAACCCGGCAAGGAAAATATAGCCGTCGCGGCGCGGCTGGCTGGGTATTGTTTCAAAGGTCATTCTTCTTCCGTTACCGGATGTCGCGCCGGTAGGCAAGGGCCGCGGCTCGCGCCCCAACGATTGCATGATAAATTTCACCGGCTGGCGTATAACCGGCGCGAATTTTAATAGGAAAGGTCCTGGCCGATACTCGGCGGGGCCTAAATCCGGGAGTCGACCACCATGCGCCTAATCCTGCAAATACCGCTGATCGGCTGGATCCCGGCGGCGGTCTGGGCGGTTTATGCGTTGAGCCAATATAATACCAACAAAAATATCGCCGAGGCGCAGAACCCTTCCTGAGTATTCCGGGGTTACGGCAGCAGAGAGTCAGCCCGCCCAACGGAGGTCCATCAATGCAAACACCGCCATTTCCACGATCGTCAAACTTGCAATTGTATCCCTTTTAGTCGGTTTCGCGCTGGTGTTTTTTGGTATAGAGCCGGCCGATCTGGCTAAAACCCTGGGCAGCACCGTGGTAAAATTGTACGAGCTGGTCCTGTCCTTCATGCGCGCGTCAATGAAGTAAGTGCTGATCGGCGCCGTGGTCGTGGTGCCGATCTGGCTGGTGTTCTATTTGATCGGTCTAGCGAAATGGAAAAAGAGCGGATCCTGACCCGCCCTTCTGCACCCCTTTTAACCCTCACGGGTTAGGCGGGCCGTAGCCCGGGTGGTCGGGGGGCGGCTCGTTGACGGTTAGGACCGAGCGGTCGCCGAACCGTTCCTTCCAGCGCTCGATAACCTCCGGATTGAAGACATTGTTCGGCACCTGGCCGGCCAGCGCCTGGATCACCGCGTCGGTCGCCCATTTGTAGCCTGGTCCGAGACCGCTGGCCTGGTTCGACGACACCATGTGGGGCGACATCATGATCTTGTCGCCAAGATCGCGCAGCGGTGAATCCGCCAGTAACGGTTCATCCTTGAAGGCATCGATGGCGGCGAAGGCGATCGTGTCGCTCTTGAGGGCCGCGGCCAGCGCGTCCTCATCCACATTGGCGCCGCGCGATGTGTTCACGAAGATCGCGGTGGGTTTCATCTTGGCGAACCGTTCCGCATTCATCAGGTTTGTTGTCTCTTTCGTATTGATGCAATGCACCGTCACCACATCGGATTCGGCGAGCAGCGTATCGAGGCCGACTTTCTCGACCCCGTTGCGGATGAACCGTTCGTCGGTGATATAGGGATCGCAGGCGATGATCCGCATTCGCCACGGCGCGAACAGCTGTGCGACCCGGGCGCCGATGCGCCCGAGTCCGATGATGCCAAGCGTGATGCCGGGATAATCGTCGGTGGTGCGGCGGCCGAGATAGGTCCCCATCAGGCTGGAATCGCGCCATTTGCCGCCCTTCACCTGGGCATCGCGCTGGCTCAGCTTTTTGACCGACGCGAGAATGAAGGCGACGGTCCCTTCGGCGACGCCATAACAGTTCGATTCGGTCGGCGCATGGGTGACCAGAATGCCGAGTTCGGTCGCCGTGTCCACGTCGATGTCGTCCGTGCCGACCGTGCATTTGGCAACGATGCGAAGATCCGGGTTGGCTTCCATGATATTGCGGGTTATCGGGCTTGACCGGATAGAGGTTCCCAGCAGGGCTTCGGCGTCGCTGGCCATGCCGATCATTTCTTCTTCGTTGTTGCCTTGCGGCGTGTGCCAGCCGGCCTCGCCCTTGGCTAGGTTCAAACCATATTTCTCGAGCTTTTGATTGCTCTCCGTCGCGGAGTCCGGCTCGGCGAAAATAAATACCTTCGGATTGCTCATCGTGCTTATCTCCCTTGCGTCCGGGATCGCGGCGGGTCCCGGTTTGCGGTTGGCTTTTTCGATGCGGAAACTGTATCAGATCGCAGGGCATACGCCACCTCGGCTATACGGTTTCAAGATGTAAGTCGCGCGATCAAATATCGCACCGACTCCAATTCTTCCAGCTTTTCTACCATCTCTATGATTTGGTCGATCTTGTCCGCTGGCCAGTCGACAGCTGCCGCGCAGTCGATGAATTTTTTGACTACGTCGTCGAACGACATGGGAGCTTCGGGGCTGCCACGTGGAAAATCGGCGCGGGCTTTATGCGTGGCGCCGTTGGCTAGTGTTACCTCCACGAAAGTGGTGACGTTGGAATAGCCGGTTTCGACGGCATCGTAGGGTCGGTAAACAATGCGTTTGATCATTGCCCTGATT
>Ga0315338_1004755_pt1 | contig 10405 bp, 18 predicted proteins | sample ASW8metaG_FD_204518 | JGI IMG/M metagenome (GOLD analysis project Ga0315338, IMG submission 204518) | Ammonia-oxidizing marine archaeal communities from Monterey Bay, California, United States - ASW #8 | ecosystem: Environmental > Aquatic > Marine > Coastal | place: USA: California | collected...
AACAGTCGAACGCTCTACCACGCTGAGCTAGGGCGGCACTAGATTTTTCCTAGTAAATTACGATTTAATTCTTCCGAAATCAGTTATTATTGAATTTTGAAAAAAAGTCAATGATTTCATTAGTATGAGATTCTACTATATCGACAATCTCCATATGTTCATCTGGAGTAGGTTCTCTTTTGTGATAAACTTGAAATGCACTTAATGCAGATCCTACCATCTCACCTACGAAAAAACCACATAAAAAATCACCAGTATTTTCACATTTCCAGACATCATTTATTCTAGGTGACGCACCAGCATTCTTGTATAATTCTAATGTTTCAGTTACAAGTTTTTGAGTTTGTTTTTTGAATTCAGAGTCTAGCGTCAATTAAATCAGTATTTCACAGATAATTATTTTTCAATACCTTTTTTCTTTTCGAATTTATAAATACCATCTAAAAATACACGGTGATCTTTATTTTTCACTCTAGACCCATTCTCAATTTCTGCCGCTGTTTGTGAAACATCCGTAAGTACATGACCAGTAATTATAACATCGTCGCCTTTTGGCACTACTTTTGTCTCACCCCAGATTTTAGTAACTCTTGGTGCACGCTCACCTTGAAAATTTTCAATTAAAACCTGCTTACCATCTATCTTAACATTGATTGGAAAGTGTGAGAAAACAACTTTCATTTTTATTGTATAACCATCAATCACTCCTTCAAATAAATTTCTGATAAGAGAACGTGCTGTATTCATTATTGCATAGTTAGCATTTCTTGTACCCTGTGCTTTTAACAAAACCATATTATCATTAATTTCTATATCTACAGGAATTTTTCTAAAATTTTTATATGTTTTTCCGAGTGGTCCTTCAACAGTTAACATATATGACTTGAAAGAAACGTTAACACTTTCTGGAATTTCTACTTCGGTTGAAAATTTTTCTAATTGTTTAGTAGACATAACCTATCAAAAATCCTCCTAAACCTTTGTTTGCAGCTTCGTGATGTGACATGACACCTTGATTTGTTGTAACTAATAACATTCCTCTACTATATGATGGAAGGTATTGTTGTTCCCAACTTGGGTATTCATCTTTCTTTACTTTGAATCGTGGCGTAATAGAACCACATTTTGATATTTTTGCAAATAATTCAATTTTAAATTTTCCACCACGATTATCATCAATGTGTTCAAAATTTTTGATGTAACCATCTTTTTTTAGAGTGTTCAATACACTAACACCTAATTTTGATGTAGGAAGAATAATACACTCTGACTTGCGTCTAGATTCAGTGTTATCTATAGTCACAAATAAATTTGCTAAAACATTTGTCGCCGGCATTTCTATCACCTTAATTTTTTAAACCCCAAGGAATTTGCAACTTCTCTAAAGCATTGCCTACACAGGTGTAAATCATATTTTTGAATACATGAAGTGTAGCATCCACAAATCTTACACCATCTAGAACCTCTACCAAATTTCTTCTCATTTCTTTCTGTATAACCAGTACCACGATTGCCATATGATCTATCTTTTGCCATTAAGAAACAACAACTCCAAATTCTTTTGTTAGATATGCCTTTGCTTCTGCAGGCGTGATTTTATGTGCAGAACCAACACTTGCTTTATGTTTACTTCGTACTCTAATGTTAAAACCAGGGCGTGTTAGTCTAGCACTAACATCCAATCCTAAAATCCCAATTTTTGGATCATATTTTATTCCAGGAATGTCAATATGTTCTAAAATTCCAAATGATATATTCCCCATACTGTCTAAAGATCTTCCATTTACAGTGTTTCCTTTTGCCTCAAATAATTTTTTTAGTAATGTTTTGGCATCATCACCTCTTACTGTGACTGCTGCACCAATAGGTTCGCCTTTTCGAACACCCCAATCTCGATGTGCCTTTTTTGCAGAACGATTACATGATTTTTTACCTGAAATTTGATCCAGTGCTTTTTTTGCAGTTTCTATTGCATCGCCAGATTTACCAACTCCCATATTTAGAACCACTTTTTCTAAATTAATTGCTCTCATTACATTTTCAGTTTCTTGTGCCATTTAATCACTCAATTCCTATCACTGGTTTGTCTTTTCCAATAGGCATTACCAAGTTTGCCTGGATTTCAATTTGTCTATCTTCTAGTTTAATTTTAACATGTTTAGGAAGAACAAATGTACCTTCTTTAATTTCATTAACAATTCCTATTTTTCCTGCATTAACCCCTTTTGTGATTAATACACGTACATCTTTTTCTAATTTAATAACATCCAAAATCTTTTGTTCTGGAACTTGTAAAACACATACATCACCGACAGCGATTTCTGTTTCATCGATTAGTGATCTACCATCATGGAATCCAATTTGTGTTTTGCCATTTTTAATAGTTGTTTTAGATTTTACCTGAACTAATTTTTTTGACTTTTCTGTGATATCAATTGTGATTGGTTTTAATACTGTACCATTTTTTGGTACTAATCGATATATCTCATCCAAGCCATCTAATTCTACGACATCCATTAAACCAATTCCATGATGAAGTGATTTTCTTTTTATTCCATCTACTGTAACTTTTCCACCATATATTGCAAATTTTGCTTCTCTTAATGTCTTCACAATTTTTAACGTATCACGTAAAAACACTGCAGATGGTATGGATGAATTTATGCCATGAGAACCAGGCTTTACCTTTACAACAAATCGTTTTTCTTTTCTTGTAATCCCCCAAAACAGTGGTGCCATTTGACGTTTTAATTTTTTACTACCAGCTATCTTTACCAATTATTTCATCTCCACCTTATTTTTTTCAATTTTAGATTTTTTATTTGTTGGGGCTGAAATGTTTTCTTCCTTTTTGGCAGTCTGTTTTTCTTTTTCTACTTTTGGTTCAACTTTTACAGTTTCGGGTCTTGCAGATCTAACATTCTTCCCTTCCAGTTTATTTATTCGCCATTTATCATCTGTATTTAATCCAGTTATCACAATATTACTAGTATGAATAAACACATCATACTTTTCACCTTTTAATTTTTCTTTTTTTACACCTTCAATTGTTAGACCATTATTAGCAGCAGAAACTTTGGTAACTTTTCCATCTACACCAGTAAACTCCCCACGAATAACTTTTACAGAATCACCTTCTACCACGCGAACACTTTTTTTACCATATTTTTTCCTTAAATTTTCTGAAAGTATGCTTGATAGTTGTGCACTGGCTGTTTTCATTGTTGCATAATAGATTTGTTTATTTCTCATTTTAGTTGGTTTCATTTTATACCACCATTGATGCCAAGTTTGCTACTCGTGGCCACTTTTCAGTTGCTTCTGATGCTACAGGTCCTTTTATGTCAGTTCCTTTCACTTCTCCTTCTGGAGTAATCAATACACCAGCATTATCTTCAAATTGAACTCTTACACCATTAATTCTGTTTATTGCATATTTTTGTCTGATTATTACTGCACCAAAGATTTGTTTTTTTAATTCAGCTGGACCTTTCTTAACAACAACGTTACAAAAATCACCAACTGCTGCTGCCGGTAACCGTGACACTCTAGTTTTATGGCCATGCACGTTTACTATTTCTATAATTTTTGCACCTGTATTATCAGCACAGACTATTTGTGCGCCAACTGGAATTGATCTTGTTACATATAGTCTGAAGTCTACTACATTTTTACCGCCTTTACTTCGTGCACCACCCATTATTCTTTAACCCCCACGACTACAAATGATACTGATTTGGCTAAAGGTCTACATTCAGCAGCAATTACAATATCACCTTCATTAATTTCTAAATTACTTGGAACATGTGCATGTATACTATTTTTACTTCTGGCATATCGTTTGAATTTACTAAAGTATACAGGTGATTCTTTTTGTATGACAACAGTATTTTTTGCTTTATTCTTTACAACTTGCCCCACAAATAATTTTCCACGTATTGAAAGTGTTCCATTAAATGGGTTTTTCTGATCAGTTTTATCAGGTTCTTGTTTTGGCGATTTTACTTTAATGCCAATATCTCTTGTCATGTTAGAACCTCCAGTCGTTCATGTGAACGATTAAGTAGTTTTGTACCAGAGATGATAGTTGTATCGTTATGGTTAGAAATTCTAAATTTGCATATTTTTTTAGGTATCAACTTTTCACCAAATTCAGTATCTAATTTTAACATATGTTTGGTTTCATCAACAATTACTCCAGACATACCCACTAGTTCAGAATTCACTGATTCTGTAATACATATCTGCGTTCCAATGATTTCTAATATTGAGTTTTTCATTTCTGCTTCTTCTCATTTAATACAGTCAATAATCTTGCAATATTTCTCTTTGTTAGTTTAATTTTACCAGATTCTTTTCGTAATGTTCCTTTAGCATTTTCAACTTCTAGTTTTGATAAATCGGTTCGCATTTGTTCAACTCTATCCTTTAGATCTGGCTCATTCATTTCCCGAATAGTCTTTATTCTCAATTTGCTCATTATTTTAATTCCTCCTCGGCCTCTTCCATACTGTCAATTTTTTTAATTTTTTCTTCCTCAATTTTAACTAACTCTGATTCAGTTTGTGCTTTTTTTGCCAACTCATCTGCTTCATGTTTAATTTTAACATCATCTTCTATCTGTTGAGGAGTCTTTCCTTTAAGCTCAAATTCAGGAATGAGTTTTTCTTTATGAGCAATTCTAATTCTAATACCAATTAATCCCATAGGTGTCTCTACATGAACAATATCCTCTGAAACAATAACATCTGCATGATGTCCAGCTCTTGGTAAAATTCCTGCAACATGTTTTTCAAATGCTGATCTATCACCACGTAATTTTCCAGATATTGTTATCTGTGTACCCATTGCACCGTTTTCCATAATTTGTTGCATAGTCCACATTGTTGCACGTCTAAAAGCTGTTCCCCTTTCAAGATGTGATGCCATTCTATTACACATAACTCTAGGAGAAAGTTCTGGCTTTTTGATTTCTTCAACAGATATCTGTGGGTTTTTTAATCCAAATTCATTTTCTAGTTTCTCTGTAAGTTCTCTAATACCAGTTCCTTTTCTACCAATAACTATTCCTGGACGTGTAACATATAATACAACTCTTGCACCGGTAGGAGTTTTAGACACTTCAACTTTTGAAAATCCAGATTCTTTGATTTTAACTTTGAGATAATTATTTAGTAGCATCATGTTATAGTTATCTTTGATTACATTTTTTACTGCAGACATGATTAAACCTCCTGAGCAACTATTTCAAAATGTGTCAAAACATCATTTTTGGCTGTTGCACGGCCTTGCGCTCTTGGGATAATTCTTTCAATTATGACACCTTTTTGTGATGTTGCATTAATAATTTTTAATCTGTCCATATCCATTCCTTTGTATTCTGCATTTGACTCTAGATTATCTAATAATTTTAAAACCTCAGTCACTGCTTTTTCAGGATACCTTCCTGACATAACACCTGGATCTGTTCTATGACCAACTTGGTTTTTGAATCTTTTGAACGGAATGCATCTTTTATGTTCAATTACACTTTGAAGATAATCTCTTGCTTTTTCAATGTTAAGTCCCTTAATGGCAGTTGCAATCTCTCTTGCATGTTTGTGGGATATTTTCTTTTCCCTCATGGACGCTCTAACATGTCTAGTTGAGTCATAATTTTGAAATGCGTATTTGTATTTTCCCATTTTGATCACTTCAGTGGTACATACAAGCTAGATCTTGATGCACCAACTCCAGGCGCACCGTGATTAACTCTTTTGTTTGTAATTACATATTCACCAACATAATGCCCTACCATTTCAGCAGAGAATGTTATTGGAGTGAACTCTTTACCGGAATAGACGTTAATCGTCACTCCAATCATGTATGGTAAAATTATAAGATCTCGTTGATGTGTCTTTATCTGATTTTTATTCTTTCCTTGTTTTGCTAACTTTATTTCTGCAATTAACTTCTTTTTGTTATCTGAAAGACCTCGTTTTAATGAACGTCTTTGTCTAGAATTAAGAATAGTGAATAATTCATCATTAGATATAGATTGTAATTCCTCGTTAGTTTTCCCTTTATAATTAAATTCCTTTACCATTTTTTCTCACCGTTCGTATAAATCATGAATTTTTGTGTCAATTTATAGCATTCCTATCTTTGTAGCCAGCGTTCTGGCTTTATCAGTAGATTCAAATTTCACAAATGCTTTTTTTCCATAAATGGTTCTAGCAGTTTGAACATTTATTGTATTTTCATTATAAAGTGTTTTTACAGCTTCTTGGATCATTGGTTTAGATGCATCCCTTTTTACTAAAAAGCAAATTTTCTGCTCATTTTCAACCATCGCAAATGTCTTTTCTGTAATATATGGTCGAATGATAATTGTGGTTGCTTCTTCTACATTCATTGTAATGTCACCATTAATTCCAAATGATTTGATTTCATCTGAGAAAGTTCTTCAATTGCTTTTTTAGAAAATATAGTTAATCTAATTAAAGTGCCTCCAGGTGCTAGATTCAAAACACTAAGATTCTTTGTTGAACATGCATCAACACCTGGTATACCTGAACATGCCTTTGATATTTTTTCAGAATTGGCTACAACAAAAAGTGCACTTTTACCAATCTTTGATGTACGCCCACGTAAAGCAACTTTACCAGTACGCTTTTTTCTCTTGGCAAGTCTTTTTACGTCCTGAGTTATGTTAAGATTTTCTATCACATTAACCATCTTACTAGTATTTGTAATATTTTCAATTTCGTCTTCTACAATTATTGGAAATGATGATATACCTTCTATTTTATGACCACGTGCCTGAATTAATTCTTTTGATGCCGTTGCAGCAATTGCTGAGCAAAGTGCTAATTTGTTTTCTTTTTTATTAATTTTTTTATAAATCACTCTGTTTCCATATGGACGATGTGCTTGTCTTCCACCTCTTGTACCAGCAACTTCACCGGCTTGTCCTTGCCTTCCACCACCACCGCCTTTCATTCTAGCTATTCTAGAAATACCTCTGCCAGTTGGTGGATCATTTGAATCTGCTACAACATCTTGACCCGCGGTTGGATGTGTTGAGTGTTTTTGGAATCCATGTGATTCTAAATTGATATATGCCTTGTGAATTAATTTAGTATTTAATTTCGTATTAAATACAATTGGTAAATCAATTTGTTCAGATTTTTTACCATCTAATGTTATTAAATCAGATTTCATTAGATTACAACCTCCAAAACATTTGGTTTAACAATTTTCTTTGGTTCTTTTCGTATTTGCTTTCTTAATTTAATTAATCGTCTATATGTTCCAGGGACAGAACCTTTTACAATAATATAATCACCATTAACATTTCCAAAGTGTTTGAATCCTCCATCAGGATTGATCACAAATTCTTCTTTGACAGTATTACTCATTACCATTATTCTTTTATTATATTCAATTCTCTGATGGAATCCTGTTTGTCCTGCTCTAGGAACAGTATACATTACGTTCTGTGGAGATATAGGACCTAACGAACCAATCTCCCTAACAGTTTTTCTTGATTTATGTTGTTTTCTTTTTGCACCCCATCGATAAATAACACCTTGCCATCCCTTACCTTTTGTAATTGCTGCAGTGTCAACATATGTTCCATTTTCAAAAACCTGATCAATTTTTACTTCTTTACCAAGTAGATCTTTTACAAATGTAAATTGTTTTTGAATATCTCCACCTTTTACTCCAACTTCAAAAATATACGGTACTTTTTGTTCTAACCCAACCAATCTTGGTGTGATTGTTACTATAGCATACAGCTCTTTAATTTTTCCAAGTATTTTTTCTGCATTTTCTAAATCACTGTCTTCAGGTTTGATTTTGATTAATTTTTCAATATTTTTTGGGGCATCTTTTGTAAATACATCAAATCTTGCATGTTTTCCATTTGAGTCTTTACCATATCCCCTAATTCCTATAATAACTAATGGCGGTGTGACAATCACAGTTCCTATAGTTACAACTTGCTTACCATGATTTGGTACATGTTCACGATCATCGACACTGACCAATTGAACGCATCCAGCTTTAAATCCTGCATGTGCCAATAAACGTGGCTCGTCAGAATTAACTTCTGGCCAAGCTCTAATTCTGGCTTCCATACTTTTAGCACGTCCTCTAGGCGAGTATGCCATACTGCCTCTTCTTGGCTGACTATGTTTTCTGTGACCCATCGATAATCGAAAAAAGTCGTTAACCGTCTTATATACTAAATGGATTTTCTTAAAAATTATTGAATTTTTATTAAAATTAACTAGAAATTTGATAATTCTTTTAGCATTGAAAATATTGTGACAGATCCAATCACAATTCCTGCTAATCCTAATAATATTGCTAAAATCAGAAAATTTTTTCGATTCGGCATGATAGTTCTGTATTTATTTTTAATTTATTTGTTAGAGCTATCAAAAGTGTTTATTATTGATAAGCATCCCAAAACAGCTTCTTCTATTCTAACTGTTTGCGTTCCTTGGCTTGGAAAAAAATTGATAGTCTTTGAATTCTGTAGATTATTTATTTTATTTCCAAGTATATCATGTATACCTCTATCAGTAGATCCAAAAACAACCAAAACTGACCCATTTGATTTTTTTAATGTGTCTATATCTCGTTCTGGATTAAACAGTTTACCTTTTCTACTTGTTAGTATTTTAATTCCATTCCAGTTTGATAGAACTGAAAATAGATTTCCAGACTGCTTTACACTGTAACTCCAGTAATTTGGAATTTCATCTCTTGTAATTTCTTTTACTGAAAAATCTGGAAACACACTTTTTATTTTAACAATTATTCTTTTGCCTATGTCATGCTTACTATAATAATTAATAATTTGACCTATACCAACATCAACTCCTTTTTGACCTTTTACTCGAACGACAACAGCTTCTCTTATTTCATTTTTTTTGATTTCTTTAGGATTAGATGTTCCAATTTGATTAGGTATTTTTAATGGGGGTAAAGCACCGACAAATCTAAGTAGATTTGTTTTACCAAAAACACTTTTTCTAAAATATTGTGGAGTTTCTAAATATTTTAAAATTGTTACGAATAATTTTAAATCACTCTCATTTTTTTTCCCATCACGATATATTATTATTTCATTTATTCTAAATATACCACATGATCTTGCAATAGATGATATCTTCCTAGTTTTGTTTTCCAATGTTTTTTCATCGGAAAGTGCTGAATCTGGAATTGCTATAGATAGGTTCATGTTAAAATTAATAATTACTTAATAAAAAATCTATTTTTGTTGTGGTGGATATTTTATTTTTGCCTTTTGAGACAGTTCTTTTATTTTAGCATCTTCGATAAACTCAAATTCTTTTGTCTCTAGTTTTATCTGTGACATCTTAATATTACTAGTATCATCATACTCTTCATTTGAATTTTGAATTGTAGATATGGCTAACATTACAGCATCTTCAAATGCTATATTTTCATTATAATTTTTTTCAAGAAACTCATTTGCAATATCAGCGTTTCCTCCAATTGCAATTGCATTGTATAAAATGTAAGCGCCACTAGGGTCTGTTAAATATAAAGTACTACCGGTAGAATCAATTCCTCCAATTATTAGAGATACACCAATTGGTCTTGCACCACCATATTGTGTATATTGCTGGCACTGATCTGCTAAATGCTTTGCAATAGTTTCAACTTCAACTGGCTCATCATAAACTAATTTATTACTTTGAGAAAAGAATCTCGCATTATCAATCTGTACTCTTGCATCAGGAATGTAACCTGCTGCAGCTGCACCAACATGATAATCAATTTGGAACAGTTTTTGTGGTGTATTTGAAATTTGTAATTTTTTTGTTTTCTCATCTACTGCTATAATCACACCATTCTTAGTTTTTATTCCCACTGCTAGTGCCCCTCGTCTCACTGTTTCAATTGCATATTCAACTTGGAATAACCTTCCATCTGGCGAGAAGACAGTTATTGCTCTATCATATCCTTGCTGTGATTGCATCAATATGATACAAATTCGTTCGAATGGTTAATTTAACATTTGTGATAGTATGTATCATGGGTTTTAAAGAAAAAATTGTGATTATACCACTTGCATTGTGCGCTATAGCAATTTTTGGCTTTGGGATCTATAATACAGCGTGTAACCATTCTTTTTTCAGTTTTATTGGTTGCTAAAAATTATGGTTTTGTCGAATGAAATTTAGCACGTTTATCTTATTGCAGTATGAGAAACATACACTGTGCAGACAAAAATTACTATATCTAGTTTAGATGATATGTCAAACGATGATATAAAATTAATTCAAGCATCATTTGATGAGATTCCCCTAAAAGAAATTTTAATCGGATTAAAATTTGCAAAAAATAGATGGCGTGCAAAAAATGCAGGTACATTAAAAGTTGG
>Ga0315338_1004756_pt1 | contig 10404 bp, 7 predicted proteins | sample ASW8metaG_FD_204518 | JGI IMG/M metagenome (GOLD analysis project Ga0315338, IMG submission 204518) | Ammonia-oxidizing marine archaeal communities from Monterey Bay, California, United States - ASW #8 | ecosystem: Environmental > Aquatic > Marine > Coastal | place: USA: California | collected...
CTTGTTCTATCTGATCTGAGGCGTATCGTATGTCAGGCCATCATGAACACGGCGCAGTAGGCCACATTGTCCCCATCCGGATGCTGGTGGCGACGTGCACGGTCCTGCTTGTGCTGACTGGCATCACCGTGTGGGTGGCGAAGTTCGACTTCGAGAACGTCCACCTCGGTGAGATGAACATCCTGATCGCCATGGGCGTGGCGACGGTCAAGGCGTTGCTGGTGTGCTTGATCTTCATGCACCTGCGTTGGGAGCGGACCTTCATCGGGTTCTTCTTCCTCTCCAGCGTCCTGTTCGTGGGGATCTTCGTCCTCTTTGCGCTCATGGACACAAAAGAGAACGCCCCGGCAATCATTCCGGGGAATTCTTCGTTGGTGCAGCAGAAACTCGATGCGCTGGAAGCAAATCCGCCCGTGACGGTGGTCCACGATGAGCCATCAGGTGCGGGGCAGGCCGTCGGTTCTGGTCATGAGTCCGGTGATGGCGGGCACTGAGTCGGACGCCGGTACTGACCCACGTGGGGTCTTCGACAACGAAACCGATCGTCGCGCCGCGGTCCGTTTCGGTATGTGGCTGCTGTACGCGGCGCTGGGCATGCTGTTCGGTGGGGTCATCATCCTGCTCGTGGCGCTTCGCTTGGATGACACAAGGTGGCCGGCCGATCTGCCGCCGCTGCCGTGGCAACTCTGGCTGAGTACGGCCCTGCTGCTGCTGGAAAGCGGCCTGCTTATCGCCGCGTGCCGACGGTCAGCGACGGCGGGGGCCCGCCCGCTGCTGATCATCGCCTTCGCGGTGGCCCTGCTGTTCATGGTCACGCAAGGTTGGGCCCTGTGGGTGTGGCACGGGCAGGTGGATGCCGAGGCGCGTCGCGTTGCGGTGACGGCGCTGTACATCACTTCCGGCGTGCACGTGGCGCACGTGCTCGGCGGCCTTGTACCGCTTGGCCTGTTGCTGTGGTATCCCCTGACCCGGCATGACACGCAACGCGGCGACGGCCTCCTGAGACAGACCGCCGGGTACTGGCACTTTCTCGATGCGGTCTGGATTGCGCTGGTCGTCACATTGTTGATCGTGTTGTAGAACCAGCCGGCCTGCTTACTCGATGACGGGCCGCTCCGCAGCCATCCGAAGCGGCGCAACGTCGCCTGATCGCGACACCACCACGGAGAGGTCGTCCGGCGTTCCGAATTCGAGATCCGGGCCTGCAGTGACGAGTCGAACCAGCACCTCCACCTCGTTGGGTGTGGGCAACTGCATGGCCAATGGGCGCCCCCAGCCGTCATTCGGCAATGCCGATTCCAGAATCGAATCGGGCTTCGCCGAGGCTCGTTCAGCCCACGTGACCATCCGCTCGTGTGTCAACGCACGGGCGGTCTCGTTTCGAGCGTCGCGCATGGGATTGGTTCCATCGTAGCCGTGGCGAAGGCGGAACCGGCGACTGTCGATGGAGGGCGGAAACAGATTGTCGTCCCGGATGGCGTCGGCGATTTCGTCATGTGGATCGAGGCGAATCTGTTGCAGCCGATGAGGGCGAATGAGCAGTGTCGAGCAGTGATGCGGATCTCGTCGCCAGAGATCGGCTGGCAGCATGAGTTCCTCGACCGACCCGTCGTCGTACGTGAGCTCAAGCGGAATGGGCATGATGATGCCGCCGTTGGACGAGAAGTGCAGGACGTGAAACCGCATGTCCTCGTCCAGCAGCGCGCGTTCATCGTCATCCAATTCGGCGATCAACTTTTCCCAGCGTCGCTCATCGTCCAGCGTGACCTCGTGGCGATCGTACGTACTGTAAAAGTCGATCAGTTCGGGATGTCGCCCGGTGCGATACTGCTGATCCGCGTTGCGAAGTTCAGTGACGGTCGTGGGCTCGTCTTCTTGCTCTTCAAGGCGGTCGGCATCCTTGCGTGGTTTGGGGGCGCCTTTGGCGATGCGGAACGACTCGACACCCTCGATGCTGATATCCACCGGGCGTGTGTCGTAGAACCACCCGCGCCAGAACCAGTCGAGGTCGCGGCCGGTGGCATCTTCGATGGTGCGGAAGAAGTCCGCCGGTTCGGGGCGTTTGAACGCCCAGCGGCGGGTGTACTCGCGCATCGCGTGGTCGAAGAGTTCGCGGCCGATCACCGTTTCACGCAGAATGTTCAGCGCCGTCGCGGGCTTGGCGTAGGCGTTGGAGCCGAACTGCAGGAGTGACTCGCTGGCCGTCATGATCGGGCGGCTGTTTGGCGTGTCACGCATGTACCCGGTGATCGAACGGGGCAGGCCGCGTCGGGCGGGATAGTTTTCTTCCCACGTCTGCTCGGCGAGAAACTGGTGGTAGGTGTTGAGGCCTTCATCCATCCAAGTCCATTGGCGCTCGTCGGAGTTGACGATCATCGGAAACCAAGAGTGGCCGACTTCGTGAATGATGACGGAGATCAGGCCGTACTTGGACCGGGACGACCAGGTCCCATCCTTTTCAGGACGCGGTCCGTTGAAGGTGATCATGGGGTACTCCATGCCACCGACCGGGCCGTTGACCGACCAGCACACAGGCCAGGGATAGGGCATGGCGGTGCGTGAGTACGACTCGAGCGCCTGCGCGATTGCATGGGTTGAGAACTGATCCCAGAGCCCGTCGCCTTCCGCCGGCCACAGTGACATGGCCATGGCCGTGTCGTCGGTGCCAGGAATCGGGACACCCATGGCATCCCAAGCGAAAGCGTCCGAAGCGCTGAAGGCGAAGTCCCGCACATTGTCCGCGTGGAACCGCCACGTCTTTTCGTGGCGGGGCTTATGTGCCACGGCCGTGTTCGATTCCGCTCGAGTCACGATCATGACCGGCACGTCCGAAGTGGTGGCTCGATCCAGTCGCTCACGTTGGATGTCAGTCAGTACGTCGTGGGGATTCTGCAGCGCTCCCGTTGCGCCCACGATGTACGTATCGGGCACGGTGATGGCCACGTCGTACTGGCCGAACTCCAGCGTGAATTCGCCGCGGCCCAGAAACGGTCGCGTCTGCCAGCCGTCGTAATCCGTGTAGGCCGCCAGTCGGGGAAACCATTGGGCGATCTCGAAGATCACTCGGCCATCATCGAATTGCTCATAACTGCCTCGGCCTCCGATCTCGTGGGGCACGATCGGATGCGACCAGGCGATCTTGAAGTCGAAGGTTCGGTTGGGTGCCAAGGGTGCGGGGAGGTCGATACGCATCATCGTGCCGTCGATGTGGTGTGCCAGTGCATTGCCTCTGGCGTCGACAACACTGAGCACGTCTACCCCACCATCAAATCGCTCTCGATCAAGCATGCGTCGGAGGCTCTCGAACGACATGCCTCCGGACAGATTTGGAGCGCCGGAACTTCGTCGACCGCGGGAGTCGGGTCGGAACCTGTTTTGGTCCAACTGCACCCACAGGTACCGAAGCGTGTCGGGGCTATTGTTGTGGTAGCGGATGGTCTCGCGGCCTTCGATCGTGCGGGCCGGGACGTCGATCCGCACATCGATGTCATAGTCCACCTGCTGCTGCCAGTACGCATGGCCGGGCGCGCCACTGGCTGTACGGAACGCATTGGGCGTCGGCAGCTGCGCGTCGTCCAGCCGCGCAAACGGATCGGTACGAGGCAATTGGACGGTCGGACGCCAAGGGTGTTCGTCCGGGTGTGCGGTGGCGATGGTGGTCAGCAGAAGTGCGGTGACGACGTGGAGTCTGAACATTCGCACACCATACGGTGCACCGGCTAGTCGAATGGCTCAGCAAGGGCCGAAGGCGGCCACCACCATCAGAAGGTCGTTCACGTCCACGTCGTTGTCACCATCCACGTCCGCATCGCAGTTGGGGCAGTTCGGACCCCAATCGCTGAGGACGGCGAGGATGTCGTTGGTGCCCACGTTGCCATCGCCGTCGATGTCCGCCGCACAGGGTGGCGCTTCGCAGTCGATGGAGACCATACGGATGTTGTCCACGGCGGCTTCGACGCGAGATGTTTCGTTCAGGTCCGACGCAACGAATTGAATGCGAAACATGTCATTGACGTCGAAGTCGGCGAGATCCATCAGCGAAAACGTTGAGGTAGTCCACTCGCCGGTGACACCATCGCCATCGGGGCCGACTACTTGCAACGTGGTCCAAGTTACGCCGTCATCATCCGACACACGGACGACCCAAACGTCATCTTCGACGTTGCCGCCACCGCCGATGTTGCGATACCACCAGCAGTACGACACCTCCTGTACGCCGGTTGCGTCGATACGAGGCGAAACAAGAAGCGTGCTTCCGCCATCGACGTCACCGCCGCCGCCTTGGCTGTTCTCGGTGACCCAGCAGTACGACGCCGCGGCATCGCAATCGGTTTGCGGACGGTTGTTGCCGCCGGCGGGAATACCTCGCTCCCAGAATCCGTCGGTGGCGTCGCCGCTGACAGTCCAGCCCGGGTCGGTGGAGCAGTCGTCATCAAAGGCGATGATCGGTACGGTGTACGACGCAATCGTGTTGTAGCGGACATCGGGGGCATAGGCGGGAAGGTATGCGTTCTCGCCCTCGGTGGTCTGTGCCCAGATAAACCATTCCACGTATCCGCCACAGCCAGTGCCGGGCAGGGTCAATTCGAACAGTCCGTTGCCTAGATCAGCAACAGGTGCAGGTGACAAGGCTCCATTGGAACCAGCGAATGCCTGCGTCAGGCCCAGATCGGGTTCAGCCAAGCCGGGATCGACCCGGAACTGCACGGTCGTACCGCCAGAGGGATCACAGTACGCGGGTTCGCCATCAACCAAGCTCATGTTCAACCAGGCCAGTGGCGGCACCGCGATGCTGTGGTCACCGAAGCCGTTGGCGATGGCTGTGTAGTGGGGTGTGCCGTTGCTGAGGTCGGCATCGTCATCGTCGAGCGTCAGGAAGTCGATTGCGATCGCTTCGTCAATGGCGGTGCCGTTGTGCAGCAGGATGCTGTTGATCGTCAAGTCACGGATCACGTCATCAGCATTGATCGGATCACTGTTGAGCAGTTCCTGCCACGTGCTCCATACGCAGCCGGAGATCAACTGGCCACAGGCGTGAATCGCGCCTCCACAACTGGAGCAGTCGCTGGTCTGTTGACAGTTGTTATCTGCATTGCGAATCCCAACGGCACAATTCCCTGCGTAGAATCCTGGCCCCATACGAGGATCTCCTGTCATGATGACAGCGATGCAGTCAGACATGCCTTCGCCGTACTCGCCTTGGCCTGAACCTGCCGAGGCGATCAAGTGATGCCCGTATTCGTGTTGTACGACATGTCCGTAGGCGGTGTTATTACACGATCCACCAGCGGCGTAAAAATTGATTGACGAGTAGTCGTAGTAGGCGTTGCACGTGTCCGCAATGTTCACGTTGATCGGCCAGTTGGTTTGGTTATTGATCACGGGGTACTGAGGGTTGTAGGAGAGAATGAAGTCACGGCAGGCATTGGCGTAGATGTAGGAATTCGCCTCCGCCGTCGTGAATTCCGACTCCGACTCGTTGAGCAGCAACTCGATGTCACTGCCGTTGGAGGCATCCGCTTGGACTTCACTGTCCACTCCCTGTTGAACGTTTACGTGAAAGTACGGGCCCTCGAATCGCGTAGTCAGCGTCACATTGCCGCTGGACGGCAGGCTAAAGAATCCTTGTCCATCGGTGACTGTTGTTTGGCCTCCGCCTGAAACGGTGGTCCAAGCCAAGCCCTGCGTGGACATGGGGTCGCACTCCTGCGCACTCCACCCATCCCCGGCTCGCGACACTACGCGGCCGGTCACATCGCCGAGAGCTGTAGTAGCTAGAAGCGAGCCTGCGTGGCAGTTGAGAATGCGTGGTTCATCCAGCAAGACAGTGCCAAGGTGGGCATCTATCAGCACCCTGCGTTTGTCGTAGCTGACATCGCCGTTAGTGCCGACTTGAATGACGGCGTCCACAGCCAGGCGGGGATCGCCTTCGGAAGCCCAGATAACAAGGGCCGGGCTGCCGACGACAAACGCATCGCCGCCCAGCAGTACCTGCGCAGCGCGTAGTGCCGTTTGCATTGCATTTGTGGTTGCCGGTTGTGGATGGAAATTACCCAGATCCCGAAGATCAGCGGTGGCCTGGACCACCGGATTGCCTTCGATGTTCCGAATCAGGAGCATAAGGCGTGTGTCGTATACCGGAAACCCATCGCGAACCTGCCGCCAGTAGTGGCCGGTGAATTTGAATCCCTCGTTGCCATTGGTTCGATCGAGCATGATGCCAACAGTGTGTTGACCATTGGTGAAGGGGCCCACAGGTTGCAGATCGCCTTGGTGCAATGTCCAGAGCGAGAGATATGTTTCAAAGAAGGTTTCAATGGCGTCTTCAGGCGTTTGGCCCGTCGCCAGAGTTGTGCCATACACCCGGTCCAGGCGGCCGTCGGTCGCGTGGTGCAGCCGAGCGGTGGGTGCCTGCGTGTGCAAGGACGCAAGTGTAGATGCGGGGATGGGGCCCATCGATACGACAGCGGCGGCAAACGACATCAGCATTTGAGACTCTCTCCAGGGTCACGGCGCACCGACCAAATCGGTTCGCGGGCGAATCCATAATGCACGCTACGGTGACAAAGGCCCGGATCTTCCCCAAAAAGCCACCGTTTTCAGCGTTTCAGCCGTGTTGGGGGGTGGTCCGCGTTCCGGTCCATGAACGCTTGCACCAAGTGCCACAAACCCCGGCGAACGACCACCTCGGGCGGTGCCGAGACGGCGATGCGGCGGCCGTCGTCAACGAGTGTCAAGGTTGTGGGCGAATCGCCGAGCGTGAGCATGAGCTCGCCACCGTGGGCGGCGAGGTCGTTGGCGGTCACCACCGTGGTGTGTCCCTTAAACGCAAGTTCAACCGCAGGCGACTTGGCTGCCGGCCCGTCCTTGGGCACGGGCACATCGAAAAGCAGTCCCGATGATCGAAAGTACGTATCAGGCTTGCCGTCGGCATAGCGCCGACGCATGGCCGGATCGCCGGCGACGACGGACGTGTCGGGGTGCCGTTCCCGCCAGTCGCCCCACGTGGTGACGATGTGCGGCACAGGGCGCAGCGACAGCACAGGGCCGGTGACGCTTTCGCCAGTGAATTGTGCAATGAGCGGTTCACCGCCAACCGTGCCGTCGGTGTTGCGCAGGTAGAGCAACTGTCCGCCGGCGGCGACGAGTCCACTGATGCCGAACTGGCGGGCACCCCCGTCAAGCGTTCGGTCGTAGACCGCCGTCGTTGCCGATGGCCAGTGCCATGTCACCAACAAAGGGCCGTGAAACTCGTCGTGCAGGGCTTCGTGCACATTTAACAGCAGCAGGGGATAGGCGCGGGCCTCGCCGGCTCGTTCGACACCGATGACCAAGTCATTCGTTGTCAGGAACGGTCCCTTTCGAGGCACTTCCACGGACGCCGCGTCGGCGTCGATGATTGCGGGCGGCGCGTCGAGCACGGGAACCATGTCGCGGTACAAGAGGGCTGTATGCAGCGGTGCGGCGTTGGGAAGACGCATGTCCTCAAGCGAGAAGCGATACGACGCGGGGTTCTCGCCATCGCCCGGTGGACGTTCGGACATCCGCAGCACCGCTGGCGCCAAGGCCCACACGAGCAGCACGAGGATGACTGTAGCGGCGAGCACGAGAACCCACCAGCCATCAGACAGCCGGGGCGGGCGCACCGTCTTGCGTGTCGGCGTGGTGGGCAGACGGGGCTTGGTCATGGGTTGTGCTGCCGTTCAGCCATGATGTTCATGACTGCAGGCGTGTCCAGAATCGGTCGACGGTCCAGCACCATGGCGCCGAGCACCAGTGGCAGGTAGAGGAGGCTCGCGAGAAAGACGCGTCGAGCCGACACTCGGTCTCGGACGCGGAAGAAAGTCAGGGCCCGCCAAGCCCACCAGCACCCGACAAGCAGCGCGATGCCTGCATAGATCATGCCGGCCATGCCCATGAGCGTGGCGATCAGCGACAGCGGAATGAGCAGCAGCGTGCTCATGAGCGTGGACTCACACGTGGCATGTTCCCCGCCCGGTGAAATGGGCAGCATGCGAAACCCCGCTCCGGCGTATTGGTCACGCAGAATCCAAGCCAACGCCAGGAAGTGGGGCAGTTGCCACAGAAACAGCAACGCCGCGAGCAGCCACGCTTCCGGACCGAGGCTGTCGCGAACGGCCGCCCAGCCGATCAACGGCGGAATGGCGCCCACCAAGGCACCGACGAGCGTGTTGAGTGTGCTTCGAGACTTGAGCGGTGTGTAGCACAGCACGTAGAGCAGCAACGTGAGTATTGCCAGTCCACAGGAGAGCGTGTTGACGAGCAGCGCCAGCACGGCTGCACCGGCATAGCCGAGCAATGCGGCAACCACCCAGCCATGCCAAGGGCTCATGCGGCCGCTCGGGACGGGGCGGTCTTTGGTCCGTTCCATCAACATGTCCCGGCGATATTCGATTACCTGATTGAAGGCGTTCGCGGAGGCCGCGCACAACATGGTGCCGACGACTGCCCATCCGACCCGAGGCCAGTCGATGTCCCCGTAACTGGCCATGAACGCGCCGACGGCAGCCGTGCCCACGACGAGCAGGCTGAGGCGGAACTTGACGAGGTCCGCGTACAGCCCCGGCAGCGCGGCCAGCCCTGTCCGCGGCGGTCCTGCGTCCTTGGTCGTGGCCGCTGTTGGTGCAGCGTCCCCGGGACCGTTTCCAGTCGGGTCAACGGCAATTTCGGGCGTGGGCTGAGGCATTGGCGAAGCGTGGTCCAAGGTGCCGCGGAGCGATTCCCGGCACCGGAAACGGTTGGCGTTGCAGGGTACCACCGCGTCCGTCGGCAGTTGCGTGTCACCCCGGGAGTGGACATACCATGCGGCGAGTGCACACAGCGACCAACAAGACACGGCTGAGCAGCAGATTGCTGACGCGCTCGCGTGGCCTCCGGCTGTTGTCGATCGGGTTCGCGTCCACCGCAGCCATGTGGGTCTACAGTTACCTCGCCTTGTTGCAGCCGGGTTTCGTGCTGGGCGAGGTGTTGTTCGCCATGGCGGTGCTCTCGTTGCTGTACGGCGGCATGCTGTCAAGCAGGCTCGACCTCGGTGCCAACATGGGACGTGGCTTCGTAGAAGGCATGTGTGTCGGGTTGATTGCCGCAGCACTCAACCTCCTGCTTGTGGCGAGCCTGCTCAAGAGCGATATGGTCGCCGGAAAACTTTGGATCGGCGGCATTCTGGTGGGCTGCGTATTGACGGGCGGGTTCGGTGGCGCGTTGGGCGGCATGCTGAAACCAAAGCAAACGACCGGCGCGTGGGTGAGCATCTTTTGCTGGGTGGCCGCCGGCGTCACATTCTTCATGATCATCACCGGTGGCATCGTCACGGGGTTTGAGGCGGGGCTCGCCGTTCCCGACTGGCCGGGGTCATTCGGTCACAACATGCTGCTGTATCCGCTGTCGGAAATGGTGGCCGACCTCAATTCAGGCATCTACTTCGAACACGCACACCGGCTCACCGGCATGTTCGTTGGCATCACAGCCATCGTGTTGTGCATTGTCATACTGAAGTTCGACAACCGCCTGTGGACTCGTCTACTCGGCGTGCTGGTGCTGCTGCTGGTCATCGGGCAGGGCGTGATGGGTGGGTTGCGGGTCACCGACCTCAACATCCCTCTGGCCATCGTGCATGGCGTCGTGGCGCAGGTGATTCTCGCGATGATGGCCGCATTGGCCGTCACCACCAGCCGTCGGTGGCTGCACCCCAGAGATAACGACCGGCTGACTGCATCGAAGGCGGAGTGGACTGTTGCATGCGTGCTCGTGGTGGTGCTGCTGGTGCAACTGGGAATCGGTGCGGCCTATCGGCACCTCGTCTCGGAACTCGGCCCGCGAGACGGTGGTGCGATGGCGCTGTTGATGGGGCATATCACGCTGGCCGTGGTTGTGGTCGTGATCGCCGTGGTCGCCGGCATCCAGGCCAGTCACCACAAGGGCGTGCTGCGTGCTGTGGGCATCTTGCTACTTGCACTCGTCGGCCTGCAACTGCTGCTGGGCGTCGGAGCGCTTGTCACCATTCTTGTCGGAAGCCCGAAGGTAGACACGAAGCCCTTGGATTCATCCGGGCAATCAGCGATCGTGGCCGGGGAAGATGCTGGAGAGGGGACGACCGATACGGAGCAGGCGGATGCATCCGGGCTATCCGTCGATGTGGCTGCCGAAGACGCCGACGCACCCGGAGTTCAGGCCGAACGGATTTCCACTTTGGAAGTTGTCGTGACCAGTGCACATCAGGCCAACGGCGCCTTTCTGCTCATGACGGCGACGGTGTGTGCGTTGTGGACTCGTCGCTTGCGGGCGGCGACGCACGACGAGCCATCGACAGCGCCCGCTGCATGATTCGCTTCGTCATCTCAAGCGTCAAAATGTTGCTGTGATCACCGGGCACGAGCTCGACGA
>Ga0315338_1004757_pt1 | contig 10403 bp, 10 predicted proteins | sample ASW8metaG_FD_204518 | JGI IMG/M metagenome (GOLD analysis project Ga0315338, IMG submission 204518) | Ammonia-oxidizing marine archaeal communities from Monterey Bay, California, United States - ASW #8 | ecosystem: Environmental > Aquatic > Marine > Coastal | place: USA: California | collected...
GTCTATGCGGCGGCCTGTCGCTCGTGCATCAGGAGGGCTGCGACCTCTGCACTGCCTGCGAATATTCGCGTTGCGGCTAGGCATACAGGGTCGTTCCGCCTCCCCATAGACACCTCTAATAGCTACTTCTAAACTGACCAAGAAGCCTTGCCCGGTAAAGGGAAAATGGTCGAGAAGAGCGAACAACGCCGATTAGCCGCGATCCTGGCCGCTGATATGGTTGGGTACTCGCGGCTTATGGAGGCCGACGAGCGCGATACGATTGCGCGGCAAAAGACCTATCACACTGAACTAATCGATCCGAAAATTGCCGAACATCGTGGTCGGATAGTGAAGACGACGGGCGATGGCATGATTGTCGAGTTCGCGAGCGTCGTCGATTCCGTCGAGTGCGCCATTGCGATCCAGCGGGCGATAAAGGCGCGCGAAGAAGCTATTCCAGAGGACCGTCGTATCCAATATCGCATCGGCATTAATCTCGGCGACGTTACCGACGAGAACGGCGACTTGCTCGGTGCCGGCGTCAACGTGGCAGCCCGGCTTGAAGGGTTGGCGGAGCCCGGCGGCATCTGCATCTCTCGCGCTGCACGCGATCAAATTCGCGATCTTCTGGACATAACGCTGGACGATATGGGTGAGGTCGAGGTCAAAAACATCAAGCGGCCTGTCCGGGTTTTCCGGGTCTTACAGGACGGAGAGAGGCCGAAAGCACCGCGCCGTTCGCGCAACAATAACCGAAAAAAGGCATTGATTGCGGCCTTTGCCGTGCTTGCCGTCGTTGTTGCCGGGTTCGGCGCTTGGACTTTCTTGCCAACCTTCACGTTGGTCAGTAACGAGAAACCGCCGGCCATTGGCAATCCGCGACTCTCCATCGCCGTGCTTCCGTTCACTAACTTGAGCGGTGAAAAGGATCAGGATTATTTCGCGGATGCACTAACCGACGACCTCACCGCGGACCTCTCGCGTATTGCCGGCAGTTTCGTTATTTCGCGAAGTACAGCGGCGACATATCGCGGACAGAATTTGGCTTCGAAGCGCGTGGCCGACGAACTCAAGGTTCGTTACTTGCTGGAAGGGACAGTACGTAAGACGCGTTCGAAGGTGCGCGTCAATGTACGGCTCACTGACGGGGGAACCGGGCAGCAAGTGTGGTCCGAGCGCTACGAAAAGGCCGCCGGCGACATGTATGCTTTTCAAAACGAAGTAACGGGTCAAATTGCGCGCACCCTCAATCTGGAACTTAAGGATGCATTAAGTCGTCAGGCAGCCCGTGCCACCACCGGGAATTTTGAAGCCAGTGACTTTGCGCTGCGCGCGTGGGCCGATCTCTGGACCAGGCCGCAATCCCCTTTAACCAATGAGTCGGCACTGGCTCATGTTGCTCGTGCTTTGGCGATTGACCCCAACAATGCGGAGGCATTGGGCGTCGCTGCGTACGCCTACGCACGCGCCGCCACTTATAGATGGGGGATGTCGAAGGAGGACGCCCTCCGAAAAGGCATTGCAGCCGGCGAAAAATCGATAGCGATCGATCCTAAGAACGCCGATGCCGCTTATTCCCTTGGCTTTCTTTACTATGCAGCGGGAGATACCCGGAAATCGCAAGAGTTGATGCGCCAATGTATCGATCTCAACCGTAATCACGCACCGGCTTACTTTTTCTCCGGCATAAACCTCATCCGCATGGGTCGCCCTCGCGACGCGATTCATTGGGTCGAACGCGCGTTCGCTCTAAGTCCACGCGATCCGCTTCGGTCGGTTTGGTACGGCACAATCGCTCGAGCGCAAATTTTGATCGGTGACGATGCGCTTGCTATCGATACTGCCCTGAAGGGCGTTGCGGCGAACCCAAAGCATTCGCAAAATTATGCTGTTCTCGCGAGCGCGTATGCCCATCTCGGCGAGATGAACAAAGCAAATGTAGCGCTTCAAGACTTCAAGCGCCGAAGGCCCAAAATCACCCTCAGCGGTTATCGGCGTCAAGTTGCCTCTGACGATCCAGTGGCGCTAGAGACTTATGAACGCCTATTGAGCGGTCTGCGTAAAGCTGGGCTGAAAAATTAGTGCGCCAATTCTCGCTTAATCGCTCAAGGCATCGGTATCGCTAAAGGCTGGCGTCGTCCACATGACGCAACGGCTCGACCAGCCCGAAGCATTGCTCGGCAAGACATACAAATTGCGCAGACCGAAAAGCGACAGGCACCCGGAACCGCCCTAAATGCGGCAGCCTGTCGCTGGTGCATCGGGAGGGCTGCGACCTCTGCACCGACTGCGAAAATTCGCGCTGCGAGTAGCGGCATCCCGTCTAGATCGGATCAAGTTTATCCGAACACATTACATGGGTTCGGATAAGACTGTGAATCCGATCGATTTCAAGGTTGTAGAGCAAATTCACGCGGTTGGCGGATCGCCAAAAGCGATTCCGACAAACCCCGATTTTCTCTTGAGTGTGGTTACGACTGCCCTGCGATTTCGTCCAATAAGACGTGGCGGAGGATCTTTCCAGCCGCATTGAGGGGCATTTCGTCGACGAAGTAGATACGCTCCGGACACCGGTAGCTGGCGAGATGACGCTTGCAGTGCGCGATGATCGCCTCTGACCCGGCATCGTCTCCGTCACGCGTCACCGCCGCGACCACAATCTCGCCCCAAATCTCGTCGGGCAGCCCAAGGATCACCGCGTCGCGCACGCCGGGCGCCTCCAGCAACACCGGCTCCACCTCCGACGGGTATACATTCTCACCTCCGCGGATGATCATGTGCTTCTTGCGCCCGGCCAAGTAGACATATCCGTCGGCGTCCTGGTAACCGAGATCGCCGGTGTAGATCCACCCCTCCTTCAGCGTAGCCGCGGTCTCGTCGGGCAGGTTCCAGTAGCCGGACATGGCCGTGCCCGCGCGGGTGACGATCTCCCCAGTCGCACCGCGGAGGACCGGATCGCCGGCATCGTCGCAAATTACCAGGTCGACGCCGGCACTCGGCAGACCGATCGATTCAAGCCGACCGGCGGCGATGCCGGCGAGCGCATTTCGATGGTCCTCAGGCGTCAGAACGGTCTGCGGAAGATCTTCGGTCTGCCCGAGGAACTGGACCAGATTTCCCTCGTAGACGGACATCAGCTTCCGCAACAGCGGCAAATTCATGGGGGCCGCGGTGTACATAATCAGCTTGAGTCCGGCGAAAACCTCCGGCGTGAAGTCGTCCCGGGCCAGGGCCATGCTTAGGATCGTCGGTACTGTGTTGATGAAAGTGACCTTGTGCTCGCGAACCGCTCCCATAGTGGCTTCGTAATCGAACTGCGGCAGGATCAGCTGCGCAGCGCCACGCTGCAGCGCCGCCAGGCTAAGCATCAGGCACGATATATGGAACATCGGCGTCGTCATATGCATGACGTCGTCCGGCCCCAAGCGCAAATCGTACATGAGTTTGAAGGCGCGCAGGCTGGCGGTGAACTGATCGATCACGGCCCCCTTGGGCCGGCCGGTGGTCCCGGAGGTGTAACAGATGGCGAGTGGTGCCGCAGCGCTCGGGCCGGTCAGCCGTATGAGCCCATCCGCTGCCGTGCCTGGCAAGCCGATCTGGCCGGCGTCATCGATCGCGCGCCAACCAAGCGACAGGGACGATGCCAATTTCCCGGCCTCCGCCGCGTAGCGGGAGTTGGCGAGCAGCAGTCGAGCGCCGGAATCCCCTATCTGGAAGCGATACTCGGGCACCCTCTGGCGGTAGTTCAGCGGCACCGCTATCGCCCCCAGGACGCCAAGCGCGCACAGGGTCTCGAGGAAGTTCAGGCTGTTGACGTCGAGAATCGCCACCCGGTCGCCCTGCACGACGCCAAGGGATTCCAAACGACCGGCAATCGACGCCACATCGGCGGCGAATTGCCGGAACGTGACCGTGCGTTCGGGCGCGATCGCACAAATCCTGTCGCCAAAGCTATTGGCCGCTGCCTGAACGAGCGCCGGAATACTATAGGCAGCAAGATTATCCAAAGCTGAGTCCTGGCGATCCCGTCACTCTGCCGCGTAGCGTGTTTGCACCCACTTGATTGCCGCCGAGAAACCGTCCCGGTTGAAACGCTCAAGAAACTCGGTCTTGAGCGCATTGGGCGTCACGTTGGCGGTGACGAAGGCTTCCTTCCCCATTTCGACGCAGGACTGGAAACCCATGATTTCGTATGATCGGTTCACTGCCGACTTATTCTGGTGCCAGGTCTCCGGTGCAAAGCCCATCAGCCGCTTGGCCATACGCGTAACGGCAGCCTCGAGTTCGCCGGGTTCGCACACCTGATTGAGAATGCCGTATCCCATGGCGGTTTGCGCAGACACCAGTTCCCCGGACAACAGAATATGCTTGGCCTGACGCATGCCCATCACCCAGGGGCTGATCAAGAAGGGCGGCGCATCCGACAACAGGACTTCGGGCTCACCCAGCTGAGCGCTGGTATCGGCGTAGGCAAAATCGCAGGCCATGGCCAGCTCGAAGGCGCCGCCCAAGCAATAACCCTGGATCGCCGAGATGACCGGTTTCTTCAAATTCCAAACCGCCCAGCAGGCGGCGTTTCCGATATCGACATAATCGCGGAAAGCGTTGGGCAGGGGTTCCGCCAAATCGCCGCTCAGCGCTGCGGTGAGATCATATCCGGCGGAAAAATTTTCACCTTCGCCACGAATGGCGACCACCCTCACCTCGTTGTCCGCCGCGGCACTGTCCAGCGCCGCCTTTAGATCGCGCCACTGCGCAAGGTTGAACGCATTCATGAGCTTCGGCCGATTGAAGGCGATCCACATCAGACCGTCGGCTCGTGTAACCTTTAATGTTTCGTACTGATTCAATTTGGTCCTCGCTGTCGCGGCCACACTTCCAAAGGGACAAAAGACGTCGCATGTCTGCCAACGTCCCCGAAGATAAATTTTATCGTAGCGCCCAGGCAATGTCCGCAATTTGCTAAACCACAAATACGAGGCCGCGCCCGGAACACCCGCTTTAAACTCGGTTTCGAACGACTTTCATCGGTAATGCAAGCTCGGCGGTGCCGTTACACCCAAAACCTCGCCAGCCCGTCATAGGCGATCAGCTTCAGCGCCAAGGCGACGAGGACGATGCGGAAGGCGATCAAAAAGTATCGTTCGTCCAGATTGCTCAGGACGGCGCGGCCTACCCTTGTGCCGATAACCGCGGCCGGGATCATGCACAGCATTGTCGGGCCAAATTCCGCGAAACTGAAACCGATCAAGGTGAAGCCGGCGATCTTTAACAGGTTGCCGATGAATCCGAAGAAACCGAGCGTGCCGACGACTTCCTCTTTCGACAGGTCCGCGCGGATCATCAGGACGCCGAGCACCGGCGCGATTACGCCCACGATCATGTTCAGGATGCCGGTCACGAAGCCGATAGGGACGAAGGCCCAGAGCGGCAGATCCTTGTTCCTGAGATTCCCCAGCTGTCGCGTAACTAGCGAAATCAGTACGAAACAGCCGATCAGGATTTGTACCGCTTCCGTCGGCAGACCCTGAAACAGTTCCAACCCGATCCACACGCCGAAGGGCATCAAAGCGGCGAAGCGAAAGATGATCGGCCAGGCCATGTGCTTCCAGAGAAGCCAGATCCGCGTCGTGTTGGAGGCGAGCTGTACCGCACCATGTACGGGGATCGCCGCGGCCGGCGTCATGAGTTGCAGCATGATCGCGATCAGCGCCGTGCCGCCGCCCGCGCCGACGACGGCGGTCAAGGCCGAGGTACAGAATGCCGCCGCGGACAGGAGGGCGATATCGATCGGAGACAAGCGTCGCTTCCTGCGTTGAGTGGAATATTCGCTCTACGCTTTCACGCAGGCTTCGATATAGGGCACAAAATGTTCGAAGGGCGGAGTCTGCGCATCGGGCGACTTCGCCCGGTCGTCCCACAGGCGCAAGGCCACGCCGTCGCGCGCATAAGGTTGCTCAATGAAGGCTTGCGCTTCGCCGTCGTCGAGCACGCCACCCTGGCCCACCATGCTGCGTTTCGACCCCGCCGATACATTCTTGGAATAGGTGGGGTCGGTCGCGACCAGATAGCGTTTCGCCGCAACGTGCCATTTGATCGGCATCGTCACGTCGGGGCCGAAATGCGGTTCGAGGAACGTCCGGGCAACTTCCTCGTGTTTCGCGTCACCGCCGGCATCGGTGATCACGCGGTCCTTTGGGTTAATGATCCGGCCAATATCGTGCAACAACGCGGCCACGATCATCGCCGCGGACGCACCCTCCTCCTCGGCGATCGTTGCGGCTTGTAGCGCATGCACTGTCTGGTTGGCGATGCGATCCCCTTCGAATGTCTCCAGGCCCCTGATCGCGTAGATTTCAATAAGTTCATCGACGATCGACACATCGGTTCTCCTGCCAAGAATTCCAGCGCGGATTATAAATTTCCGGGTGCTTTTCCTTATGTACAATATATATGAGCGGCAATTTTCATATCTTTTACATATTGAATTTTAGCGTCGTATTCATCCTACGATCCACGCAACTTACCGCTCCCGTGGACGGCCAAGACCTCGCCACATACAGTTGGACGCCGCGCCGGCAGCGCGAATTTGGAGAGGTACGATGGGCGAACGAAACGAACAGGTATTTTTCGAGGACGAAGCCCTCGACCGCGCCATGGGCATGATCATGACCCTGGCGGCCGAGCTGTACATTACCCGTGACCGATGCACCGTGCTTGAGCGCATCCTCGCGGCCAAGGGAATTGTCGATCCGGCAGAGTTCGACGCCTACGAGCCAGACCCGGAGACGCGTCGCGCCGACGCCATGGACCGCGACGTCTTCGCCGCCGCCCTTTTGCAACACGTCCGGGGGAAGACGGCGTGAAACAGTTCGGCCAACGGTTCAACGCCTACCAAGCCTTCCTCCTCGGCTGCAAGACGTTCTGGATAGAAGATCTCTACACCCAGGTGAAAACCGAAGCTGCGTCCGGATTGAAAGGGAAACCGCAACCGGGCGAAACCGGCGTCGGAGACGCGCTACAGGACAGCGTCGCCTACAAATACTACGCGTGGCTCGAACGGCACCTGCAGAAAATGAAATATTCCGGGCGGTACGGCATCGTTCCCTCGCATGAACCGTATCGCGCCGAACTCGAAGCGTGGCTCGATCAGGCGTTGCCGGAAGATTTACTCACGCTCGATCCGGACCTGGTGGCGCCGACCCATTTCACCGAAATCGACATTCATCAACACCCCGGCGGGACGTGCGGCGATACCCTCGCCGGCATCATCTACGACCGCGGTGCGCGCTCGATGTGGCCGGCCGCGAGCAAAGACCTCAGTATCCACGAACGCTTCGATGGGGCCGTCAAAGAATTCTGCGATCCTCAACGCATCCTGGATCTGGGCTGCGGCTTTGGGAAAAGCACCCGCGCGTTCTATCAGGACTTCCCGTCGGCTGCGGTGACCGGTATCGACCTCTCGGCGCCCTGCCTCAAATTCGCCGCCGTGACCGCCGTCGAGGACCAGGCGCGCAACGTCGACTATCGGCAGGCTGGCGCCGAGAACACCGGAATCGATGCGGAAAGTTTCGATCTGGTCACGTCAACGATGCTGCTGCACGAGATGCCGCCAAAAGCCATCCGCGAGACAATCGCCGAGTCTTTCCGTCTGCTCAAGAAGGGCGGCTACGCTATTCATCTCGATTATCTGGCGGACGAAGACCCGTTCAACCGTTTCATTCACTACGGCCATGGACGGCGCAACAACGAGCCTTATATGGAACCGCTGAACAAGATGGACCTCGGTGGCGCGATAGCGGAGGCCGGGTTCGAAAAGGTTGAAATTGCGCCGTTCGAAGAAGCGCCGAACGCACTGTCTCCCGACAGATCCCGGTGGCGCCTTCCCTGGGTCATCATGGCGATGCAAAAGCCCCGCAGCTGAGAGACCATCACATCGACGGCGGATCGGCCTCGATCACTTCCAACGCCAGGCTATTGTCGACGCACGTGCCATACGATGCACCGGTCTTGAAGAGCCCGCCGGACAGGCCGCTCGCTTTCAACCGGTCGAAACCTTCACGCGGCAGGATCGGGTTCACACCCCAAAGGCCGAGGCCCTTGTAGCGCGTGATGCAGGCGGTCAGCATTTCCGGCGGCATGTGCGGGAAGAATTCCGCGATGGCCGCGGCGATTGCCGAGTTTTCCGAGCCGTGCAGCCATTTCTGCGTACGGTACAAGGCCCGGGTCATCTGCATCATTTGGTCGCGCTTGGTTCGCAAGGTGCCTTGCAGGGTGCTCAAGGTGGTGTAGCTGGTCGCGCCCCTGGTCGCGGCGGCGTACCAGATATGGCCCGCGCCGTTGGCGACAAGCTGTTCCGGGAAGGGCTGAAATACCTGAATGACGTCCAAATCGCCCGCGCGCAAGGCGGCGTCGTTTTCCGCCATCGTGTTGCCTTCGACGCGATCGACCTGGGACGGGTCGAGCCCGGCGCGGCGCAAGTCCTCCTGCAGGCACAGCCAAGGCGTATTCACCTCGGATACCGAGCCGAACCGGACATTCATCATGTCCGACATCTGAAAATCGGGCCGAGGGTCCCGTCCAACGATGAAGAAGGGATCGCGGGTGACGACCTCGCAGAAACTGACCACGCCGCAGTCGGGCTGCTGGTCGTAGGTGTACTGAATCCGCATTGGGCCGCCCCAGGTGACATCCGTATCGCCGGCGACCAAACCGCTTACCGTCACGTCGGCGCCCGATGTGACGGTTTGAACATCGATGCCTTCCGCGCCATAGGCGTCCAGCGCTTGGGCGGCGTAGAACGGCGTGTAGAACACGGCTCGGAAGGGTTCGAAAAGCGTAAGGGGCATGGCGCTGGGTCCTATCGTTGTGCCGGCAGGCAACTCTAAACCAGAAACGCAAAGATCGAGAAGCGGACCGTGCTATCCAAGGCGCGGGTGATGTGGTCCTGGCCGGTCGTGTCCTCGCCGAAATAGACGCCGCCGGGCGGGACCTGCCTGCGACTGCCGTCACCGTTTTCACCCTCGATACCGCCGGTCAGCGGCAGAACAATCTGACGCTGCGGCGCGTTGTGGAAGTCGAAACTGAGGTCACCAAGCGCCCTGACAACATGGCCGCGGCCTTCGCAGTCCAACGCCTCAAGAACGTCACCGGGCCGAAAAATACGCGCCTCACCACCACCGACCGTGACTTCTGCGGCGCCCTCTGTGATTAGGATAACGCGCCGTCGAACCGTCGGATGGATCTCGGAGACGAAACCAGCCGGCCGCCAATGAAAGCTGATCGCCGTTGCCGGAATAACCGTTGTCTGACGCAACGGCCCCAGATTCGTCGTGTAGCCGATTGCGGCGTCGACGAACCGACTCTCGCCATCCGCACCATCTACCAAGCGGCAAACAGGGACGTGCTGTTCGGGTATATTTGCGCTGCTCATCCTAGCTGCCGGTTAATCCTTGGCCAACGCACAGTGCGGGCGTTCGAACAGGCGTTCGAGATAACGCCAAAGTCCCGGTAAATCGTCTATCAGGCCCTGCCGTCGTCCAGCGGCAACGCGCGGAACGCGACGTGCCGGACTCGTACAACGTGGCATCCAATACGCTTCTCCTTATGGCGCGTTCACAAACCTTAGCAAACGATGAAGGTTCTTATCGCCAATACCCAATTCGTCCAGATGTCCCACGGTGTTCTCCAGATAGGCGCGGTTTGACCCCGAGATACCAACGCCGCGGCGAATCATTCGGATAATCTCCGCTTCCGGCAACCGTCCGGCGTAGTCTTCGTGGGCCGGGTTGGCGACGAATGTCCGGCATCGCACAATCCCGCGATCCGTCCGGGCGGAGAAAACGCGCAAATTATAGACGGTCGAAACCGCCTCACGGTCCCAGGTCAGCATTTCCCGATCCCACAGATAATCGAGAATTTCGCGTACCTGTCCCTTGGGCAGACGGTACACGAGACCGCGGCAACTGCCGCCTCGGTCGAGTCCCAGCACGACTCCGAGTTGATCATCGGTACCGCGATAGTAATTGGAATAGATGCAAAAGCCGCGGTGGTAGCCATGAATTGAAGCCGGGCGTGTCTCGACATGGTCGAAACCCGGGTTCCACATCAACGAACCATAGGCAAATACCCATACATCCGACTCGTCCTCGACCGCGTGCAACAAGGTGCGTTGCGCCGCCACATCGCCTGATTTCCATTCCTCTCGCCGCCGCTGTCCGTCCATCACTCCGCCTATTCCCCTCATCCTGTGGTGCGCCTATAACGGAACGCAGGACGATGCGTGAAACGGTGACCTAGCAGTCTGTCGGATTTAACTGACTTAAGCATTTCATGGGCATGTCCTCCTTAGCTTACGCGGCTTTGAGGTTGGACAGTCGCTTACAATTGTATGCGAGGGTGACGAGGAGCCATTCGGTTTT
>Ga0315338_1004758_pt1 | contig 10397 bp, 8 predicted proteins | sample ASW8metaG_FD_204518 | JGI IMG/M metagenome (GOLD analysis project Ga0315338, IMG submission 204518) | Ammonia-oxidizing marine archaeal communities from Monterey Bay, California, United States - ASW #8 | ecosystem: Environmental > Aquatic > Marine > Coastal | place: USA: California | collected...
CTTGAATGAGCCCAAACAAGTGCTCGCTGCGGACTTGCCAGCTATTCTGTCTCGCGTACTCACGACGACGAAGACGATCTTCTTCACTTTGTTCCATTAATGCTTTGCCGATTGCATCGACCGCCTCCGCTGCATTGGCTACGAAGCGTACTAATCTTTGTGCCTCCGGATCCTCCGCCATTGCTCTAAGTGGTGTGCCAACAATTGGCAGGCCTGCAGCCGAGTACTCCGAAAGTTTCAGTGGCGAGGAAAATTCCGGGTGCCCACCACGTCGATAATTGAGTAGCCCCACATCAAGATGCGCCAAAAACTGTGGGACCCGCTCGGGGGGTTGCTGGTCAATAAAATGGACATTTTTGCGACGACGAAGCCGCTCGAGTAGGTTTGTATCTTCCTCCCGCATGACTCCAGTTTTGCCACCAATAATGACCTGCCACTGCAAATTCTCAGAAATTTTTTCAAACCAATCAAAGTCGACCTTTGGATTGAGCGACCCAATGTACCCGATCCGCGGATGCTCGATCCCTTTGAGTTCATCCGGTTCTGCCAAATTCTCACGGTACCAATCAAATTGCACGGCGTTTGGAAAAATTTGTACATCATCCCGGGGAATTGCTTCTGCCTGAGCAGACGTGCCAGCCAGTACAATATCTGCCTCTCGACAAAGGCGCTGGAATTGATCTTGTACAAGAAGCCCTCGGTAGTCGGCGTGGTAATACTGTTTTACCAAATCAAACATGTGATAAATAAGAACATCTGGCTGCAAGACCCTCGCATAATCCACCAGTTGGGGCTCCCAAAGGTATAAAACCAAAGGAGTCTCTTTATTCCGGACAACTTTACGCAGTATCTTGCGGCCCTTCATTTTGACAACGGACCTGTTCCAGCCTCCCGGCTTCGCTCGAAATGCCAGAGACTTGGGCAATTGCAAGACCCCGAGACTATCCTGTTCTTTTATATAACGAGAAGAAAAGAACCTCTCATCACGAGGTTGCGCCCTTCTGGACCACCCGCGCGGTTCTTGAACGTACAGTACCGAACACCAATCTTTCATCGCCCACATCATGTGCTGACGATTCATCCATTGATCGTACCAACCGTCCTGGGTAATGCCGACAACGTTGATGGGAGAGATCGATCCCCGGGGACTATCATACTGCTGTGCCTTACCTCGAAACGCATCCATCTAGGCACACTCTCCGGCTGCATAAAAATGATTCGCCACTTTCTTTATCCCTCTCGCGCATTCACGAAGATACTTTTCAGGGACCTTTGTGAGTGGGGGAAGTGCAATCACCCGATCTTCAATAATGTCCATGTTGGGCAAATGCTCTGGGGGTCCGAAATCGTTTTTGGCCGCTTCAAGTAATGCAGCAGTCAAAGCCCCCTCCTGACGAAAAATATTTTGCTTGTGTAGCGGCGAATAGAGATCTGGTTTCAAAGGTACCCCCTCAGCAACAGCCGCATGAAGAAATTCGTCGCGATGGCAAGACAACTCGGGTTCCAGCACAAAAACAAACTTCAAAAAACCACCGCGGACAGCATCCGGCAAGGTTTCAGGCACGCGCACACCAGGAGTATCCGCCATCTCTTCGCACAATATATCCCAATTTCGCTGCCGCAGCCGATTGAGTTTCGGTAGCCTCCGCAACCCACCCGACGCTAGGGGAATGGCAAACATGTGCGGGCGATACTTGGGTCCCAACACAGAATTACCCAGGTCAAAGCTGGCTGCTTTTTGATTGACACGAATCCGAAAAGGGTGTCCTAGGGCCAGCATGCGGTCGTAGAGAACCGGATCAGAACAAACAGCGATTCCACACTCACCACCACTCACGGCCTTGCTCGCCTGGATACTGAAACAACCGATATCACCCCAGGCTCCCACCGATTTTCCCAGATACTGCGCTCCATGTGCGTGAGAACAGTCCTCGATGAGGGGGAGTGAATGTTTTTTGGCAATCTGCTTGATTACATCTAATTTTGCCGGGTTTCCCCAGATGTGAACTATCAGGATGGCCTTGGTTCGTGGCGTGATCTTCCGCTCAATGTCCTCTGGATCGGCGTTGAGCGTGTTGAGATCAATATCGCAGAATACACAATTCGCCCCACAACAGCGGACTGCCGCTGCCGATGCGTTGAAGGTGTAGGTCGGCAAAATAACTTCATCTCCAGGACCGACCCCTACGGCAAACAGTGCACTGTGGAGGGTTGCGGTACCGCTGTTCATTGCCAGGGCATAGTCAGAACAGGCAAGCTGTGCATAGCGCTGTTCAAACGGACGTACGCACTCCCCCCCCGTGACTGCGGTGGTTTTATCAAGCCGCACATAATTGAGTATCGGCAGGGTGTCGCGAAGACGCACACTTCGCCAACGATCACGCTGTGGTTTTGCGACTGCCTTTGGGCCACCGTGAATCGCAAGTTTTTCAGCTGTTCGCGATGGAGGAGCTGGCGTGTTCACATTCGGAGATTTCATTTGGATCAATCCCACCATAAAACTTTGACTTATTTTCCAATGGCAACTTTACGCTTTCCGACGTCAAGGCCGAAATATAAATCGCCATACAAAGCTCAACTGCACTCCGTGCCTCAATAGCGGTCACTGGAATCTCTGCCTGCCCCTCAATCGCCTTGATAAACTGACCAATAAGAGGTGAATGACTATGCTTGTTCGACGCACTGCGATCTGTCACGTGTGATTTCACCACAGGGAGTCGCCTTGCCACCTTGTACGCCAGTCGCCCAACCCTCTCGCCGCCCATGCTCTCTGCCGCTTTAAGAAGCTTGTCGAACGCTTTCTCCTTGGTAAAAGGAAAGCGACGGTTTAGCTCACGCGCCAAACTGCCCACGGCGTTGTTCACTTTGAGTTGCAGGTTCCACGGCATCCCCGCCATACCCTGATCACCCACAATTTCCATCTCCCCCAAAAAAATATGCGGGCAACCGCTCAAGGAGACGCTCGCCAACGCACCATTTTCAAATTCCAGATTGGCAACCAAATGATCTTCCGATTCGATGGAACAAACAAAGGTACCCATCATTGCTTGGACACGGCGGACGGGACCAAAGAGCCAGATCAATAAATCAAGTTGGTGGATTGCCTTGGTCATCAGTACCCCACCACCATCATCGATCCAGTTACCCCAGCGATTCTGTCGCACTAGGTTCATCGGCGGTGCATCGTATCGGCGCACGCGAGCCAAGCAGGCCTTTCCCAGGTGTCCTACATCCATCAGCCACTTCAATCGTTGTGCTTCGACCGTACCACGAAACTGGTGGCAGACCGTCAACAGGCCTGTGGAGCGTTGGGCGGCTTCGACAATCTCATCGCAACCAGCCAAGTTGGGCGCGAGTGGTTTTTCACAAATGACATGTTTGCCCGCATCGAGTGCTGCAATCGCAATCTCTGCGTGAAATTTTGGAGGCGTACAAATATCAATGATGTCAATGTCGCTTCTTGCAACTAGTTCTTTCCAGTCACTCACCGCTAAAGAAATATTATTCTTAGAAGCTGCCGTTTGAGCACGACTCAAATCGATATCAGCAATACCGAACACTTCTACTCCGGAATCAACATACGCCTGCCGATGTCTTTCAAAAATCGTGCCCGTACCGACAATCGCGCTTTTCAATGTTTTCTGTTCTGCCACGTATTCTTTCTCTAACTGGTTGGGTCGATGCGTTCTGCCATGCGTTGCAGACTCCCCGCAAACTTCTGGCGGACCCGCTGGTCCAAGCGATCGAGGGGATAGCTAGCACACCGACGGGATATATCGAAATAAGGCATCTGCGTGGCTCCAAAGCCTCGCATGAAATGCTCGATGTTGTGAACCATGGAACCTTCAAAATCAAATACGGGGGCGAGAGTACTGGTGAATTTAATCGACTCCCATTCCAGCAGAACCTGAGCACCACTACTACGCAATTCGGGATCGGCTCCTCCAAGCAGTGAGATTCCAATCCGTTCATCATACGCCAAGTAATCACACGCATGAACACGCCCCTCGGAATCTTCTGCAATGGTCATACGACGCCCGGCATTGGCCTGTAAGGCTGCATCGATAGACGCCACAAGCGGCAGGCCAAAAGGGACCTCTTTATTCTGACGAGAAAAAGATTTTGTGATGAGTTGATAAAAATATTCGATGTCATCCGTTTCTCGGACTACCATGTTTTGTTTTTCTGCCTTGCGGATTGCACGGCGCCGAGCCTCTCTCATATTTCCCCAGACCGTTTCCATATCTGAGAGATCTTCAAGCACATAGGTATATCGCGTGCTCTGGGTAAAGTCCGACCAGTAAAATGGCAGCCAATCTGTAAACTTTTCATGAAACCGTTGTTCAAAAACCCTATGTGCGGGAAGATGCTCGATCAGGAGCTCCACCATACGTTGTTCGTGTGAAAGACGCTCTGCATATTTTGCAGTACTCGGACTTTGAAGGATTCCTAGCTTCTGAGTAAGCAGGGGCATCACAATGCGCGAACGGTCTCCCGGCGCTCTATAGACCAGTGGCCAGGCAGCTTTAATCGCATCCCCTTTTTTGACTAAAAGAATGTCGTAGCGATTTGGCGCAACTGCATCGAGCCACCATCTCTGGCAATACATGATCCCCTGCGGCGACTGCCGGACAAAATCCGAATAGCCCTCATCATTCACCGAAGGCTCTGGAGAATCGAAGGTGAGTCTTTGTACTGTATATTTCACGTTGCTCTGTTTATTCGTTTATTGCCAAAATCGTCGATTGGAGGGGCTACGCCATTAAGCTTGCGACACAGCCTAGGAAAAGGGTTTCTGAAAAGAAAATACCGCTCCTTGGATAGCTTACCACCGATTTAGGACAAAGTTTTCAAATTTCAGCCTCTAACCACCGTCTGCCCCCAGGCCAAGATAAGCCTGGAGCGATTTTAACAGCCCGCCGTCAATTTCGCCTGGCTCGGGCATCGGAAAACTCTCCGGCAGCGATCCTCGATGGGTAAGATCGACGCCATGGCTGCCCAAAAATTGCTCAACCGCCTCGAGGGTCTTTGGGCTCTCGGCACAGAGGTCTTCGTAGGCGACATCAAAAAAACGATCTTTGCCGATCAATTCTCGACCGGTGTCAATCAGCCTGTCGATTTCTCGGATCTGCTGCACCACCTGCTCTTCCGGTCCTGCCGACGCCAGTTGCTCAAAGCCGGGGACTTCTACAGACCACCATCGCTTATAATCATGATGATATTCTTTCCTTGCCACCAAGATCGACCGGGCATTTGCGAAGGTGTTTCTTCGCAACACCAGAAATAGTGCCTCCGGAAGATACTTTGCCAACGGTTCCAGCCGCAAGGTACAGGGCAGATTTTTGATCACAACCGATTGGCCACATGCCGACTCGAAGGCCCTGATCGCCCCACGCATGCAACGCATTTTTTTCGGATCCACATCTTCCAGGGAAACGAACTGTGGAGTTCTTCGAAAAAATCGGTACCAGAAATTCCAGGCCTCACTTGGACTCGATCCACCTTTAATGTAACCACAGTTTGACTTGTAATCTACTTTGCGTTCCCACCGACAGACATGAAACAACCGCTCGATGATACTCGGGCATGCAAAAAAGGTATGATGGATATTGCTAAAATAAGCCAAGTCAAAACGCCTGGTGAGACACTCGTAAAAAAGAGTACTTCCAGATCGGGGGGCACCGAGTACAAAAATCGGCGGATGCGCCAATGGGGTATCGCTGCCATCAACCAGCCTGCCCTCCAGGCCGCTGGCAATGGCGTTTGCTGAGCGAATGACCGATTTCTTTATTCCTCTAAGCACCGGGCAACTTTCTTGGCAATGCCTTTGTAGGACATGTGTTGAGCGGAAAACTGTACGTTGAGAGAAAGGACCCGCTCCCAACGATGCTTCCTAGCAGGGCAACGCACCACCAGATACTTGGCACCGAACTCACCGCTCATACTTCGGAATTTAGGTTTTCCGACCTATTTTTTGCCAGCAAGCGTGTACGGATTTGGGCAATGACCTGTTCGCGATCGATGCGGGCCGGTTCTTTCGGGAAATTTCGCATCTGTCTCGTCAAGTTCCACCGCTCTGCTTTTTCTCTTAACGACTGGCAGCAAACCACAGAGCCCGTCTTTTCCTCATTTTTTGCCGAGGCTGCTTCAAGCCGATACCCAAGAGCCTTCAGAGTGTCTCCCGCTATTGACTCAAACAGAGCGATCTTCCAAGGGACAACCTGCGTTTTATATTTGGCCACATTATCTTTTAGAATTGGCTTGTCTATATTTTGCCACATTTTGACATTTTGTGCTTCTTGTTTTGCTTTCTTACTTTGCCCCCAATCAAGCATTGCCGGTTCAAAAGGCAATTCAATATCATCGCAGATTTTGCGAAGTACTTTTTCTGGATCCCGGATCAATTCTGCGTAGCTGAGCTTCGTACAACGCACAAGAGCACTCAAATCAGTGTAGACTTTTTGACACTCGTGCTGCTCGCGGCGCCATTTTATCGCAAGCTCTCGAAAAGTCATATTGGAGCGTCGAGCGTTCTGCATCGAAAGCGCAACATCTCGGCCATCGCGAAACAGGTAAATGATTCGGCAATTCGGATAGGCGTGGGCCATGCCCGCTGCAAACTGCCAAAGATCATTCTCTTTGCAAAACCACGTCTCTTTGCCTTCAAATTTTGCCAACTCGGCATGGATTTGACCAACAATCCCGCAGAGTGTCGGACACGGAGCGCCATTAAGAACAGATTCAACCGTTGGCTTCATCGGCCAATTCGTCAGTTTACTTTGAGTGAGCGCAACACAGTCCTCGGCCACGGCTCTTAAATTGTCTTCAACACAAAGGTCCCCATACAGTTCGAGGTTCCTCCAGATAATTTTGAGCATGTGTGCAACTGGGGGCCCAACAACCTGCGAATGCTGATTGAACATACTCCGCATCAAGTTCGTGCCCGAGCGTTCGGATGCCAGGAGCAAAATAGGCGCGTTGTTCATGGCTTACGGATCTCCCGAACAGTACGTTGGTGGGCGTTTGAATCAATCCCAGAACCGTTTGACACAATCCCGCTATTCGCTCCGCACAGTGCGAGCAACGTTCCGGTGTGGCGGCCCATCCTGACGGATCGCTCAGCGACTTGATCCTGCTGTTCACGCACCACGGAACGGGTCCTTTGAACTACCTGCAGTTGCAACCGACCACTCCGAAGCGAGGAAAATTTTCTGGGCTTTGCTGGGTATCTTACCCGTTCCAAAAACATCGGCGGGCAGAATTTCAAAACTGACAGCCCGTTCGATCCGATCCAAAGGTTCATTTGCACCCTTATGTCGCAGTGATGCATTAAAAGCATACATCCCTGGATGGAGATTCATTTGAGGCAACATACACTCGACGGTAGCCTCCTCCCCTGAATTCAGATCAAACCTGCAGTCACCACTATCGTTGCCATGTAAAACGGTAATGATGTCTCCACGAGAGTCAGAAAGAACAAAATTAGCATATGCACTGCGAACATCACTTTTGGCACGGACTTTAATCCGAATTCGAATTCCCTCACCCATCAGCACCGCCGACAAAACATCACCTTCATGAGACAGTAGTTCTATCTTCTCCACACGGACCTCACCGGTCCCCGTACGGGGCACAGTTGGGTCGGTGAGATCTCGTGATGATTCCAGTGTCCCAAAACTCGCTAGATACCGTTCCACAACCGATCCGCTAGGACCATCCATTACCAACTGACCGGCCTCCAGAAGAATCGCCCTCGGGCAAAGATTCTGCACGGCAGTCATATTGTGGCTTACGAAAAGGACCGTGCGGCCAGAATGGGCAACTTCATCCATCTTGCCCATACATTTACGCTGAAACTCGGCATCTCCAACTGCCAACACTTCGTCTACCAGAAGAATTTCCAAATCCAGATGGGCAGCCACAGCGAATCCAAGCCGCACCTTCATCCCGCTTGAATAGCGTTTCACCGGTGTATCGATAAACCTCTGGATTCCTGCAAAGTCCACGATTTGATCAAACTGAGACTTTATTTCCTGGCGGCCCATCCCAAGGATGGAACCGTTGAGAAATACATTTTCCCGACCGGTCAGTTCGGGATGAAAGCCCGTACCTACCTCCAGCAGGCTGCCGACCCTGCCGTGAAGAGTCGCCTGCCCGCGGGTCGGGGTCGTTATTTGAGTAAGAACTTTCAACAGCGTTGATTTGCCAGCGCCGTTACGTCCCACGATCGCCAACGCCTCGCCCTGATTCACCTCAAAGTTGATATCGCGCAACGCCCAAAACTCTTCTACCTTGCCCAGTGCAGCACCACTGCGAAGGTTCCGAATCGGTGCTTTAACAGCGTCGATCAGCACATCACGAAGCATGCGATATTTGGCACCATTTTTCGAGGAGCCGACATGCCCAATCCGGTAGCATTTCGAAAGGTTTTCAACTTGGATGCGTTTGGTCATCGAATCGCTATTCGCTCCACAATACACGGCTTCAAATGATATCTGCAAAACTCGGCTCAAGCCGGTAAAAGTACAAACTACCTACGACAAATCCGATCACTACCAGAATCGCTGAAAAACCGAGTTCGTGCCAAGGGATCGGTTGCCCCAGCAGAGCCGCCCTAAAACTGGAAATGATGCCATTCATCGGATTAAGCCGCAGAAGATCCTTAATCCAAACCCAAACGGAAAATTCTTTGACCTCAGACTGTGGCGCCACTGTGGCAGTCACATCAACATTGTAGGTGCTTGTGGCAGCAGCCTCGTTGGTGTTGCTCACATCCGGAGTTTTTTTTAACCGGAGAGCGCCCGAATCGGAGTCGATGTCCAACTGCTCCGCGGCAGCACCACCCGTAATGGCAAATGAGACGTTATCGACAGGCTTCGTTTCATCCAATGACATATAAATTGCCGGTGTCGCGAACATCCATAGCTGGACCAGAAAGGGAATCGTATGTTTGAAGTCCCGGAAGGCGACATTTAAGGCCGCCAACATGGTGCCCACCCCGAGGGCAGCAAAGATCGTTAGAAGCAGCAAAGGAAAGACCATCAAGATCGTGGGGCGGATTGCCACTTCGGAAACATCTGCCCCGGAGAAATTAAAATAAAAGACCATCACCAATATCAGTACGCCAAAGGCAATGAAGAAATCGAAAAGGGCCGAACCTACCGAAGCAAACGGAATTGTCAGCCTTGGCACATAGACCTTGGTGACCAACTGGGGAGACATCACGAGGCTGTTTCCAGCATGAGCAATGCCAACAGCAAAAAAGTTCCAGAGTATCAGCGCTGAAAAGGAAAACAGCGGGTAGGGAATTCCATCCGTAGGAACCTTGGCCATCTTCCCAAACACAATTGTGAAGACCACCATATACATCGTTGGCTGGATCACTGCCCAGAGCACACCCAGCATTGACTGCTTGTACCGTATTTTGACATCACGCCAGGTAAGAAAAAAAAGCAGCTCTCGATATCGCCAGAGTTCACCAAGATCGATAAACTTCCACCCCGACCTCGGACAAATCGTGGTCACGCGTTCTGCCCGGGAAGATTTTTCTGCCCCCCCCTGCTGATTGCCAAGAAACGTCTGCGGATCTTCAATAAGCGTATCACTCATCAACAGACGCTCCGACCAGATTCAAATTGCTTCGCCACGACTTCATCAATGCGCCCAAAGGAAAATTGGTGCAAAAGTGCGATGAGTTTCCGCTCGGTCGTGGCAAGATTTATATAATGCCGTATTTTTGCCATTCTCGAAGCGACAGGCAAGCGGGGCTGCCCCGGATCCACTTCCCAGGGATGAATATAGAACATAAAGGGATGCCGTGCACGATGGTTAATACGCGAAAGACAAAAACGTGTCAAAGCAAAAGGATAGAGGCGGAAATAACCTCCACCGGAAACTGGCAAATTCAACTTGCCCAGACGGGCAACCGACGGTGGAAATTCCGTGAGTGGTCCCGCAGGGGTCTCTTTGATATGAATGTCACGAGGCGCATTGGAAATACCGTAACGATCGTGATAAACGGGGAAGATACTTGAATCGATCCGAAAACCTTCTTCGACAAGCACATCCAAAGCCCACAAAGACTTTTCGGTGATCGAGAAGCTTGGCGCCCGGTAGGACGTCACGGCAGCACCAATAGTGTCCTGCAATACATCACGCGAACGTTTCACATCGTCACGAAATTCATCGGGCTTCTGTGAATAGATTAAACGATGCCAGTAGCTGTGCGAACCGATTTCGTGACCTCGGGCATGTAGTTCACGCACTAATTTGGGATAACGATCACCGACCCATCCCAACACAAAAAAAGTGGCCTTTACATTTGCCACGTCCAGCAAGTCGGCAATACGAATCGTATTTGCCTCAACGCGGCTCTCGAAATCCGGCCACCGTTGGCG
>Ga0315338_1004759_pt1 | contig 10397 bp, 11 predicted proteins | sample ASW8metaG_FD_204518 | JGI IMG/M metagenome (GOLD analysis project Ga0315338, IMG submission 204518) | Ammonia-oxidizing marine archaeal communities from Monterey Bay, California, United States - ASW #8 | ecosystem: Environmental > Aquatic > Marine > Coastal | place: USA: California | collected...
GGCGACAGTTGCCGCGACGATGGCATCACGCCCTTCGGGAAAGTGTCGGTAGATCGTGGCTCGACTGACACGCGATTCGGCCGAGATGTCTTCGACCGTCGTGCGTTGAAGTGAGTACTTCATCGCGCAGCGAGCCGTCGCATCGAGCACGCGTCTACGGACCTCGTCCATCGATCCAAACGGTACACCGAGGCCAGCAGAGCGCACCGGGGTAGGTACCCTCACCGACGATGAGTGACCAACCGGCGCTACTGACCGAGGCCGAGCAGCGCCGATTCTGGCTGCTCGCCGCCCTGCCGCTCTCACTGGCGCTGCTCGCCTACGCCGGTCAGATCCTCTCAGCGACACTCGCGAGTCGAGCTCCCGTTGCGCTGATCGCAATGATTCCCACCGACCCGTTCCTGATCCTCACGGTGAACGAGATGCCGGCGTGGGCGTTTTTCACTGTCGGGTTCATTCGGCTGACATTGCCCGACCCGTTGTTGTGGAAGATCGGCACAGAGTTCGGTCCGGCGGCAAAGACGTATCTCGACACCGAACTTGGACGCAAGAGTCGCATCACGAGATTCGTGAGTGCCCTCGACCGTTGGTTCCCGCGCGTCGGGCCGTTCTTCGTGTTTGCCCTGCCGAACTACCCGGTCTGTCTCCTGGCCGGAATCACGAAGATGCGGTTTGTGCCGTTCGCACTTCTGAACGCGGCGGGCACAGCAACTCGGCTGTATGTGATCTGGCGCCTTGGGAAGGTGTTTGCCGGACCCGTCGAACGTGTGCTCGAGTTCGTGACGCGCTACCAACTCCCGTTCACCGTGATCATGATCGGGATCGTGGTGATGCAGATGCGCAGCAAGAAGAACGGCGAGGACTGAACCGATCGGCACGCAAGGCCGGCGTCAGTCGGACGCGAGACGCTCTTCGACTTGAGCTCGCGTCGGCAACGACGGCTGAGCACCGGCAACACCGACAGCCAGAGATCCACTTGCGTTCGCAAAACGTGCCGCGTCGACTGGCGCGAGCCCGTCGGCCAACCCGACACCGAGTGCCGCGGCGAACGCATCGCCAGCGCCGGTCGGATCGACCACATCAGCATCGAAGGGTGCGATGTGGACGGTGCCGTCTGAGGTTGTGACGTCGCATCCGCCCTGGCCGAGGGTGGTGACGACGAGCCCAGCAGAGATGTCGCCGAGCTGGATCGACTCATTGCGATTGACGATGATGACATCAGCAAGCGGGGCAACGACCTCGGCAACCTCGTTGAAGGGCGCAGGGTTGAAGACAACCAGGCAACCAGACTCTTTCGCGATCTCGGCAGCTCGCCGTGCTGGGCCCGACGGGATCTCGCCCTGCAACAACAACACGTCAGCGTCAGCAATCAGAGCGGAATGAGCATCGATGTGGTCCACCGCGACATCGCCGTTCGCGCCGGCGACAACAATGATCGACACGTCACCGGGATCGACAGTGATCAGAGCGACACCGGTCGGCGACTCGATGCGACTCACACCGGAGACATCGACCGAATCGAGCTCGAGCCCTTCGATCAGGAAATGGCCTCGCGGATCGGTGCCGACACAACCGATCATCGCCGTTGAGGCCCCGAGCCTCGCAGCGGCAACGATCTGGTTCGCGCCCTTGCCACCCCTGAACTCGGCGACCTGGTCGCCGTGCAGCGTCTCGTCGGGCATCGGTCGGCGATCGACCCACACCGTGATGTCGTGGTTCATGCTGCCGACGCACACGACCTTTGGGGATCGGCCATCAGCAACCACTGACTACAACCCCAGATAGCTGTCGAGGCCGAGTGTCAGCCCTGGATGCTTGTCGATCACCTTGCACGCGTGGACCACTCCTGGCATGAACGAACTTCTGTCGTATGAATCATGCCTCACCGTGAGGGACTGCCCCGTCGTTCCAAGGAGAACCTCCTGATGGGCAACCACGCCACGCAGCCGAACGGAGTGAACGGGGATGTTGCCAGGACCCACGTCGCCACGAGCTCCGCTGATGACCTCGTCCTGGGTCGGATCGGCAAGCCAGTCGTCGGATGCGGCGGCCATGCGCTCGAGCGTTCGTCTGGCCGTGCCCGATGGGGCGTCGACCTTTTTCTCGTGATGCAGCTCGATCACTTCCGCAGTTTCGAAGAACGGCGCGGCGAGCTCTGCGAAACGCATCATCAACACCGCACCGATCGCGAAGTTCGGTGCGATCAGGATGTTGCTCGACGTGAACTCTGCCTCGAAGGTTTCCAGATCGGCATCGTCGAATCCGGTCGTGCCGACGACGGCGTGCACGCCATTGGCCGAGCACCACCGCAACGTCGAACGCGCCGCGGAAACAACGGTGAAATCGACAGCGACGTCGACCGCGACATCGACTTCATCGACAGCGGAGACAACGACCACATCGGTGTCCGTGCGGCCGAGCACCTCAGAGAGTGAACGACCCTCACACGAGGGATCGACCGCTGCGGTCAGGTCGAGTTCCGGATCGTCGAGGACAGCAGCACAGACAGTTTGACCCATCCGTCCGCCGGCTCCGACGACCAGAACCCTTCGACCCATAGCTAGAAGCTAGCGCCGTGAGCGACGTCGCCCGCGACCGCGGCTGCGTGCTTCCTCAGCGGAAGGGCCAAGTTCGCCGTATTCAGCCTCGGCAATCTTGTCGAACTCCGCTTCGAAGGACACGACCTCTGCGTCACCGAGACCACCGTTGCTCGACCGGCGCGGTGCTGCCGAACGCGATTCGCGCGCTGGAGCCTCGGCACGTCCTGCGCCTCGGTCGTCAGCGCTGTCATCGGATGCTGCTGGAGCATCGTCACTGTCGGAAGCGGCTGGAGCGCTGAGCTCCTGGCCGAGCGAAAGCGAGAGCTTGCCGTTCGGATCGATGTCGTCGACGTGAACCTCGACCGTGTCGCCGAGGCTGAGCACGTCTTCGACCTTGTCGATGCGCTTGCCACCACCGATCTTCGAGATGTGCAACAGGCCGTCGGTACCGGGAAGGATGTTCACGAATGCGCCGAACTTGGTGATGTTCACCACGCGGCCTTCGTAGTTCTCCCCGACGTTGGCCGTCGGTGGGTTGATGATGAGGCGGATCTGCCGCTCGGCTTCGATGACCGCATCGCGATCGGTCGAGCCGATGCTGACAACGCCGACGGTGCCGTCATCGTCGACATTGACATCTGCGCTCGTCTCTTCCTGGATCTGGTTGATCACCTTGCCGCGTGGGCCGATGACCTCACCGATCTTGTCGATCGGGATCTGGAAGCTGACGATCTTCGGGGCTGTGGCACCAACATCGTCACGAGGACCCTCGATCGCGCCCTTCATGACCTCGAGGATCTGCATCCGCGCGACACGGGCCTGCTGAAGCGCCTGTGTCAGAACGTCGGCTGGGATGCCTTCGATCTTCGTGTCGAGCTGAAGGGCCGTGATGGCGTCTTCGGTACCGGCGACCTTGAAGTCCATGTCGCCGAATGCGTCCTCAGCACCGAGGATGTCGGTGAGGGTGACGTACTTGCCTTCGGCGTAGACGAGACCCATGGCGATGCCAGCAACCGGGCCCTTGATGGGCACACCGGCATCCATGAGTGACAGCGACGAAGAGCAAACCGAAGCCATCGACGTCGAACCGTTCGACGAGAGCACGTCGGACACGAGACGAAGTGTGTACGGGAAGTCTTCCTTGTTCGGGATGACTGGCAGCAGGGCACGCTCGGCGAGTGCGCCGTGACCGATCTCGCGGCGCTTCGGGCCACGCATGAACCCAGCCTCACCCGTCGAGAACGGGGGGAAGTTGTAGTGATGCATGTAGCGCTTGCGGTTGTTCGGGTTCAGCGTGTCGATGATCTGTTCCATCCGCGACATGCCGAGCGTTGTGACGTTGAGCGCCTGCGTCTCGCCACGCTGGAACAGGCCTGAGCCATGAGCGGTGGGGAGAAGGGCAACCTCTGCTGACAGAGGACGAACCTCGTCGAGGGCACGACCATCAATGCGGAAGCCGTCTTCGGCGATGCGCTTGCGAACGGTCTCCTTCACCACGCTGCGAACTGCAGCGTTGATCTGCTTGCCAGCGTCAGCGACATCGGTGAACTCGGCGGCGAGCTCTGCTGAAATCGCAGCAGTCGCCTCACTCTGGGCGTCGTCGCGATCGGCCTTGTCGGAGATCGACATCACCTCTGCGAGCTTGGCACCGCCAACCTCACGAACTCTGGCGACGATCTCTTCTGAGTAGTCGACAGACGAAATCCACTCGAGTGGCGTGATCTCGCCAACGGCGAGACGAAGCGACTTCTGGAGTTCGATGACCTCATCGATCCACACCTTGCAGGCTTCGAGGCCATCGGCGAGGACGTCTTCGGTCACCTTCGGTGCACCGTCTTCGTAGAACTCGAAGGCACGCTCTGTGCCACCGGCTTCGACCATCATGACGGCGATGTCGCCGCTGTCGAGCTGACGACCGGCAACCACCATCTCGAAGGTGGAGGCTTCGCCTTCTTCGTAGGTCGGGAATGGGATCCAGGTGCCTTCGACGCTGTATGCGATGCGGACTGCCGCAACTGGTGACTCGAACGGGATGCCAGACACCCAGAGGGCAGCCGACGCGCCGTTCAACGCGATGACGTCGTACTGGTTCTCGCCGTCGATGCCGAGGATCGTGCCGACCACATGGGTCTCGTGGCGGTAGTCGCTCGGGAAGTTCGGACGGAGCGGCCTGTCGATGAGGCGACAGGTGAGGATTGCGTCCTCTGAGGCACGGCCTTCACGACGGAAGAACGATCCTGGGATTCGGCCAGCGGCATACATCCGCTCTTCGATGTCGACGGTGAGCGGAAAGAAATCCGCGCCGTCGCGTGGTCGCTTCGACGCGGTGGCCGTCACGAGAATCTGTGTGTCGCCGATACGGGCGGTCACGGCCCCGTTCGCGAGCCCGGCGAGTTTGCCGGTTTCGAACGAGATGGTTTTGTCGGTCCCACTGATGGGACCACTCACTGTTATGGCTTCAGCCATTTGAATTACTCCTTCTTGGACGGGGCCTTCCCGTCCGGTTTTGTTTGTGTTGCATTTCTTTGTGGAGATCTGATGATGCCGAGGTGCTGGTGCACCGCCGGTTGCGACGCTCCGTTGGCTCACATACGAGACGAACGTCGTGACCTGGCTCTCGGACGAGCAGCGCAGGTCGGCGCTCCAGTGCACCACACATGTGGGCCCAGAACGCGGAACGAGCGGCCCAGTGGGCCGCTCGTGGTCTCAGCGCCTGAGGCCAAGCTTTGCGATGATTGCTCGATACCGCTCGACATCGTTGTCGGCGAGGTAATCGAGGAGACGACGTCGGCGCCCGACGAGCATGAGTAGCCCGCGGCGTCCGTGGTGATCCTTGACGTGGATCTTGAAGTGTTCCGTGAGGTGATTGATGCGCTCGGTGAGCAGAGCGATCTGAACCTCGGGAGAACCCGTGTCGGTGTCGTGGAGACGGTTGCCCGCAATGGTGGATGACTTGTCTGACATGCGTCGTGCGTACCTGTGTTTGGTGTAAGTGCGATGTCCGTGTGGACTTCATGGTTGCCGCGAGGCGGGGCGGCTGACCCGGATTGCTGTCACAGAACAACCGATGTTCTGTTGAACGTGCGCTTGGCCAATCCGGGCGTTCACACACGCAGCGGTCAAGGTTAGCAGTGCGAGTTGCCGGGTCCACCCGGCCTTCTCGGTTTGCTGAGCAGGCTTTTTGTCATGACCGGCCTAGCTGAGTGCCGACGCTGCGTCCTCGATGTCAATGGCGAGCTGAGTTCGGAGCGAATCGATGCCGTCGAACTTCTTTTCACCCCTGAGGCGCTTGATGAAGCGCAACTTGGCCTGCTCGTCGTACAAATCGCCCCTGAACCCGATGAGGTGGGCTTCGATGAGGCTTCGTTCTGCGAACTCATAGAACGTCGGCCGCCTGCCGATGTTCACCGCAGCAGGGTGGATCGTGCCATCGGGCCGCTCGTAGTACGCGGCGTACACGCCATCGGCTGGCACTTGATACTGGGGGTCCATCGGCAAGTTGGCCGTGGGAAACCCAATGGTTCTGCCGCGACGGTCGCCAGGCGACACGATGCTTCTGACCTCGAACGGTCGACCGAGAAGGCGGTTCGTCTTGTCGATGTCGCCGGCAGCCAGACAGCTCCGGATCTCGGTCGAGGAGATGATGTCTCCGTTTCCGGTGAGTTGCTTGACCAGCGGGAGGCCATACACGTCGTAGCCCTCAGCCTCGCCGATGGATCTGAGCATCTCGATGTTGCCGCGGCGCTGGTTACCGAAGTGGAAGTCGGCCCCAACGGTGACCGCCCTGACCTTCAGGCATTCGATGAGCACCGACTGGATGAACTCCTCCGGTGGAACCTTCGATTGCGCCTCATCGAAATGGACGACGAGCGTGTAGTCGACACCCGTCTCGGCGAGGAGCTCGAGCTTGTGCTCGAGCGTGCTCAGCAGCAACGGCGCCGAGTCTGGGCGAACGATTGACGCAGGATGAACGTCGAAGGTGACGACGGCGGTCTTGCAACCGCGTTCCGCCGCCATGCGGTGCATTTCGGCAATGACGGCCCGATGGCCACGATGCACGCCGTCGTACTCACCAACGGTCACCACGGTGCCGTTGTTGGGACGAGGGCACCAGTCCATGTCTCGGATGACTTCCACGTCAGGCAACGGTAGCAACCGCCGCCGCGAACCCACCAAGCAAGGTCATTCGGTAGGTACCGCGGATGATTGTCCGGGACTGCTTCCCACTCTTGTTCGCTGCGCTCACGTGGCCGTCAGTTGGTTACCGGAATGACGACCCCTGGCCTCACACGGCCCTTCTCATCGCGTTCGTGGACAGCGACGAGATCGCCAGCCTCGCTGAAGATGGCCCACGGACCATCGCCCTCAGGGTCCGAAGCAAGGAATGCGCCGTTTCGAAGCTTGCCGACAGTCTCATTGTCGACGACGACGCTGGGATGATCGCGCATGACGTCGGCCATTGGGCGTAGCTCAAAGGCGTCGACCGATGTGGCCTCTGCTCCCGTGAACGAGCCGCTCTTGGTTCGCCGAAGCGCCCGAATATGTGCGCCGCCGCCAAGTGCAGAGCCAAGATCGGCAGCCAGCGACCTGACGTAGGTGCCAGACCCACACTCGATCTCGGCGCTCCAGATCAACGGGTCAGCGGTTGCCTCGACGTCGAACCTGTAGACGGTGACTGGTCTCGGGTCGCGGTCGACCTCGATTCCCTGACGTGCAAGCTCGTGGAGACGCTTCCCCTCGATCTTGATCGCCGACACCATCGGCGGGATCTGAAGGATGTCGCCAGTGAGCTTCGTCGCCTCGGCCCTCACACCGTCCGCATCGAGCTCGCTCATGTCGAACCTCTGGACCACCTCGCCAGAATCGTCGAGCGTGGTCGTGCTGGCACCGAACACGATCTGGGTCTCGTAGGTCTTCGGAAGCATCGTGATGAATCGCAGCAGGCGCGTTGCGTTTCCGACCCCGAGCAGGATGACGCCGGTCGCATCAGGATCGAGAGTCCCTGAATGGCCGATCTTTCGCTCACCGAGCGACCGGCGCGCCATCGATACGACGTCGTGGCTCGTGACACCCGCCGGCTTGTCGACAACAAGAAGGCCATGGACCTTCGCTGGTCGGCTCCGAGCCATCAGCCGTCTTCTGGCGTCTCTGGCGGAATGTCGAGCTTGGCGAGGATGTCCTCGATACGACCGCCACCGCCAACAGCCTGATCGAGACGGAACTCGAGCCGCGGGGTCTTCCGCAGCCGGGCCTGGGAACTCACAGCCCTTCGGAGCCGGCCCGAATGTTCGTCGAGCGCTTCGAGTGCCTCTTCTGTGTCGTCAGCATCGAAGTACACCACTGCCTTCTCGAGTTCGTTGTCGACATCGACTCCGGTCAGCGCAACTGCGAACACGCGCTCGTCGTCGATCGTGTCGAGTTCACCAGCGAGGATCTCGCGCATGAGCTGGCCAACACGGGCAGATCGCTCGTACTCCCGACCGCCGCGACGGCTCATCTGTCGAACTCCAGCCACTGACGGTTGGCCCCAGTGACCTCGATATCGGGCCGCGACCATACGAACCGCTCGACGCTGTCGGCAACCTCGCTTGCTTGGGTCACTGAGCTCGATACAACAGCTACGCCCAGCTCGGCGCGCTGCCACTGATCGTTGAAGTCCGTCTCTGCGACCGACAGCTGATGCCGGTGTCTGATGCCCTCCAAGATCGGGCGAAGCGTCGACCGCTTCTCCTTCAAAGAGGTGCAACCAGGAAGCCGCAGCTCGACCGACAGGGCAAGAACGTGCACGTAGGCGCTGACCCTCGGGATCAGACCCGGGGAATCTCTCGCTGTTCGAAGGTCTCGATCACGTCGCCGGGGCGAAGATCCTGGAAGTCGCTGAGGCCGATACCGCACTCGTAGCCAGCAGAGACCTCACGCGCGTCGTCCTTGAAGCGCCTGAGCGACTGCACAGTGCCGCGCCAGATGATGACGCCCTCCCTGAGGAATCGAACACCAGAGTTCCTGGTGATGACACCGTTGGTGACGTAGCAACCAGCGATCGCACCGATACGAGGGACACGGAAGATCTCCCTGACCTCTGCGTCGCCGGTGACAATCTCTTCGTACTCAGGTTCGAGAAGACCCAGCATCGCGTTCTCGATGTCTTCGAGAAGCTTGTAGATGATCTCGTAGTTACGGATCTCGACGCCCTCGGCATCGGCGAGCTGGCGAGCCTTGCGGTCAGGCCTGACGTTGAAGCCGAGGATCGTTGCGTTCGAGGTTGCCGCGAGCTGGATGTCGTTCTCGGTGACGCCACCGACGCCACGGGTCACGAAGGCGAGCTTCACGTCGTCGCGTTCGAGCCGCTTCAAACTGTCGGTCACCGCTTCGAGCGAACCATGCACGTCGGCTTTGAGGATGAGGTTGAGCGTCGCAGTCTCTCCAGCCTGAATCTGGCTGAAGATGTCCTCGAGCTTTGCCCCACCGTGAGCAGCAGCGACGGTGTTGGCCATCGATGCTTGCCGCTGCCAGTGGCCACGAGTCTCTGCCACGCGGTTGGCGGTCTTCTCATCAGAAGCAACGACGAAGTCATCGCCGGCACGGGCGACCTCTGACAAGCCGAGCACCTCGACGGGAGTACCTGGGCCGGCAGTCTTGACCTGCTGACCCTTGTCGTTGATGAGGGCTCTGACTCGACCCCACGCTGCACCAGCAACCAACGCGTCGCCAACGCTGAGCATGCCGCGCTGGACGAGCACCGTTGCCACAGGGCCACGGCCCTTGTCGAGATGCGAGTCGATCACCGAGCCAGCAGAGCGGCCGGTACGAACAGCGGTGAGCTCCTCGAGCTCGGCCACGATCAGCACCTGATCGAGCAGATCGTCAAGGCCGGTCTCTTGGAGAGCAGACACCTGCACGACGATGGTGTCGCCGCCATAGGACTCTGGCACGAGCTCGTGTTCTGCGAGCTGGGCAAGCACACGGTTCGGGTCGGCGTTGTCTCGATCGATCTTGTTCATCGCGACGACAATGGGTTTCCCACTGGCCTTCGCGTGATCGATGGCTTCCTTCGTCTGGGGCATGATGCCGTCGTCAGCTGCAACGACGAGAATGACGATGTCGGTCGACTCGGCGCCACGGGCGCGCATCGCGGTGAAGGCCGCGTGACCAGGTGTATCGATGAAGGTGATTGCCTTGCCGTCCTTCTCGATTTGGTATGCACCGATGTGTTGAGTGATTCCGCCGGCTTCGCCGTCGACGACGTTTGCGCCGCGGAAACGATCGAGCAGAAGCGTCTTGCCGTGATCGACATGTCCCATCACCGTGATGACAGGGCCACGCGCTTCGGCTTCAACACCTTCGTCGTCGAACGCGAGGATGCGCTGGAGTTCTTCCTCTTGCTCGGTGCCAGGATCGACGAGCCGGACTTCGGCTCCGATCTCGACAGCAAACAACTCGATCATGTCGTCGGTGAGCGACTGGGTCGCGGTCACCATCTCGCCCTGCTGAAGCAGGAATCTGACGACGTCAGACGCGCCTCGATTCAGCTTCGGAGCCATCTCCTGAGCGGTCGAACCACGTTCGACGATGATCTCGCCCTCTGGAACCGGAGTGTCATCTGGCGTGTACGACGGGAGCTCTTGTGGCTGCAGCTCGTCCATCTGACGACGACGACGCTTCGACCGACGTGGTCGACGCGGTGGGACACCACCTGGCCCGCGTCCGCCACCACCGCCGCCGGGACGACCAGCACCTGGACCTGCGCCTGGAACGGCGTCGCGTGGGCCACCACCGGGACCGCGGCGCGGTCCTCCGAAGTTGCCAGCTCCGCCGCCGGTCGCTGGGCGACCGCCTTGGCGTTGGCCTGTTGGTGCA
>Ga0315338_1004760_pt1 | contig 10396 bp, 10 predicted proteins | sample ASW8metaG_FD_204518 | JGI IMG/M metagenome (GOLD analysis project Ga0315338, IMG submission 204518) | Ammonia-oxidizing marine archaeal communities from Monterey Bay, California, United States - ASW #8 | ecosystem: Environmental > Aquatic > Marine > Coastal | place: USA: California | collected...
GATTCCTGACCCTGAGGATACAATATCTACCACTATTCCTCGTTTGGACCTATCTATGCCCGTTTCCTTATGGAATCAGATATTTGCGTTCCGTGGTGACGGTGATAATAGTTCGCTTATTTCTGTAGATGCCAGTGAGACAGTTACTTACACTACGTACAGTGCTAATTTACCGACATTGGATACAATATCTTTCACAACTAGTGGAAGTGGTACCGGTGGACTAATTGACACGGTCGTAATTAGTGATACAGGTTCTGCCAATACCGTTCAAAGTATTACTACTTCTGCAGTCGGTAGTGGATATGCTGCTGCTGACACAATCACAATTTATATTAATGGTGTTGCTTTAGGTGCATATACGTTGGATTCATCTGACGTAGACAGTGGTGCTTTGGTTAGTGCTTTAGATGGCGGTAGCATGCCAGCAAACGACAACAGCATCGCTAATGGCACCTATACAAGAACAACTATGGCCACCACCAATTTAGCCGCAAATATCACGATCGAGTCGGGTGATACCGATCAGTCGATTCCTGCGTATACCATTCGTAAATGGGCGCATGATATTTTTGGTGTGGAAAACAAGGCAAGTTCCTTCAGTAACGTGGATTTAGTAACCACCGAACTGCAAGGGTTACTAATAGGTACTGATGCGTTGGATTTGGTCCATACATTAAAGGCTAATATAGATACAGCTAGCGGTTCGAATAGTATTGAGGAAAACAATGCTGTATTTACCGTTGCTACCAGTGGTAGTGGCACTGGTGCAAAAGTTAGTCAAGTCGTAATTAGTGATACAGGTTCTGCCAATACCGTTCAATCCATTACAATGTTACAGGGAGGTGAAAATTATGCTGCCGGTGAAACAATCACAATTTCAATCAAGACCGGTGATGGTTCCGCAGTTGCTTTAGCCGCTTACACAATTGACGCCACTGATTTAACTCTATTGGATTCAATCGGATATTTTAACGCTAGCACTTTACAAGGCACCATGCCAGCAAACGACAACAGCATCGCTAATGGCACATACAATAATGGTTTTATGAATATCACTCAAAGTTTAATAGCTCAACTTCTTGCTAATGGTACGGACGATGCTCGTTTAACAACCGACGATATGTTAGCTGCAACAAATTTAGATAGAACGGTGGTTGACGGCACCGTGCCAACAAACAGCAACAGCATCGCTAATGGCACATACTATACGGGACTGAGTGTTGCCACTACCACTGGTAGTGGTACTGGTGCAAAAGTACAAACATTAACCATTGATAGTGGTGCTGTCACAGGATTAACTTTTTCTGATGGAGGAAGTGGATATGCTGCTGCTGACACAATAACCGTTTCATATTCATCAGGATCAACAACAACCGCTTTAGACGCTTACACAATTGTCGCCGATGATTTAACTTCGGGTGTTATTAAGACAAGTAATTTCTATTGGAAATTTGCGGCTTCTGATACTTTACTATTCAAGATAACAGCCCGTCCTCATGGAACTGCACTAGGAATAACGGATAACGAACCTAGATCCCAGGATTATGCCGTAAAAGTAACAATGGTATAAGTAATCAAACGGTATATTTAGTATAGAATATTATTGAATAATAATATTGTATTTTATAAACATGTATAGCTATTTTATACATGGTTGATTTTACGTTGAATGCACTCAATACAAGTATTTTGAATACAACCGCATTTATACCCGTGGAGGCTGCAACTGAAACGGATATTAGTGGAAACCCAACACTTTTGTTATCAATGAATACAGTGTTCTGGAACAATGTCTTTGGAATAGGAACAGATAAATACACCACGTACAAGGATAATTTACCGACATTGGATACAATATCTTTCACAACTAGTGGAAGTGGTACCGGTGGACTAATTGGCACGGTCGTAATTAGTGATACAGGTTCTGCCAATACCGTTCAAAGTATTACTACTTCTGCAGCCGGTAGTGGATATGCTGCTGCTGACACAATCACAATTTATATTAATGGTGTCGCTTTAAGTCCATATACGTTGGATTCATCTGACGTATCCAGTGGTGCTTTGGATGGTGCTTTAGATGGCAGTAGCATGCCAGCAAACGACAACAGCATCGCTAATAGCACCTATACAAGAACAACTACCGCCACTAAAAATTTAACGGATAATATCACGATCGAGTCGGGTGATACCGATCAGACGATTCCTGCATATACCATTCGTAAATGGGCGCTTGATATTTTTGGTGTGGAAAACAAGTCAGGTTCCTTCAGTAACGTGGATTTAGTAACCACCGAACTGCAAGGGTTACTAACAGGAACTGCTAGTACGGATTTACACGATAAAATACAAGCGCAACTTACTACAGCAAATAATAATAATGAATCCAATACCACTGTGGCTAATGTATCCAGACAACTCTATCTTCAATTATTGGATAGTGCCAGCAGTTCGAGATTAGCAAGTGGTTCAGGTAATATATACGTAGATTCGAATATTGTTTCTAATTTATTTGGAACGCTACCCGCAAATAGTAATTCTATTGCAAATGGAACTCATACATCTAATTTATCATTGGCAAATACGAGTGTTGCTTCAACGCCTTCACAAGATGCAGTGGCAAGTTCTGTTACAATAGCAGGTGGCGTGGTAACTGCAATAAAATTTTCAACGGCAGGTGCAGGTTACACCGCAGACGATACGATTACAATTTCGATAAATAGTGTGGCATTAGGTGCGTATACTGTTGTGGCAAATGATTTAGATAGTTCCGATGGTTTTGGAAATAACATCTACAATTTTTTGTTCAAGACTAACGATACATTAAGTTTTCAAGTAACAATGCAACCAGATAGTACTGAATTATCCATAACGGATAATGAACCAACAGACCAAGATTATACAATAAAGGTAACAATGGTTTAATATTTTCGTATGAAATTAAATATTCAAAACTGTATATGAGTAATCCTTACATACAGCTTACGATGAATGCAACAGATTGGGATGAAATCTTTTATATGAAACCTGCAAATGATCCAAGTACAATAGATTGGAGTAATTTTACATCAGAATCATTTAATTATAAGACGAATCAATCAAATATACCGGATATATTCACTGATACTACATCATCGACGAAATATGTAAGCGCAGGTGATTCGGTAAACGTGGTGGTTGAAAAACAAAAGGACCCACAAAATCTAAGTGCAGTGGTTATTCGTAAATGGGCGTATGATGTTTTCAAATTACCAAATATGTCGGCTTTGTTTCAAAATTTATCAGCAATAAATAACGATTTACTAGAAAAATTATATCAAACGTCGTCAACTGATTTATTGGGTCAATTAGAAACAAAGATATCAAATGCAGACAGTTTAACCAATTCAACAACCACAGTGGATAATATAGTGCGTGAACTATTGATTATAATGTCGAATACTGACCCTCTCGATGCGCGATTATCGACAGCAACCGGTTCATTTTTCCATTCATCGAATAAAATCACAGCATCAGGAGATTATCAAAATTATTATAAATTTTTCTTTTCATCGGGAGATACAATGATATTTACATTAGTATTGGAGTATACGGGCGATGATTTAAATATAACGAATAACGAACCGGGTAATGTGAGTATTGATATCAAAATAGTAATGACGTAGGAAAACTATAATTTATCGATAATCAAATGATCTCCTTCAAACAACTGTTTTTGACAAATTTCGTCTTTCTTCAAAAACAATACTTCGTCATGGTCGTTTAGTTGTAAATTGTCCTCATCTAGAATTTTGCCAACAAAAAATCGGCAAAGGTATTGTCCGTCGTAATTTGATTGATGAATTTCCCGTTCAATTTCGATATGTAAATTCAATTCTTCCATCCATTCGCGACGGAGACATTCGTGAATTGTCTCCCCTTTTTCCAGTTTTCCTCCTGGAAATTCCCACAGATTCGGATATTTCGTATTTTTAGAATTTCTTTTACCGAGCAAGATAAAATTTTCTTTGTTATACATGATGCCACATGCTGCTTCAATCATTATAACATTACTAAAAAATAGGTTTATGTATTTTTAGCAAGAACTAAAAATACATAAAGAATATAATAGGTATCTACTATAAGAATGCTTCAATACATTATTTTGTTGTCGAGTGTATTATGCGCTGTTGCCCGAGTAAATGAATACGTCCCATTATTGGATATGGAGAAATATCAGATCAATCATGATGTCAATGAGACCCTTCCTCAATCGTATACGTGGAGTGATATCAATGGGACGAATTATTTGACAAAGAACCTCAACCAACACATACCCGTATATTGTGGAAGTTGTTGGGCGCACGGTAGTATAAGTGCTTTAGCGGACCGAATCAAGATCCAGCGCAAGGCGGCATGGCCCGATATCAATTTAAGCATCCAATTTCTATTGAATTGTCAGATGGGAGGAAGTTGTAATGGAGGAGACCATTTAGCAACGTACAAAGCAATACACGAATATGGTTCGATTCCGTATGATGATTGCATGATTTATCAGGCATGCAGTTCAGATTCGAGGGAAGAAGGGTGTAAAAACAAGGAAATGTTTCAATGTACGCCGACGAATATATGTAAGACATGCAATACATTTAGTTCGCGCGGTGGTTCATGTGAACCCATCATGCAGTACCCAAATGCGACGATTGCTAGTTTTGGAGCGGTAAAAGGAAGTGCAAATATGATGACCGAAATCAAGAAAAATGGACCTATTGCCTGTGGAATCAACGCAGAAGAGATCGTGGAATATGCGGGCGGTGTCTTGGACGTGCCGCACAAATTAAAGACGATCAATCACATAATATCGGTGGTGGGATGGGGATATGATGAAAAGATCGAGAAACAATATTGGATAATTCGTAATTCATGGGGAAGTTATTGGGGCGAGCTCGGTTTCATGAAATTGGTCTTGGGTGAAAATCAATTGGGAATAGAGAAAACGTGTGCGTTTGCAATGCCAGGAGATTGGACGATGCATAATAAACCGTGTTTTGAGGATGGTGGAAATTGTGCCACAACAAAGTAAGTTACAAAGTGAAATAAACAAACGAACGTATATATGTTATAGTATGGAGATTGGACGAAGTACAAATGCGGAAGGCAAAGGATTACTTTTGACGAAAAGCGTAAAATCAGGAGAAACGGTGTTTGTCCTGTCGGGTGAAATATTCGATTCACCCACAAGAGAATCGATTCATATTGGTGACAATAAGCATATATACGATGATTTCGGAATATTTATCAATCATTCCTTTAAACCCACTGTGAAAATCAGTCATAAAGACGTGATTGCTCTAGTAGATATGAATCCGGGTGACGAAATCACATTCAATTACAACGATTCAGAAATCAATATGGCAAACCCGTTTCAAGACGGGGATGTATTTGTGTGTGGAGAAACGAAAAGGGATTAAACTCGGTATCGTCTATAAATAATAAAATTGAAATCATTTTTGTTATTTATAACTATGTATCCAATTTATCAGAATGAATAATATATCATATTTACTGGGTTTAACGGACCCCCCAGATCCACGTCCACGTCGTATATATACATGTTCGATTTGTAATACAGAAGGACATAATGCGATAAGTTGTTCCGCCCCGTGTATTAATGAACGATATATAATGATTCAATTATTACTTTCCAATTACCCACGTATAATGGTTTCGTACGATGCTATACAAAACATTCGACTTGAAATAATATCATGCAACCATACCCATACGTTTTGGAGACGCGTCTGGTTAAAACTGCGCGAGTTAATAAATGTACGGGACGTGGGGGAAATCAATCGAGACCATTTAGAGTTCATTTTACGCGATCCGTCTCTACTTGCAAATGCAGAAAACTATAAAGAACGTGTATATCAACTAATTACAAAGGTCGAACAAGACGTTGTCATCGCTCAAACTAATGGTATTCCGATCGATGAATATCTCGGAATAAATATTGAAGGATTTATGACGGGTATTGCCGGAGAAACAATCCCCAATGTCATGACCGAACGACATATACCTCCACCAAAACCAACATATAGTCAACCATCAACACATATTCGTTTTAAAATGGATTCCGACACATCCAATTACTATGAACTAACAAATTGTCCGGTTTGCTTTGAAGAATTATGTAATGAAAAACGTATTGCGTTCAACTGCGCCCATGCATTTTGTACGGATTGCGCACCGAGTATTTTAAAGACAAAAAACTGTCCCATTTGCCGTGAATTAATTGAAGAAGTTCGATTTACCCCGGATATCAACTCAGACGCGTTTAATTCCATTTCATCTTTGTAAAATTTAGATATGAAAGAGACATGGATATTTACAAGGAAAAAACGAGAGACTTGAAACGACATTTGTTAATCCAGTCTTGATGATGGTGACGAAGGATACAATACGCGCTCGTATTTTTTTTGCTAATAAAGTCGGCATTTAAAATACTGCCGAAGCTCTAAATAAATATATATTATATAATATATAATATGGGTAAGACTGTTAATGTACGAGATATGAAGGTTGATACCAAATACAAGGTTAAAGGAAAGTGTAAAAAATTACTAACGAAAGTGTTAGGAGGACTTTCTGATCAGGGTCATGGGAATAAGGAAGGCTGGTATACATTAACGTTTGATGATGGAACAGCAGTTAATTTAGATTGGTATGAAAGTTATGAAGAATGCTTTAGCGGAGGGGGAAAGTCTCGTCGCAACCGAAAGAGCAAGAAATCCCGAAAGAGTAAGTCCAGAAAGGGTAAATCCAGAAAATCAAATCGTCGTCGTTAATTTAATTCGTTCATATATATCCTTCTTGGAAAAACATCGTTTAAAGTAAGTGAGAAATTTGAGTTTTGGAACTTTTTAAAAAGTTCCAAAAATTGATATACGCGGAGTTTCCCAACGTAAAAACACGTGAAAAATGTCATGAGAGCAAAATGCTTTGGATTATGTTTCGGACAAGTATATTGACAGCAACCGTTTTTGTTGGATCCGTATAATATTTCTGCGGAAAAGGGTTTAGGCATTTTTCTCGGTAAGCATTATATAGATACAAATGGCTTACTCAAAAATGCAGAAAAATGCAGAAAAGTATGCATGTGAAATATGTGGCTTTAAATGCAGTAGAATAAGTAATTATAATACACATATATCTACAGCAAAACACAAACGGCTTACCAATGCTGACGTTTCGCGACAAATAAATGCAAAAAACCCCCAAAACGTATTTGTATGTGAATGTGGTAAAACATATAACCATAAACAAAGCATTTATAGACACAAAAAGAATTGTCAGAAAGAACAAAAAACAAGTACAGATACGAATATTATCAATGCAATCATTTCCCCAGAACCCGAAGACAAGCGCGATGAACTGATTGAGCGATTGGTTACTTCAAACATAGAAATGGTTACTTCGAGTAACGAAATGAAAACGATGTTCCAGTTATTACTGGAAAAATATCAAGAAAGTCAACTACAAATCCAAGAAAGTCAACTACAATATCAAGAAAGTCAATTGCAAAACCAAGAATTAATGAATAAGGTGATTGATGTGATACCCCAAATGGGTAACACTACAAATAGTCACAATAATAATACCACAAATAACACATTGAATTTTTATTTGACACACACATGCAAGGATGCAGAGTCCATTCACGATTTCACAGAAAGGTTTGTAAAACGAAGCGTTGATTTCTTTAAAGGAAATTATCTGGATGTGGCGCATAATCAGATTGACCTCGCATCCAACGTATATGACATTTTTAAGAATTGTTTGGACGAGAACCCGCAAACACAGAAGTTCATACAAACGACCGATGTGAAAAATGGTACGGTTTACATAAAAGAGCAACAAAAGGATGAAAACAAGCAGTTGTGTGGAGAAGCGGAATTCATCAAATATATGGATGGTTTTGAGAAGGCGGGTACTAATATTAGCCATGCAATCAACTGTGCTTTCATTCCCGTCCAAGATAATTACCAAGAAATCCTAGAAAGGGAGTGTGGAAAAGAGCCCAACGAGGAGGATTATGAAGATGAAGATGACTATGAAAGAGACATGGATATTTACAAGGAAAAAACGGGAGACTTGAAACGACATTTGTTAATCCAGTCATTCAGTACAGTATGCATGTTTGATGCGAAAAAGCGTCGAGATGAAATATTGAAGAAAACCCAGCGTTTGAAAGAATAGACAACAAAACCATTAGGGTGTTTTTTGGTCTTTTGTCAGTGCGATTTGCATAATAAGTTTTTCACGTTCCTCGTAATTGCGTCGTGAATCGGACATTTTATTATCGTGAATAGTTTGAACTTTAATAGCATCAGCATGTCGTTTTTCGGCAGCTGCATCATCTATGCGATGTATACGTTCTATTCGTTCAATGGTGTTTTCATATCTCATACGTTCAGGTCGTTCGAGTTGGTCTTTTTTATATTCCTCGATATCTTTAATATGACGTTCAATCGCATTTTTTTGAAATTGAGGTGGAATAGCATCAATGTCAAGTGGCATAATGCCCCGATAACCATCAACATGAGAGCGTACAATTTTATCCGTGTCGCGAGACATGGTTGGGTAATATTGAATCAAATATCCTCTTTATTTTGATTCAATAGTTAGTAATAGATGGATCTTACATATTCTCTTCGATAGAGTTAGATGATGTATCTGGAACAATCGTGTTAGCGGTAAGATGTTTTTTCCGGCATCCACGTTTGTGTGCGGATAGACTTTGTTTGTTTGACCCGGTAAATTCATTACAAATATCGCATAGATACGTCCGCGTTTTCACATATGCATACTTGGAATCAAGGTATTTATCTAGCGTAGGTAAACGAATTCCGTCGATTTGAGAGGACATTTTCTTATTGAATTCCTTTAAACAAGTTAGCATAGTTTCCTTTTGAGAAATGAAACTTTGATATTCCATATTGATGTCATCCAATATTTCTTTGGATATATTGTTGGTATCATCTATATTAAGTTCTTGGATTTTCACAGAAAGATAGTCGATGATGTCAATGGCAATACGGATTCGTTCGCTGGAGTATTCACAATTCTGAACGTATACGAGAATATTTCCTTTGTGAATATCGATCTGATAATTCTGTTTGAAGGTGATGCCAGAATATTGTGATAGAAAGATTCCGTTTGTATTTTGCGTATCAATATCTCGAATAAATTTGGAAATCTCCTCCTTATCGATATTTGCCTTGTATTCCTTGTTTTCAAGGAGAATAGACGGTTTGTCAACGCGGCGTAGAATAAAATCGCCAGATGCCTTCAATCCGGTTGTATCTTGGATTTCAGCAGAAGGAAACATGGTTGTGAGAATAGAACAAAGATTTTGTTCTCCGTACTTTCCCTTATTGGAAGACATATTATACTTGCCGAGGAATTCCCCTAGTTCATCCAATACGGGTTTTTGTGAAAGAAGTGATTGAGAATTGAACTCTCGAATACCGTCGATGTTCTTGGAAAGACGTTCTTCTGTGGAAGACAATACAGAAAATAATGGTTGTTGGATACTTTGAAGCATGGTGGTATATTTGTTTTCAAATACTTGAATATATTGTTCCATAGAATTTTGATTATTGGAGGAAGTCAATATCTTGGAAGTGTCCTCGGTGATTTGTCGATTGAATTCTTTCAATGAGTATACGATTTGTTGATGAAGAACATTATGGTTCTTAGGAATAGCATCATTTAAAAGAAGAGCAGTCTTGTCAAGAAGTTGCATATTATTTTTATCTAGAAATGTACCAATCTTTTCATTAGAAGATAGTTGATTATTCTCGATCAGTTGCTTTACATCATCCATATATTTGGTTTTCCAAGAAGATAGTTGTGTAAAAACCTCGCTAGTTGCTTCTTGGTGGGTCTTGGAAACTTCCTCTCGATAAGAGGAAACCTGCTGTTGAAGTTCATTAAGTTGTGTTTTATTTTCATTCATAAAAGAGAGAAGTTGTGAATTTACATTTGTTCCAAGATCATCAGTGATGTGATTAAACATGGTTTCCAAGAAGTCTACAAGCAGAAGATTTGCTTTTTCGCAATTGATAGAAGGATGCTGATTGTAAAAATCGACAATTTTTTTTTCTTTTAATACAAATTCGGTCTTAGTTTCCATCGTCTTTATACTAGTATTGTTATTTATTCTTTATATTCATTGTGAGTAAATTAAGTTATTAACCAAGTTTATTAATATAGTAAATAAGTTATTTAGGTTCTTAATAAGAACTTATTAAGTTTAAATATATCTTAAAAACCTAAATACATGATTGACAATTTGATTTTCCTAAATGTTTCTATGATTTTCAAAACATATTTCTAAATATAAAAACATGTTTTC
>Ga0315338_1004761_pt1 | contig 10396 bp, 7 predicted proteins | sample ASW8metaG_FD_204518 | JGI IMG/M metagenome (GOLD analysis project Ga0315338, IMG submission 204518) | Ammonia-oxidizing marine archaeal communities from Monterey Bay, California, United States - ASW #8 | ecosystem: Environmental > Aquatic > Marine > Coastal | place: USA: California | collected...
TCTCGACGCGATCATCCGGCTCGAGCACTTCGAAACGAAATGAACCGGTTTCATCGAGGCCATATTCCTCGACGACTTTTCCGGCCGCGTCGAGCCGTCGAATGACCCCATCGGTGGGCAGGGACGTTTCGTTGCGCGGTAGGATGTTGCCACGTCCGCCTTCTTCGTCTGACGCGAGGGTCACGGCAAATCGGTCGGTTTCGAAGACCTGGAGATCGAAGCCCGCTGCCCCAGATCGCAAAGAGGGGAGGAGGCCAGTCAACTCGGGTCTGAGTGTCGCGACGACCTGAGTTAGGCGTTTCGACCAGGAGCCGAGGCTGCGCGGCTGTTTCACCTCGATCTGTTTTGGCCTCGAGTGGATGACTTGCGCATCCACGAGTCGATTCATGGCGATCTCGATCTCACTTGGAGCGAGCCTCTGCCCGTTGAATTCCAGTGCCCGAAGCGTGAACCAGACCTCCCGCGCGATCGGATCATCTGGGCTCGGAAGCGATGTCGGCGCTGCGGCCATTTCTCGCGTCAGAGCCTTTTCCCATTTCTTCAGATCTGCGTCCATCATGTGCCCTCCGTCTGTTCAGTCGAGTCGGTTGAAGGCCGCCTTGATACCACTTTTAGCTCAGTGGCGAGCCTTCGCAGGCAACGCGCCCGGGTGGGTCCAATACTGCCGATGGGAATTCCCAAGGCCGCCGTAATCTCCTGGTAGTCCATTGGGGGGGCGTTCAGGTAGAGGGCGATGAGAAGGTCGTGACAACGTCCCTCAAGGCGAGAGACCGCGGCTCGAACCTGGTCGGAGGCGATCAAGGCTGCCGCCAATTCATCCGGCGGGGGTTCGTTTCCGAGAAGATCCGGAATGGTTGTGCTGGCATCAGGGTCATCCAGAGATGACGAGGCCTTCTGCTTTCGCAGGATCAGTTTCGCTTCGTTGACCGCCACGGTGTAAAGCCATGAAGAGAGTCGAGTTGGATCCGAAATCGAATCGGACCGGGAGTGGAGTCGAAGGCAGACATTCTGGACGAGATCGTCACGATCGTCGGAATCGAGCCGAAACCGCCCGCCGATACTGCGAATCATCCCACCAAAGTCCTGGAGGAGGTTTTTCCACGCGTCCGGGTCGCCTTCGCTGAGCGCCTCGAGCCGCATCTTTGCGACATTGGGTAACTCATTGGAAAGTGGTGTCTTACGTGGCAATCTCGACAAGCTGTGTTTTCTCCGAAGTGATGAGATTTCCCGTATCACCGGGGCTTCAGTTTCCCTCAGCTTGAGAACGAGCCAGAGTGTACCATGGTCCAAAGCTCGGGACCTCGGCGCCCGGCGTAGAGAAAGCGCAGGCCGAAGGGAATTTTATTCGGATGAGAAGAACAAGTCGAGCGTACCTCCTCGAAAACCGCTCCGATTTCTGGGCTGATCGTTGCCTGTGTTCGCTGGGCTACTTCTTCCTCGTTTCGGCGGTGTTTTGGGGCGTGTCTGTATCGCGCGTGTCCGCCGACGGGGACTACGTGGACGGTGAAATCGTCGTCCACCTCTCCGGGACCGAATCGATCGAAGATTTCAATGCTCGGTTCGGAACGACCACGATCGATGCCTATCCCGTCGCCGATCTCTACCTCCTCGAGCCTCCCGATGTTTCGGATGTCGAGGAATGGCTCGAATTGCTCGAAGATGATTCCGCTGTCCGCTCCGCGGAGCCAAACATGGTCGAGGACACTCCCGAAGGTGTTCGCTCTCTTGTCATCATCGCGGTCGGTGGAGAGTACGTCGACTACGAGGACCAGGAATTGACGGAGCGAATCGGACTCGACCCCGCCCATGCGGTTTCTCGAGGTGAAGGTGTGACGATCGCCGTCCTCGACACCGGGGTGGATCCGAACCATGAAGCGTTAGCGGGGAGGCTTTCTCCCTTGGGCTACGACTTCGTAGACAACGACACCGAGCCGTGGGAGGTCGCTCCCAATACCTTCGATGACGATCTGGACGGCGCCCACGACGAAGGGTTCGGGCACGGCACGATGGTGGCGGGAATTCTCGCCCTGGTCGCCCCCGAAGCCACCATCCTTCCACTTCGTGTTCTGGATGACGATGCCCGTGGTGATGTGTTCACGATTTGCAAAGCGATTCGCTATGCCGCCGAGCAAGGCGCCGACATCGTGAACCTGAGTTTTGGTATCCCGGTCGAGGTCGAGGCGATCAGCGAGCAGATCGAGTTCATCGAAGATCTCGACATTTTGCTTGTGGCGGGAGCGGGCAATGAGTCGAGCGGAGAGAATCCGTACTATCCAGCGGCCGAAAGCCACGTTGTCATGGTCGCGGCGACCGACTCGGCTGACGTCAAGGCTGACTTCTCCGATTGGGGAGATGATATCGATATCTGTGCGCCCGGAACGGGTGTCCGTAGTGCCTTTCCGGGTGGGCTCTGGGCTCTCGGCAATGGCTGCTCTTTTGCTACCCCGATTGTTTCCGCCGGAGCTGCGCTTGCTCTCTCCAGTGATCCTTCGCTTTCTCCGAGAGAGTTGCGCGACCTGGCCACGACGATGGCCGAGCCGATCGATCACCTACCAGGAAACGCCGCCTACGAAGAGAACTTGGGCTCCGGGCGAGTGTACCTGCCGTTTGTCTTCCCGGAAGGCGTCGCTTCGGTCGATCCAATTCCATTCTATGCGTCCGGCCCGTCGGTTCGAGCAACGCCAAACCCGGTCGTAGACCGAGTCGAATTCCGCTGGGTTCATTCAGATCCGGCCGAGGCACTGGATCTTCGCGTCTTCGACCTGGCTGGACGACAAGTTCACCAGGCTCTGGTTCGGTCTGATCACTATGCATGGGAAGTTCGGGAAGAGGACAACACTGCCGTCGCCTCCGGAGTCTACTTCGTGCGGGTTACGAGCGAGCGCCGAGCACAATTCGTCGGACGATTCACCATCGTCCGCTGACCCCTCCCGGTTGAGTGTTGGTTAGATCGATTATCGTTTATCGGATGATCCAGTACGGCACGCCCTGCTCTCGAAAGAACTCCTCGGCCCTCGCTCCCTGCAGGATCGCGAGCGTGGCAAAAAGACCCGCTTCCAGACAGGTTTCCGCGTGGGCCGTCGTCGTGCGCGGCGCGTCGGATGGAGGCCATCCCGTTCGCGGATCGAGAACGTGTCCGTAGCGGACTCCCTGATCGAGGACAAAACGGTGAGTGTCGCCACTCGTCGCCAGGGCACCCCGCTTCAGCTCGACGACCTCGGGTACATCGGCGTCCGGCGACTCGATGCCGACAGTCCAGCCCTGTGCCTGGTCCTCCGGTAGGGAAGTCGTTCGAATGTCACCGCCGAAATTGACGAGATAGCTGCCCGGCTGCGTCTCTAACTCCGCACTGACCCGATCCACCGCGTATTCCTTGCCGAGCCCTCCCAAATCAATCTCCATTCCTAGAGGGAGAGTCAGCTGCGGACGTTGCCAGGACAGCCGTTGCCAACCGACGAAGGGAAGGAGAGTGTCGATCTCGCTCTGCTTTGGTGGGCGACTCCCAGCTTTGAATTGCCAGGCCCGGCGGAGAATACCGGAGGTGACGTCGAACGCACCTTCGCTGATCTCCCAGCAGTCTGCCGCCAGGTCGAGGAGTCCGGAAGTTTCATCGTCCAGTTCGATGGGTCGGCCTGTCGAAGCGTGGATCTGATGGACAACACTATCGTCCCGGTAACGGCTGAATTTCTGTTCGACCCGGCGGGCTTCCGCTTTGGCCGCTTCGAGCGCCCGAAGGGCGAGATCTTTGCTGGCGCATCGCGCGAGGATCTCACAGGGGCTGGCCATTGCTTCGAACTGGCCAACCCATATTCCGTCCGTTCGCTGAATCAGGCTCAGTCGGGCCATCCGTGGGAAATCCGGAGCATGAACGCGTTCATGTCTTCGGTCAGATCGAGTGTCCGGAGATTTCCGTACGCTGCGGCCTCGTCATCACTGGACAGAAACTGATGGTAGTACTCCAACGTGACGGCGATCTCGTTGCCCCGAATGCTGAATCCGCCAACCTTTCCGCCCAGCGTCCACGCGTCCATGTTTCCCAGGCGAGGGTCGGCTGACGTTTCGACGGGCAAGCTCTCTCCGTCGACAAGGAAGAGCCGGTGAAAGTCAGCGGAGGACTGATGGTAATAGCGAATGTGAGGTTCGACGTCATAGTGCGACGAAACCGGAATCCGATAGCGCAGCTCGCCGGTGTGGGAAGCGACGCCCCAGGTGTCCCAGAGGAACCGATAGGAGACATCCAGAGTCGTCTTCTTGACTCGCTTTCGGTACTGCGAGAAAAGAGAGTGTTTTTGACGACTGTCCGGCCGGTTCTCGTGGAGGTAGCGAAGAGGATCTCCTGCAGTTGCCGAACTGGCCGGGGCGACGACGGATATGATTTTGTACGGATCGGTGTGATACCCGGACGAAGATGAGAGCGAGTAGTTGATGCGGGCCAATGACGTCCGATCGATAACCTGGGTCATTCCGAGAACGGCATCCACGACCCACTTCGTGTCACCGGATCCTTCGCGGGGTTGGTCCCGCCCTATTCCGACGGTTTCCGCGAAGGGAATCGGTACTCCACCCTCCGGGGTGATCTCGTCTCGCGCTGCAGAAAGACCAAGAGAGATCGTAGAATTCTTCTTGTTCAGGTCCCGAGAATATCCGAGGTTGCCCCCGACCGAGACGTAGTCGTGTTCGCCCGAACCCTGTATTCCCAGGGTGATCTTGCTGTCTGTGAACCAGGGGCGGTCGTAGGTGAGAGAGCCGGCCAGTCGTGTGTCCCTGAAAGTGTCGTCGAGCGGAGTCTCGCCGGGGTTCACCTGGTAGTTTCCCGCGCCTGAGGGCCGGGTAAACGTCTGAATCTGACTCGACGCGATTGCTCCATTGGGCGATGCTCCGGTCAGCGCGTCATAGACGAAACGTGCCTGCACGTTCTGGTCGCCGGTAAACCTGCGCGAGAGCAGGACGACACCTTCGAGAGCGGAGACCCTTCCTCCAGACTCGTTGTAGAGAAGGACTCCCGAGTCGATCTGAGTGTCCTCGGCGGAGGCCACCTGCGTTCCGAGCAGAGCCGTCACCGCGAGGCCGAGTTGTATCCGCACTGACTTGCGAGGCTTGGATCCGGGGTTCAGTTGCATCCGCAACCTCCGCCACCGAAGGCTCGTCCGCCGCTCGAGGCCTCTTTGCTGAAGTAGGTATGGTCGTCGAGTCCGAGGAGAACCGGATCAGCATCGAGTTGCATATCCGCTTCCGAGAGCACATCGCGTTCCCAGGGTTCTACTCCCAGGTGAGCGCAGCTCGATAGAAGAGGGAGCGTCGCGAGGCTGACGACCCAGATCGAGATCAGCCTCCGTCTAGATCGGATGCTGGCGCTGCTTGTCATCTTTGGTGTCAGGGGCTTTCGTGCCTTCCGTACTCGGATGATCTTTCTTCAGGAGGAAACGCCACTGTACTTCTAACTCCTCAGCGTCTTTCTTCGTGAATCCAGTGTGTTTGGAAACGATCTGGCGGGACTCGTTGAAAAGGAATGAAGTTGGCATTCCTCCGACGTCGAAGAGCTTGGGTAGCTTTGCTTTGGAATCGTAGACGATCGTAAACTCAGCCCCCGTGGACTCGGCGAACTCGACCCCCTTGCTCGCATCCCGATCCAGACAAACCGCGATGATCGTCAGCTCTTCTGGTTTGAAGCTCGCGTGCATCTTCGCCATCCAGGGAAACGACTTTCGGCAGGGTGGGCACCAGGACGCCCAGAAGTCCACGTAAACGAGTCGACCAGGAACGAGAACGGAGTCTGGGAGCGCCGCTTGCAGCGCAATCCACTCCGGACTGGGTTCATTCGCGGTCGAAGATCTCGCTGATACAGGCTCCGCTGCCGCGATCTGGACAAGGGCGATGACACCGAGGAGCAGGCACGAGAGGTTCGTCCAGAACGCAGTGGATCTGTCGATAGAGAGGGCGACTTGGGTCATTAAATTCTGCTCCGGCACATACTCAGAGAGAGAGACGTCAGTGTTCGCTTGTGATACAGATCAGTTGCCGATTGGGTCCGAATTATGACGTTCGGGAAACCACTCTTGGAGGAGTTGCCGGGTCAGTTCGGAACGCAGCCCGACCAACCGATACGATCCGCGCCTCGGGTCGAAAGCGTAGCTGGGGATGGTTTCTTCTTCGACGAGCTCAGCGAGCCATTCGTGCTCCTCGGAGGAGCGGGCGACGATGAGCCGGGCGAGGTCGAGATCCGGGTCTTCCTCGAGAGCTTCGCTTGCTCCTTTTGCCGCGGTCCTCAGATCCCCGTGTTTCAGGTGCCACCAGGCGAGTAGGGTCCGCGCTCGCGGCGAGCCCGCATCGAGCAGAAGAGCTGCGTCGATCTGTTCTCGGGCACGGTCGATTTCTTCGGCTCGAAGAAGGTCGCGTGCGTAGTCGCAGCGTAGTTCGAGGATACCGGTGCGCAATTGGACAGCCGACTCATAGTCTGTCCACGCTGCAGCGAAGTTGTTTCCGAGGGCGTGGGCGGACGCTCGTCCCCAGAGTCCGTTCGGATCATCCTGGCGGACCGAGAGAGCTCGTTCGTACGAATCGAGGGAGAGTTCGGCATCGCCCGCCAACCATGCATAGAGGCCGAGGGCGAGGTCGAGGGACGGACGATCGTCTGTCCGAACCTTGAGTCGGCGAGACCTCAGATCGTCGAGAACCTCGTTTAGATCGAGGCCGGAAAGAAGGAGCGATTCCGTCGCCAGGATGGCCAACTCGCCGTCTTCGGGGAATCTCGCGCTCGCTCTTTCTGCAGCTGTCCTAGCGTCTTTGGTTTGCCCCGCCCGCAGCAGAGCTTCGGTTCGGCCACGGAGCGCGGCCGGTTCGTCCGGGTTTCGTTCGAGCGCGGCGTTCATACTTTCGAGTGCGCCGGTTGTGTTGCCGGCCCGGAGTTCCTCCTCACCCTTGGCTACGAAGGCGACGGCGAAGCAGCTGTCGATGTCGCCCCTGTCCATCAGTTCGACAACGAACTGACGAAGTTCGGGATCGATTTCGGCGAGTCGCTCCCCGGTGATTTCACGCGTGTCGAGCCGTCCTCGGGTGGGCGTCATCAGGGAATTGGCTCCCTCCGCGAAGTACTCCCAAACCGAGCCTCCGGCGTAGCGGCTGAGAAAAGCACTTCCTCGGTCATCGTCTCGAGCCTTCGTCCGCCAGTAGAGGTCGTCGATCTGGGCAGTGCGGGCGGCGGGAAGAATGCCGTGGACCTGGTGGGTCAGCTCGTGCAGGACGGTGTTGTAGTGCCCAACGATGCTTCGCTCCACATCTTCGATACCGGTTACGGTGTGATGACCGCCGCAGCCTCGGACGTCGTCCCAGAGCCGCGAATCGTAGCTGATTCGTGCATCCGCCAGAGTCGTCTGGCCGGGTGTTTCGGAGAGTCGTTCGTGGAGAGGTTTGATGTAATGGGTAGCTCCTCCGGCGAGAAGGGCCGGGAGGTACCGCCCCCAAGGGGCCACGGAAAGGGCGACCCGCTTCTGATGACGAGAGGTGAGAGCGTACCAATTGATGACATATTCTTCGATCCCGGGGAGATCTGGGAGCGGTGTCTCGGCAAAAGCCTTTTCATGCTCGGTGCGAAGAGGATCTTTGGCCAGACGCTCCGCTTCGAGGGATTTGGCCAATCCATTGTGGGCGCGTCCATAGGTTGGAACGAGATCCAAGGCAGCGGTAAACCTTACACGCGCCGACGTCCAGTCTCGATCTGCGAAGGCGAGCGAGCCAAAACGAGCGTGGAGATCGGCCCGATCCGGATAGTCAAGGACGAGGACCCCGTACGATGCTTCCGCTTCGTCTTTCTGGCCGATCCGGAGGAGGGAGTCAGCTGCTGAGAGTTGGGAATGAGGTTCGAGAAACCGGTCGGAGTGTTTTGCAAAGAGCTGGGTATAGGTCTCCATCGCGTAACCGTTACCCAGAGCGTAGTGCGCTCCCTCGTGATTGGGCACAAGCTCGGTGGCCAGCGCAAACGAGGCGATTGCCTCGGAGGTCCGGCCCACCCGAATCAGAGTAAGCCCGTACTGATGCCAGGCGTCCGCAAAGAGGGGACTCAACTTCAGGCTTTCTTCCAGCTTGGCGAGGGCGTCCGCGAAATCGAGATCGTTGTAGTCGACGCGAGCCAGGCCGTAGAGGGCACGGGAACGGTCCCTCGGGGAGGACGCCCAGCGGAGTGCCTCACGAAAAAGGCGTCTCGATCGGCTGATGTGAATGGTCCGGAAGGCAAGCTCGGCCCGAGCGAGGACGTCCTCCCAGGCCGTTGGAGTGGGGTCCTCGATCCGGCCGCACCGCTTCTCCACCGCCAACAAATCGGCGATGAGGAAGTCCCAACGGTAGAGTAGCTCCCGTTCCAGCTTCTGGAGTTCGTCGGGAGTTCCCGTCGGCGGCGGGACCGTAAAGCCACGGAGGGTTCGCTCAGTTCCCCATGCACGCAATCGTTTCTCTATCTCGTCCAGATCATGTTGAGCGAAAGCCAATTGGAGGAGAGCAATCTCTCCCGCGAGCCCCAGCTTTTGAGCGCTCGTGATCTCGTGTTGTGGCGCAACGGGATTGCCCGCGGCGATTCTCAATTGGATGCGAGCGAGCGGGTCAAGTTCGCGACTGAGAGCGTCTTCCTGCCACTGCCGCTTCTCACGGGCGAGATCGAAGATGGATGTTTCGCCGCCCGGGGCGGAACTCAGCGGCTGGGATTGAGCGCAGACGATTCCGGTCCAGACGGGTCCGATCAGGACGGATCCGACCAGGAGAATGCTACCGGCGAGGCGGCCGGGTGGAAGGAACAGGGGGTGGCGCAAAAGATTCAGCGGCAAGCCGAATCGCTCCCAGTTTCGGCCGGGCCGACCACGGTCGCCGGGTCGTGGCGTCCCGCATGCTTTTTGTGTTCGAATGGGCCGCAGCATAAGACCTCTATGTTCGCGGATCGGTAGGGAGGAGGGAAGAGTGGAAGGGCCAAACCATGCTTTTGTTCGAAGGATTCGCCGCGAGCTGCGAGCTGCCGCTGACCCGACAAAGTCCGGACCGATGCAGAGCTACATGAAGTCGGAAATGCCGTTTTATGGTGTTCCGACGCCTGTTCATCGCAAGCTCTGCCGGGATCTCCTCCGGGCTCGGCGATTTGAAGATGCTGGTGAATGGAGGGACACCGTGCTCGCCCTGTGGCGGGGAGCTCGCTATCGAGAAGAGCGCTATTGTGCGATTCACCTGGCCGGGCACCGAAATCACTGCGGGTTTCGGAACTGGGGGGCTCTCCCAATCTGGGAGGAGATTATCGTCACCGGTGCCTGGTGGGACTATGTCGACAGTGTCAGCCGCTTCCTGGCTGAACTATTGGAGAGTACACCCAGGGCCATGACGCGCCGGATGCAGGTTTGGAGTCGGAGCGAGAACCTCTGGAAACGTCGGTCCTCGATCATCTGTCAGCTGGGCCGGAAGGAGAATACCGATCTCGATCTTCTCTACGCGAACATCCTTGAGAATGTGGGCGATGGCGAGTTCTTCATTCGCAAGGCGATAGGCTGGGCTCTTCGTGAGTACGCCTGGACAGATCCGGGGGAGATCGAGCGATTCGTCCGGGCTCACGGGTCGGAACTTGCTCCGCTCAGCCGACGCGAGGCGTTGAAGAACATCGGAGCGAACCGGGGATAGAACTCGTGCAGATCGACCGGTATACTGCCGCGCAGTTGCCAATCGTGGCCTCGACCTGCCGATGGAAGAAGGGCGGAATCTTTCGTGAACCGTAGAGCGATTCTTCGCGTCCTTGCCTTTATCGCTGTTGCGGTCGGTTTGGCGATGATTCCCGTTGCGATTCTTTCGATTTTCCAGGATGCGAAAATCGACCGGATCGCCTTTTTCGTTTCCGCTGCTATCCCCATACTCCTCGGCTTGACGGTTCTCCTTTTGACGCGAGGCGAGAAAGTCGATCTCAAGATCAAGGATGGTTTCGCGATCACGACCTTTGGCTGGCTGGCGGCCGGCTTTTTTGGGGCCTTGCCTTACGTATTCAGCGGTGTTTGTTCTCCCGTAGATGCGTTTTTCGAGTCCCTGAGTGGCTTCACCACGACTGGTGCGACCATCTTCACCGAAATCGAGTCTCTTCCCCGAGGGTTGCTACTCTGGCGAAGTCTGACTCAATGGCTCGGCGGAATGGGAATCGTGGTTCTCTCCGTCGCCATCTTGCCGGCCCTCGGAGTCGGGGGAATGCAGCTCTTCAAGGCGGAAGTACCTGGTCCAACGGCAGACCGTCTCTCGCCCCGAATCCAGGACACCGCGAAAATCCTCTGGGGCGTCTACTTCGGGCTGACTGCCATTGAAGCAATCCTCCTTCTCCTTGGAGGAATGACGCCGTTCGAAGCGATCTGTCATGCCTTTACTACTCTGTCGACGGGAGGGTTCT
>Ga0315338_1004764_pt1 | contig 10388 bp, 6 predicted proteins | sample ASW8metaG_FD_204518 | JGI IMG/M metagenome (GOLD analysis project Ga0315338, IMG submission 204518) | Ammonia-oxidizing marine archaeal communities from Monterey Bay, California, United States - ASW #8 | ecosystem: Environmental > Aquatic > Marine > Coastal | place: USA: California | collected...
CGTAGTATAGTCTTCGCCATCTGCAATTGGTATTGTTCCTTGAATCGCAGGATAAACTGTCTTATCCCAATCTGCAAATACTTGTGTAGTACCAACTGATGTTATTAAAACGCCAATAAGCATCATGACTCCAAGTTTAGAGACTATTTGATTCATGTATGAACGCTTTGTGATTAGTATAAAAAATGATCGTATGATTTGACTATAGTGTTAATTACTAATCTTTTGTTATTTCACAATACTTGTTAGTTCCTTCAAAAAATTTTATTGAAGAAACTGGAACCTTGTCTTTTAGTTTTTCAAATATCCATGCAGCTATATTTTCTGAAGTTGGAAAATCAAAAAGTTCGTTTAAGTCTCTATGATCTAATTCTGATATGGTTTCCCAACATGTCTTTTTCATTTGATCAAATTCAATAACCATATTATCTTGATAGGAATCACCCTGCTTTACATCACCCTCAACTTCAACAATTATTCTAGATGTATGACCGTGTGGCTTTCCACATTTGGGATGACCACGTAGTGTATGAGCAAAATCAATTTCGAATTCTACACCTAGTTTGGTTTTCATACTAATCCAAATTTTTTTGATAATTAATACCTAAAGGAATTAATCGTAATAATCAACACGTTGTATTATAATTTTAGAGGGCGTATCTCTAGGATCTATCTCACCAGTTTCGATATTTACATGCCATTCATACTGAAGTGGTTCATTATTTTCAGCATTAAAGACAAATACTACCTCGTAAACTTTGTTATTGTTATTTACTGCCTCTACAGTAAAATCAGCCCACGTTTTTTCATGATCAAAGATTTTTTGACCATCATGTTTGTCATTGATCTTTTCCTCAATTACATCTATAACTGAAATTCCACTATCATTTGATCCTTTGTAAAATTTCACCATCTCTACAGCAATTTTTTCTTTACCTTCAAACGAATCATCTGCTAAAAGTGACTCAAGATTTTTTTCAGTAAGTGCAGGATACGCAAAGATCATGAATAATCCTATTATGCCGAGATAAATCGGTGCTCTTTTTTTTAAAAATGATGAAAAACTCTTTGGGTTATCAGGTTTTTTTATATCGCTGGGTTTTTTCTTTGCCAATTAGACTAGCCTTTTTTCTTTGCAACTTGCATATACAGATCTACTGTTCCACTACCAATTGGAATCTGACTACCAACTATAACATTTTCAGTAATTCCTTTAAGTTGTTCAGTTTCTCCTGTTCTGGCAGCACCAGCAATTGTTGGAACAGTAATTTCAAATGCAGCACGTGCAAGAACACTATCTTTTGTACCTGCAATTCCATGACGGCCTATTTGTTGCATGTAACCACGGTGACACATTAGATCAGATACTAACATTAGGTATCTTTGATCCACTTCAAGTCCCTGATCTTCAAGGGTAGAACTTAATTCATTAATCAAAGCATTACGTGCAGCCTCAATTCCAAGAGTTTCTGCAATTTCTGAAACATTATTTGTTCTAACATTATTTAGATCAATACCCTTAACCCCTAGAACCTTCGAAAGATTTGAACCAGTTGTTTGAATAACCCATTCATTATCTTTTTTCACAATTGTTACACGCTGAACATCTGGAACTCCTTTCACAGTAGTTTTTAGAACTTTATTTCTTATTGCAATCACAGTTGGTACATCACATTCCTCATCTACCAAAGTTAATACTACTGTATCACCTAGAGTCTCAATTTTGAATTTTTTATTTGATTCTAATGCTGCTAATACATCATCTAATGTACAACTTCGATCATCTAGTTTTCTTTGATTTAAGTTTAGGGAAAGTGTTGCAGCTTTTTCAACTGATTGGGCATAATCAGTATCAACATTTACAATAAGATCCTTTACTGTTGTTTGTAGTATATTTTTTGCGATGGCAACTGCTTTTGTTTGATCAGTTTTTGCATCACCGTCCAGATAAATATCCATTGTTGGTGTTACAGGTTTCTTACGTGCATCAACAAGCTCAATTAATCTTGGAAGTCCAAGTGTTACATTACGCTCAGCAATTCCTGCAAAATGAAATGTTCTAAGTGTCATTTGTGTACCAGGTTCTCCTATTGATTGAGCAGTTACAATACCAACTGCTTGTCCTGGTTCTGCTTTTGCTTTATTGTATAATTCTAGACCTTTTTTGGCTACTTTCTCAATACCGTCTTTACTAAGTTTAGATTTTTCTAATGCTTCAGTAACCATATTTCCAAGTCTAGGATTGAAAGTTTTTGTGTATTTTTTAGCAATAGGTGTTATCTCATCCTTTGTTGCAGCTTTTCCTGAATCTACGATATGTTGGGCATCAACCAATCTATTGATGTTAAATGCTTCACCATGATCACTTTTTGCAACATCTATTCCGTCTTCCCCATACAAAAATTGAATTATATGTCCATGAGGATCTCTTACCGTTCCATCATATTCTAATCTGATATGTTCAAGTGCGTTAATCAATCTTCTTTGCATGTATCCACTTTGTTGTGTCCTAACTGCAGTGTCTACCAAACCTTCTCTTCCTCCCATTGCATGGAAGAAAAATTCTAAGGTAGAAAGACCGTCACGATAATTTGATTTCACGAATCCATGTGCATCAGGATCGTTATCATGCTCTTCAAAGTGAGCCAAAACACGGTTGTTGTAACCCTTGTTTAGTCTATTTCCACGTCTTGATTGTTGACCTAATGCTCCTGCCATCTGACCTACATTTAATGATGAACCCCTAGCACCTGTTGTTGCCATGATTTTACCTGCGTTATTATCATCTAATGAGCTGTTTGCAGTAGTTGCCGCAACATCTCTAGCTTTTCCTAATTTATTTACAATATATGCTTCAAGTGTTTCTTTTGGTGACATACCTCTAGTTCCACTAAGTTTACCACTCTTCTCTTGTGCAACAAGATCATCAACTTCATCATATGTTTTTTGAATATTGGTATGAATCACTTCTCTATCTTTGTCTGATAACTCCAAGTCACCATAACCATAACTAAATCCATAGTGTGTGATGAACTGTTTTATCATAATTAATTCAGAGTTAAGAAATATCTTTGCTTTAGCATTACCATAATCTTTTGCAATTCTATGCAAGACGCTCTCCGGTTCTTCCGCACCAATTGAGGATTTGTCAATAACACCGCTGATCAATTGACCGTTTTTAATAACAACATCTTTATCTTTACCAGATGTTCCTTTTGACCATTTTGAGGTCATAATATAATTAAAGTCATCAGGTAAGAATAATGAGAATAACTGTTTGCCGGTGTATAATTTATTTTTAATATCTTCAGGGTCTGGAAGTTTTCCAGCATAACCTCCAAGCATAGCAAGATTTGCAAATTCTTGACTGGATAGAGTGGTTCCATCTTTTGTCATAAGATATGCACCTGTGATAAAGTCACGAAGAGCTCCAATGATAGGACCACCAAATCTTGGAGAAATCAATTGATCTTGAACTCTCATCAGTAGAATTGCTTCAGAGCGTGCTTCTTCACTTTGTGGTACATGAAGATTCATTTCATCTCCATCAAAGTCTGCGTTGTATGGTGGACATACAGATGGATGTAATCTGAAAGTTTTACCAGGTAAAACATGAACATAATGAGCCATGATTGACATTTGATGAAGAGATGGTTGCCTATTGAATAGAACAACATCACCATCCATCAGATGCCTTTCAATTAAGAAACCAATTTCTAATGAATCAGCAATGACTGATCTATCCTCAACAAAATCTAATCTAATTTTTACACCATCAGGTCGTGTAATGTAATTTACACCTGGAAATTGTGTAGGACCGTTAATTACTAATTTCTTTAATTTTTCAATATTCCAATCAGTGACAATTTCTGGAATGGTTAATTTCATTGCAACTGTTTCTGGAACACCAACTTCAGAAAGATCAAGATTAGGATCAGGAGATATTACTGTTCTGCTTGAAAAATCAACACGTTTACCAGATAATGAACCTCTAAATCGTCCTTCTTTCCCTTTCAATCTTTGTGTCAAAGTCTTTAATGGTCTACCAGAACGATGATGAGCCTGTGGTATGCCAGAAACTTCGTTATCAAAATACGTAGTAACATGATATTGTAGTAAATCAACTAGATCTTGTACAATGAGTGGAGGTGTTCCAGCTTCTTTACTTTCTTTTAGTCGTTGATTAACTCGTATAATATCTACAAGTTTGTGAGTAAGATCATCTTCTGATCTAATTCCCGTTTCAAGAATAATTGATGGTCTAACTGTTACTGGAGGTACTGGAAGTGCTTGTAACACAAACCATTCAGGTCTAGCAGTTTTTGGATCATATCCAAATAATGCCAATTCATCATCTGGAATATTTGCCATTCTTTCTCTAATTGTAATTGGTAATAGTCTATTTTCACCAATTTCAGTTTTTTCAACAAATGTAGTTGGTTTGGTAAAAATTATTTCATATTGTGATTTTCCACATAATGGACAATCTTTATGTTTTTTTGCTTTATCCTGTATTTGCTCTGGGATACGCTTTTGAGAAATTACTGTGTATGATGAATGACGTTCTTTAATTTTTCTAAATTCGTCTAAAGACTCTTTAGGAATCTTTATTCTTCCACATGTTCTACATGTTGATTGTAACAGTTTGTATATGTTATCAACAAATGCTATGTGTAAAACAGGTTCAGATAATTCAATATGACCAAAATGTCCAGGGCTTCTAGCAGCAGTATTACCATCTGTTAGACACTTCTGACCAGGTTCTAAAACACCTAGTCTTCCATCCATTAAACCACCTTGTACTGACATACCATCCTCATCATATGTTTCAGGCTGTGTGATCTCGCATACAGAGTATTTTCTGATCTCTTGTGGTGACCACACGGCAAATGTTATTTCATTTATGGTTTTTGTACTTGCGGACATTATACCCTCTCCTTTAGATGTAATCTTGGTGCTATGTTTAAGCTAAGAATTTCTTGTAATAGTAATTTGAAAGCATAAGCTACCGAAACAGATGAAATTGGTGCAGTGTCACCACACTGTGCACATACAAACTTTCTTTTTCGTGCATCATGATATCCTGTAAGGCCACACTTTTCACAAATTAGAATGTCAGTCTTGTCAGATTCGTCAAGTAATCTATCTTTTAGAAGCATGGATGCACCATATGCAATTAGACAGTCACGTTCCATCTCCCCAAATCTAAGACCCCCACCACGAGCACGACCTTCAGTTGGTTGTTTTGTTAGCATCTGAACCTGTCCTCTGGCTCTTGCATGAATTTTATCAGCTACCATATGATGAAGTTTTTGATAATATACCACTCCAATAAACACATCAACCTCAAATGATTTTCCAGTTCTGCCGTCATACATTTTCTCTTTTCCTGAATACTTGAAACCAGCATCATCAAGAATCTCTTTTACTATGTCCATTTTTTCACCTACAAATGCAGAGCCATCGAATTGTTTTCCTCGCATTGCAGCTGCCTTGCCTGTAACTGACTCCATCATCATTCCAACAGTCATTCTAGATGGAAATGCGTGTGGATTGATCAATACGTCGGGGGATACTCCATTTTCTGTATATGGTAAATCTTCATTTTTAGCTAAAACACCTAGAACGCCTTTCTGACCATGTCTAGAAGCGAACTTATCACCAATTTCTGGAGTTCGCATGTCACGAACTCTAATCTTATACATTTTTCCACCTTCATCTGATTGTGTCATTACAACAGTGTCGACAACGCCAGTTTCGGATGGACGTACACCGATAGAAGTATCTCGTCTGTATGGTCCACTTGTTTCAAATTCTTTATACTCTTCCATAAATCTTGGAGGACTTGTTTTTCCAATCAAAATATCACCGCCTAAGACATTAGATTCTGTAGCAACAATACCATCATCTTCTAACATTCTGTAAGATTTTTCACCCTTGAATCCTCTTATATTATCATCACCGTTTGGGATCTCAAAATTATCTCTCATGCCGCCAGGATATTGTTTTGCCTCTGCTTCATAGATTCTATAAAAAAATGTTCTAGCCAGTCCTCTATCAACAGATGATTTGCTTAATACAATTGCATCTTCAATATTATAGCCATCGAATGGAAGTACAGCAACAACACAATTTTGGCCTGCAGGTCGTTCTTCCATTCCTAACAGATTAAGTGCTTTTGTAGTTACAATTGGTGTCTGGGGATATAACATCAAGTGTTGTCGAACATACGTACTTGTATTCATCATAGGTGTCGAAAATCCTAAACTCTGCTTAGCCATTGCAGATTCATATGTATTTCTTGGTGATTGGTTATGTTCTGGATAAGGAATGATTGATGCTCCAGCACCCAAAATTGCAGATGGAAATATCTCCAAATGCGTGTATTTTTTTAGATTTTTTAATTCAAAAGTAATATGACAGTTTTCTTCTTCGTTTGCATCAATTAATTCAATAGTTCCCATTCTAACCAAATCTGTCCATGAAATTAGTTTCTTTGATATCTTTTCTAAGATTTCATCAGTCAGGGATGATTTTCCATCGGATATTATTACTAATGGTCGTAGAACTCTACCTGCATTGCAATTTACATATAATCTATGTGTCGCACCAAGTGTTTCAGGTTGATGAATAGATATTCCGATATGTGGATGTATTTTTGAACTTCTTCTTAAAGAACGAAGTTCTTGAATTAGTTTGTTACCGTCTTTATGAAAACCAATTAATTTTCCATCAACAAATATCCTAGTTCCATCTTTTTTGATTATATTACTTGTAGTTACTAAATCAGAAACTCCAAGTTCAAATAATTTCTCAGTAATTTCTTGATTTGGAACACTAACAGAAATTATTGCAGATAAAGCCAGATTTTTCACTAAACCACAATTTGAGCCCTCAGGTGTTTCACTAGGACAAATTCTCCCAAAGTGTGTAGAATGTAAATCTCTTGCCTCAAAATTAGGCTGTGTTCTACTTAATGGTGATTGCACACGTCTAAGATGACTAATTGTAGAAAGATAATTTGTTCTATCGAGTAACTGTGTTACACCAACACGACCTCTTCCCCAGTTTCCAGTTGCAATGGCGTTGTTAAGTTTGTCTGAAATAATACCTGGTCTTATTGCTGCTGCCACTGCATTAATTCCTCGTTTTTGTCCAGAACGTTCTAACTGATATTTCATATCTCGAACCAGATTTCTAAATGCCGTTCTGAACAAGTCAGCAAGCATCTGTCCTGCAAATTTTATTACTTTATTCCCATAATGATCTTTGTCGTCAGGTTCAATCCAACCTACTTTTAATTCAATAAGTTTACACACAGCCTCACCTAAGAAATGAGCTTTTTCTTTTCTATTTTCAGGGTGTTTTCCTAGATGTGGAAGTAATCCCCAATCCAATAATGTTTCAGTTCGTTTGATTTGGAATTCTTCTAACATTCCTGGTGCGATTCTTTTACTAATGTATGTAATTGCATCTTTGGATGATGTTATGTCTCCTGCTTTTTCAAAAGATCCCTCTAATTGATTTTGAATTTCGTCTACAAGAGATACAGCGCCTGCAATGTCTTTGTCAGACTCTAATCCTAATGCACGCATTAATGTTACAATTGGAATATCAACTGGAGAGCCAGGAATTTTTGCAACAATCATTCCATCTTCTTTCATAAGCAATTCTAATTTTGCACGATATCCAATTATTGATGAATAGACTTTGGCTTTATGCACTATTTTACCACCAACTTTTTCAGCATCAACTATAATTTTGTTATATGATAAATCTTCTAGTCCAACAATAACTCTTTCTGAACCATTAATGATAAAGTAACCACCTGGATCTTTTGGATCTTCTTGATGATCAATTAATTTTTGTCTGTTGAAAGTGTGTAGTATGCATGCATTTGATTTAACCATAACTGGCATATCACCAACATGAATGAATCTTTTTTCAAGCATTTTATTATCTTCTATTACACTTATCTCCATCATCACAGGTGCAACATATGAAATATTTCGTAATCTTGCTTCTGCTGGTGTTACATGTGTAATGGAACCATCAAGTTCCATCATTCGTGGTTGTTGTAATTTTATTTTCTCAAGTTGTATTTTATATGGATATTCTGCGTTCTCAATATCGATTTGGTTAACCTCTGTTATAATTTGCTGTAAACCATTTTCTAAGAACTCATCAAAAGAATTCAAATGTTGTTTTGCAATACCTTCTCTTTCTAGAATGTCATGTATGACAGGCCAACGTTTGTTATATTTGTCTGTCATTATGTTTCCACCACATATCTATAGTACAAACTTGTACCTGATGTTCCACTCTTTCTTGTTATTTTGATCATATCACCAGGTTTTACACCAAGTCCAATTATTGCAGGATCGTTTACAAAGATTAATGGTAATTCAGTTGCATTACAATTGAATTTTTGTAAAACTTCTTCGGCTTCTTTTTTTGTCATAATCTCATGTTTTGGCACATATACATGATCTGGTACAAGAATGATGTGTTTCTTAATTGCCAGAATTAAGACCCCCATGCATAACATTAGTTATATGAAGAAATAATCTGAACAAACTGAAAAAAAGTTTTTCTGAGACTAATATATATTTAGTTAGAAATTTTTCGAAAAAATTGAAAATTTTCTCAAAGTAATAGTTTTTTTAATTCAATCTGGTTAAATATAATCTAATTATCTCAGAATTATGCAATTGGGAAAGATCTGGCTTCTCGCATTTTCAGCATCATTATTGTTAGTGCCACTTTTGGTAGGAGATGATGTCTCAGCCCAAGATGATGCTAATTCTATATCAACCGAAAAAGAATCGTATGCTGCTGGAGAGACAATTAGTGTAATTGGATCTTTACAAACATCTGCTGATACAGATGTGATTCTACAAGTAATTTCACCTATTGGGAATATGGTTGCTGTTTATCAAGTGACACCTGATTCTGAAGATAATTTCAGTGTAGATATTGCAACTGAAATTGGTGGAATGTGGAAAGAATCAGGAACTTATATCATTAAAGCAACTCACTATTACGGTAGTTTCCAAACAGAGTTTGATTATGGTCTAACGATGTCAGCTCAAGTCAAACCTTCTAACACAGAAGCTGCAGAACCTACAGAAGGATTAGACTTTTCACCAATAGATGAATCTTCAGATAATGTATCTGTGATTCATCTTGAAGATTATAATGTGTACTATAAAATCACCGGTGGAAAAATTTTAAAGATAATCCCAGATGTTGAAAGTACATCCTTAATCATACATATTGAAACTTGGGGTGACGGTGAACTAATGATAACATTACCAAAAGAAGTCATTGACACTGATGAAGGAAGTTTCTTTATTTTAGTTGATGGTGAGGAAACCGTTTATTATTCACAAGATGAATCTGATTCTAGAACTTTAATAATTCCATTCTATAATGGCTCTGAAATTATTGAAATAATTGGTACATTTGTTATTCCAGAATTTGGTACAATTGCAGCAATAATCCTAGCAGTAGCAATTACTTCAATAATTGTACTTTCTGCAAAAACTAGACTAAGTATTATTCCAAGATAGTTGTACAAACATAATTTTATAACATAGTGTTTCTATGTAAAATTTATGAACGCTAAACATATCATACTACTTCTGGCTATTGTGTCAGTTGGCGGTATGGGCATCACTTCACAAGCGTTTGCAGACGAAGACGGAATGACGAGAGCTGTAGGTGGGGACAGTGGGCAACCGTATAGATTTATAGATGAACATAATCCAAATCAACTTCCTCCTGCAATTACATTCGATATAGAGAGTGACACATATGATCATAACTCTATCATTGTAATTACTGGTAAAGTAAAAACTGTGAAAGATGTAGATGTAGTATTTGTTGTATCAGGTCCAATTATTCTAGTTCCGACCAAACCACTTCCTGATGGAACCATGCTTGATGAAATTGATGTATATCGACCATACAATATTGTACAAATTGATCAAGTCAAAGTTTCAAGCGATGGTAGTTTCTCAACTACAATCAATACTGCAAACCCAATGATGAAGTATGATGGAGAATACAGGATAGAAGCATCATATGATCAATATGTTACCCATTTTGAGCATATTAATTTGGTAGATGGAATTGAAATTGGTTCAATGGCAGGTCACGAAGAACATCACGAAGCAGAGGTGTTTGACTTGAGAACTGAAGTAGATTACAGTATTAATGGTGGACTTGTCGAAAGCGTTACTGCTAATGTAAATGGAAATTCCCTAGTTGTAGTAATTCAAGATGCAGAAGACGGCGGTGAATTAACAATTACACTACCAAGTGATGTCATCACACCATTCAATGATGGTACATTCTTCGTTCTCGTAAACGATGAAGAAAGTGAT
>Ga0315338_1004766_pt1 | contig 10385 bp, 6 predicted proteins | sample ASW8metaG_FD_204518 | JGI IMG/M metagenome (GOLD analysis project Ga0315338, IMG submission 204518) | Ammonia-oxidizing marine archaeal communities from Monterey Bay, California, United States - ASW #8 | ecosystem: Environmental > Aquatic > Marine > Coastal | place: USA: California | collected...
GGAGCCCCGAGGTCGAACCGACGATGGACTTTCCGCTTTCAACACCATGCGTTACTCGCGGAATGAGATCGAACGAATCGCCAAAATAGCGTTCGAAAGCGCACGCGAGCGGCGCGGCCGAGTGACATCCGTCGACAAGGCCAACGTGCTCGAAGTCTCCCGCTTCTGGAGAGAAGTTGTCAGCGACGTCGCGGCCGACTATCCAGACGTTACGCTGGAGCACCAGCTCGTCGATTCGTGCGCATTGCTGTTAGTGTCCAACCCGCACAAATTTGACGTCCTCCTGGCGGGAAACCTGTTCGGGGACATCCTGTCGGATGAAGCCGGTGCGGTCGTGGGCTCGTTGGGACTGTTGCCGTCTGCCAGCATCGGGGGGCGGGGTGGCCTCTTTGAGCCGGTGCACGGGTCGGCACCAGACATCGCTGGACAGGACCTGGCCAACCCTGTGGCGACGATCGCATCGGCCGCCCTGTTGTTGCGCCACGCGCTGGGACTGAGCGAAGAAGCTGAACTCATCGAGACGGCTATCGGTAACACGCTGGCCGCGGGTATCCGAACCGCCGATCTCGGCGGCACCGGGTCCCCCAGATCGTGCTCGACGATGACCTCAGAGATTCTTGAACGACTCCCCTCGTAGTCAACGGCCCGAATCGGCTACCGCCGCGATTAGGCGTATGATCCATCTGTGTTTTCAACTTTTTTAATGAGGCGTTCTATGCGAAGACCACTGAGGAGAATGACCTTGATTGGATTGGCTCTCGTCACCACCAGTGCCGCAACTCCAGGCGCGGGACAATCGCCCCGACCGGCGACGGAACCGGCTGTCAGTCAAGGCTACGGCCGACCTGCACGCAGTCCACACTCCAGCCGTTCAGAGGTTATCGCCCCTCACGGCATGGTGGCGGCCAGCCAGCCGCTCGCCGCCCAAGTCGGAGTGGATATCCTCAAGGCAGGTGGAAACGCGATAGATGCCGCGGTCGCCGTCAATGCCATGCTGGGTCTGGTCGAGCCACACATGAATGGGATTGGTGGCGACCTTTTCGCGATCGTTTGGAATGCGAAAGATGAACAGCTATACGGACTCAATGCGACAGGACGTGCACCGTACTCCATGAACCGCGACGTCTTCACGCGACAGGGTCTCACGAAAATCCCGACTGACGGGCCGTTAACCTGGACCGTCCCCGGTGCCGTCGACGGCTGGGACCAACTGCTTCAACGGTTTGGCACCATGACGTTCGCAGAAGTGCTCGCTCCGGCGATCGGGTACGCACAGGACGGGTTCCCTGTCAGCGAGATCATCCAGCGACAGTGGCGGAGCGCGGAGACGGCGTTGGCGCAATGGCCAGACTCCGCACGGACCTATCTCCCGAACGGCCGAGCCCCTGAGATCGGTGAAGTCTTCCGCAATCCTGGGCTGGCAACGACGTACTCAGCGATCGCCAGAGGTGGACGAGATGCCTACTACCGAGGCTCGATCGCGCGCAAGATTGTGGCCTTCAGCGAAGCTAACGGCGGGTACTTCACCATGCCAGACTTCGAGGACCACACGTCCGAATGGGTGGAACCCGTCACGACAAACTACCGGGGGTACGACGTCTGGGAGCTTCCGCCTAACAGCCAGGGTATCGTCGCACTGATGATGTTGAACATCCTAGAGGGATATGACATTGCCTCAATGGGACACAACACGGCCGATACGCTCCATCTCATTACCGAAGCTAAGAAGCTGGCGTTTGCAGATCGCGACACGTTTGTAGCAGACCCCAGCGCAAATTCATTGCCAGTGGCCGAGTTGATTTCGAAATCGTACGGGGAAGCTCGACGCGCGTTGATCGATTCCACGCACGCCCGTGCAACCTCTCCGGGAAACCCCTGGGAACACAGTGAGACGGTGTACCTCACGGTCGTCGACAAGGACCGCAACGCCGTGTCCCTGATCGAGAGTATCTTTGGTAATTTCGGGTCAAGAATCGTCCCAGGAGATTTGGGATTTGCGATTCAGAACCGTGGCAGTGGATTCTCACTGGAGGAGGGACACCTCAACAGTCTCGAGCCGCACAAGCGGTCACTCCACACGAACATGCCGGGTTTCCTAACGAAACAGGGTCGGCCCCTCATGCCGTTCGGGGTCATGGGTGGCCACATGCAACCCCAAGGACACGTTCAGGTGTTGATCAATATGATCGACTTCGGCATGAACGTCCAGGAAGCTGGGGACGCAGCTCGTATACGTCATGGCGAAACTTTGCTCGTTGAGCCAGGAATCTCCGACGCAGTCGTCGCCCAACTCGAACAACGCGGACACACGGTGGAACGGGCTGGCGGCGGTCCAATGGGCGGCTACCAGGCGATCAAGATCGACCCGGAAACGGGAATGCTTCACGGTGGCACCGACCCTAGAAAAGACGGACAGGCAGTCGGGTACTAAATAATCTTGAAGCCCGGATGGTAGTTGGCCAAGAGTCTCCGCCCCAAAGCGGCGGCTTCCTCGACTGCTAGGCGGCAATCCCGCCGCGACCTCGCTAATCTGGACAATTTCCAGGCGCCAGACGTTTGAACAGGCTCACGCGATCAACAAGCGATAGACACCGGTGCGCATCACGACCGGCAACAAAGCTCTTATGACAATGACTCAAAATCACATGCCAGGCCCAAAGACGGTCTGCCTTCAAGAATGTCAGATACCGATGGGTGTTGAGCTACGAGCCAACCACGTCTTCAACACCCTACTCCTCGTCTAACGCGAGATACGGTGGGTGCTCTAAACAGCGAGGCAAAACTGCCAGAGAATCACGTTAGAGTCCCCAGGAATCACTCCTGCCGAGCATAACTCTTTGTTATCATAAGCCGAAGACCATCACATTTTTGAGGGTCGAACCGTCTTATGAATCTTTCAGAGCTTCAGGTCTTTCTCACCGTCGCCGACGAACGGAGCTTCTCCCGAGCTGCGGCCAGGCTCCATCGTACCCAGCCGGCGGTCAGTCAAGCGGTCAGACGTCTCGAAGAAAGCCTTAACGAGCGCCTCTTCGACCGCTCATCAAAAGGCGGACAACTGACAGAAGCCGGAACGGTCTTGCTGGACTACGCCAAGCGTCTTGAGCGCCTCACTCACGAGGCGCAGGGTGCGATGCAGGAGCTTCAGGACCTTCGGCGCGGGCACGTCTTGATCGGGGCGAACGAGGCCGCGTCTCACGTCTTGCTACCGATCATCAAACGGTTCCGCGAAGACCATCCGCAAGCTCAGGTCGAGGTAAGTCGGCAACCCGCACGACAGATCGCCCAAGAGGTCCTGAGCCGTAGGCTTGATTTTGGAGTCTTGACATTTTCACCCCGCGAGCGGGGTTTGGCGGGTCTCACGCTCGGAGAAGACGAGCTTGTCATGCTGATACACCCAGAGCACACCCTCGCCAAGCGTCGAACCGTAACAATGGAGGAGTTCCGTCGACAAACGGTCATTGCCCACAATGATCCGTCGCCGGCCCGCGAACGTGTCCTGAGGCTTTACGAAGAACGCGATACTCCGATCAACATCCAGATTGCGTTACCAAGCCTCGACGGAATTAAGAGAGCGGTCGAAATGGGTCTTGGCGTTGCGCTCCTTCCAAAACGGTGTGCACTTTCAGAGCTGGCCAGCGGACGGCTCAAAGCCGTAACCGTGCCTGGTTTGCAACTTCATCGAAAGGTCCAGCTCGTCTATCGCCGGTCCAAAGAAATCTCGCACGCCGCAGATGCGTTCCTGAAAATCGCGAGGGAGGCCGCGCAGATTACGGCCCCGACTCTTTCACTCGAGACCAAAGATCCCCCAGCACGATAGCGATGACTCAGAACGCCATGAGATTCCGCACGTCGGTCACGATATCAGACGCTTGTGGCAAGATCGCATCTTCAAGCACCGGACTGTACGCGCAGAACGTGTCCTGCGCGGCAAGGCGGCGCACCGGAGCGTCGAGCGAGGAAAACAGCTCGTCGGCGATACGGGCCGCGATTTCAGCACCATAGCCCCAGCTAACCCAGTCTTCGTGAACCACGAGCACGCGGCTCGTCTTTTCTACTGACCGTTCAATCGCCGGCCAATCGTAGGGACTCAAAGACCGGAGGTCGATAACCTCAACCGAAATCTGATCTTCCTCCGCCAAACGTTCGGCGGCCTGGACCGAACGAGCAACCGTCGAGCCATATGTCACTATCGTAAGGTCTCGTCCGTCACGAACCACGTTTGCCCTTCCGAACGGAATCATGTGCTCCGGACCTGGGTATGGTGCTCGATTGTGAACCTGCCGATACAAATGCTTCGGTTCGAGAAATAAGACCGGGTCGTCGCCGCGAATGGCCGTGCGTAACAACCCACTCGCATCGAGCGCGCTGGACGGCATCACGACGCGAAGTCCAGGGATGTGCGTAAAGGTCACCTCACCGGACTGACTGTGGTAGATACCACCACCACGCAGGTAGCCACCGATCGGGGCCCGGATTACCAACGGACAGGAAAACTGGCCTTTTGACCTCCACCGCATGTTCGCCAATTCGTTGCGAATCTGCATCATCGCCGGCCAGATATAGTCGAAGAACTGAATCTCGACAACCGGCTTTAGTCCACGTAGCGCCATCCCTATTGCCCGACCGACAATCCCAGCCTCGGCGATTGGTGTGTTCCACACACGGTCGCTCCCATACGCTCGTTGGAGTCCTGCAGTCGCCTTGAAGACACCTCCTTTCCCCTTCAGGTCATTAAGAAGGTCCTCTCTACTCACATCGGCAACGTCCTCGCCAAACACCACGACTCGATCGTCACGACCGAGTTCGTCACTTAGACAGCGATTGATCAATTCGATCATCGTCTGGGGCGCACCGCCGCTCTCCGGGTCTCGGGAGAACTCTGAGTTGGTTGGATCGGTATCCGAGTACACGAATGACAGCGTGCTTGTCGGATCAGGTGGCGCCGCGGCCGCAGCCGCCGTAGCGGCGCTCGACACCTCATCCTCGACCTCTTGCTCAAGCTGATCAAGAGCGACCTCGCTCATGAATTCCTCGTCAAGCAAGAATTCACGAAATCTGGGCACAGGGTCGCGCGCGAGGTCAGCTTCGCGCTCTGGATCAGGACGATACGCGCCGTCGTCGTCCGAGTCCGAATGCGAGTGAAGCCGCAGCACGTGCGCGTGCACTAAAGCTGGCCCGTGACCAGAACGGCAATAATCAGCGGCAGCCGAAAGGGCCTGGTAACTGGCTACGGGGTCCGTTCCATCGCATGTTCGAACGAGTAGATGTGGAAAATTCTCAACCAGCCTCGAGATATCCCCTCCTGGCGTCTGAACGTCAACCGGGACGCTAATCGCATACCCGTTGTCTTCGATCACAAACAACACCGGTAGCTCGCCTGCCGACGCCGCACTGATCGCCTCCCAGAACTCACCTTCGCTTGTCGACCCTTCCCCGGACAACACACAGGTGATCTCCGACTGGTGGTGCTCCAGATTGTGGTTGACCGCCACTCCGGGGTGACCCACGAAGTACGTCGTGGCCTCCGCACAGCCGACCGCATGCAGGAAGTGCATCCCAGTCGTTGACGACCGAGAAGCGATGTGTAAGCGACGGCTGCCCCAGTGATTTGGCATCTGACGTCCCCCGGAGAAAGGGGCGGCGCCTGAGCCCGCGGCCTCGAGAAAGACATCCACTGCCGTCATGCCAAGGGTCAAACAAAGGGCCTGGTCTCGGTAGTACGGATAAACCCAGTCAATCCCAGGTTTAAGCACAAGACCCGCGGCCGCGAGGACCGCCTCGTGCCCCGCACAGCTCATCTGAAAGAAAGTCTTCTGCTGGCGCTTAAGTGCCCGTTGTCGCTCGTCGACCCGCCGCGAGAGGAACATCCCCCGGTAGAGCCGAGTAAGATCGGTGACACTGATTTCGACGGGATGCTCGGTTTGCGAAATCATTACACAGTCCAGCAAATGACCACGACACAACCGAACCAACGTGGCAAGTACCGTAGATGTGACGAGAAGTAACGGGCGGTCTTGGCTGAACCAAGTGCTAGCATGCTCGACCAACTACAGAAGAAAGTCTCGCATCGATTCCGGAGTAGGTTATCAGATAGCGGCACTGTCGCGTCACTCTCTTTGGAAGGACCGAGTCGATGTCGCCCCGTCGCTATTTTTACCAAGTCGCAGTATGTATCACGCCATTAATAATAGTATGGAGAGCAATTATCCTACTGCTTCAGCGACGGACCAAGAACTTCTCTGTGGATTGAGCTAGGTATTTCGCACTGAATCAGGATCAACAGATTCTCTAAGGCTTCAACCGGGAGCTCTCGGAAGCCTTGATCCGGCCACATCGGTATCTCTGAAACGAGGACCAGTATTTTCCTGTCGAGATCATTCCGGCTCTTGCTCTCTGGAACTGCTGGGCACTTAGGTCAGCGAGGAACACGGCAGCGCATCCATGAGACCCTTGACTATCGAGAACGTCCGAGTTTGTTTCATGCTCGCTCCTGGTTAACAGGTCGGATGCTACGGACTGAAAGAAACTGCGTTAGGAAATGATGCGACGACACGCCCAGCACCGGGCATCAAGTGCTCAACGCATCTAAGATCTGCGTCGCTTATATCGCGTTCTTTTGGGTCATCCAGCAGAAACCTGTTAATGCTGCAACTCAACTCGATACCACCTTGCTGCTAACCCGTTGAGCGGTTTAACTCAAGAACCGCAGTAAAACGTTCATGCTCCAGTCTTTGCTGGCGAAGCCGTTCACCAGAAAGATGACTATTTTGACCGGAGACGAGGGCATCCAGACTTGCGTGGGTTACAAGTACGTCTATGGACTATCCGACGGAGAAAGACTCCAGCGATGCTAAGCTCTTGACGATCGGTAAAGGCGCGAGCGAGACTCAGCGGGTCATCATCACGAATCGGATCCGCAGCCCGCCGCCTCGACCACTAGACGATAGCGGCACGCGTTCCGTCCATGGAGATCATCCAGTCGACTATTCGAACCGACGACGCCAGCTTCCGAGCTAATCGTGAAGCGATGGAACATCTGGTCAGGACTCTCGAAGAGCACCAAGCCGTCGCACGTGAGGGCGGGAGTCGTCGCGCCCACGAGCGCCATGGCCGTTGCGGAAAACTTCACGTCCGCGTGCGGGTCGACCAGCTGCTCGATCCGGGATCAGCTTTTCTGGAACTGTCTCCCCTGGCCGCATTCGACATGTACAACGATCAGAGCCCAGGCGCCGGCCTTGTCACTGGTATCGGCCGCGTCTCCGGACGGGAGACGGTCATCATCGCAAACGATGCGACAGTCAAGGGTGGAACGTATTTTCCGGTAACGGTAAAGAAACATCTCCGAGCCCAACAGATCGCCCTCGAAAACCGTCTCCCCTGCATCTACCTGGTCGACTCAGGTGGTGCCTTCCTTCCGCATCAGGCCGAAGTGTTTCCCGATCGTGACCACTTTGGCCGTATCTTCTTCAACCAGGCTCGAATGTCGGCTCTCGGTCTTGCGCAGGTGGCTGTTGTCATGGGGTTCTGCACGGCAGGCGGCGCCTATGTGCCGGCCATGGCCGACGTGTCGATCATCGTCAAAGGCACCGGTACTATCTTTCTCGCCGGACCGCCGCTGGTGAAAGCTGCGACCGGCGAAGACGTAACCGCAGAGGAGCTCGGAGGGGCTGATGTCCACACCCGACTCTCAGGGGTCGCCGACTACATGGCCGAGGATGACCGGCATGCACTCTCGATAGCCCGGACTGCGATGTTGTCGCTGCAGGACAGCCGAGCACCCCGACTCGAGGTCGCCACGCCAGAACCTCCACTGTATGACCCAACAGAACTCTTAGGCGTGATACCGGCCGACCCTCGAAAACCATATGACATTCGGGAAGTGATCGCTCGTCTGGTCGACGGTTCACGGCTCGACGAGTTCAAGGCCCGCTATGGGACCAGTCTCGTGACAGGATTCGCTCGTGTGCATGGCATTCTGATCGGCGTTGTCGCAAACAACGGCGTATTGCTCTCGGAATCAGCCCTCAAGGCCACACATTTCATACAACTCTGCTGTCAGCGTCATGTGCCGCTGCTGTTCTTGCAAAATGTAACTGGCTTCATGGTAGGACGTGATTCCGAGCACGGTGGCATCGCCAAGGACGGCGCCAAGATGGTCCATGCGGTCGCGAATGCTTCGGTCCCAAAGTTTACGGTTATCATCGGCGGGTCGTTCGGCGCGGGCAACTACGGAATGTGCGGACGAGCCTACGATCCACGCATCCTATGGACCTGGCCAAACGCGAGAATTTCGGTGATGGGAGGCGAGCAGGCAGCCGATGTCCTGGCCACCATCCGGCACGATCAAGCCACTCGTGAGGAACGGGTGCTGACTGAACGCGAGCTCGACGATATTCGAGTACCAATCCTCGAAAAGTACAAACGCGAAGGATCTCCCTACTACTCGACCGCCCGCCTCTGGGACGACGGCATCATCAATCCGGTCCAGACGAGAGATTCCCTTGGGCTGGCCCTGTCTGTAGCCTGTCACGCACCGATTCCGGACACGAAGTTCGGCGTATTCCGGATGTAACACGCCTCTATTTCACATTCCAGCGTTTCCTCATTTTTAGCCGCGGGGAAACCGCCCGTCGTGTGATCCTCATATGCCGTGAGATGTCCATCGACAGAGTCGCTATGTACTTAGATATCGACTCAACATTGCTGTCCGCCTAGCGGTGAACGTCCGGCACCGATACGTCACCCTCGACATCGCAACCAGACTCGTGAGCCTGCTCACGCGTGCGGGACTTCTCGATGAGCAATCAGAAGACGATGTCTCGGAGCCCTTACAAATTGTGAGAAGCTCGTGATTGGCGACGTAGAACTAACGGCCAGGTAACGGGCAACCGAAGACGCTGTACGGACACTCTTTTCCGACGGTTCGCGACTCATCGAACCCAGCGTGGCAAGAGCGTCGGCCTCGGCCCGAAAAGATCGAGTTGACAGGTCAGACCGTACCAGTGGTAGCATCGGCCGACGGTAGGGAGTTACAGGTCAGCTGTGGGACAATTCTACGCGTCGGTGCCCGTGGTAGCTTTCCCGTCCTACGTAGGCTGTGTCGGCTCAATGGTTTGAGAGTGATTCAAAAGTGATTCGAAAGGGGAACATTATGCACGACCGGAATCCGCTCGGAGTGGGGATGCTACCGATCGTTGCAACACTGCTGCTTGGCCTCACTCTCTGGGGCACGCAGGTCAGCGCGCAAGAAGCCGAAAATCCATTCAGCGGCCGCGTCGATGCCCGGATGGGTCAGCGGCACTACGAAGCCCAGTGCGGTAACTGCCATGGTCTCACCGCCACGGGCAACCCCGAGTCTGGCGGACCAGACCTCACGACCGGACGTTTTAGGACCGCCAGCAGCGACGCTGGTCTCTTTCGCGTAATCCGAGAGGGCATCCGGGGAACCGCCATGATCGGGATCAACCGCGATTCGTCGGATCAGGCGGTGTGGCAGGTCATCACATACCTCAACTCACTCAGTCCGGCCAACACACGAGCCGAACTCCCCGGTTCGGCGACCGCCGGGCAACAGCTGTTTAAAGGCAAGGGTGACTGCGTCCGTTGTCACATCGTGAGCGGCGAAGGTGGACGTCTCGGGCCCGACCTGTCGGAGGTCGGAGAGCGACGCTTACTGACCGAACTCCGGTCAGACCTGAGCGCTCCCAACGCGGAAGTTGACCCGCGATGGTGGACTGTCGCTGTCACCCGAGAGGATGGCTCAGTCGTCCGTGGCCTTCGAATGCACGAAGATTCGTTTTCGTTCCGCCTCATGGATGAACAGGAACGTCTGCGGTCATTTTCAAAGTCTCAAATCCGATCATTCGAACGCGACAAGAACTCGACCATGCCAGCGTACGCTTCACTCACTACCCAAGAAGAGAACGACTTGGTCTCCTATCTCTTGACGCTTCGACGAACGCCATGACACGAACTCGAGTCACCACTCTGCTCGCGGTGATCGCGTCTGTCCACCTGACTCTGGCACAGGAACCAGCATCGGACGCGGGAGCTGGGATACCGCTGTTTTCGCCGGTTACCTGGGAGCGGCTCGTCAACGCGGCCGACGAGCCTCACAACTGGCTAATGTACTCTGGCACGTTTAACAGTCAGCGATTCAGCCGCCTCGAGCAGATCGACACCAGCAACGTTGCCGGTCTCAAGCTCGTGTGGGCTCACCATATACCACAGCTCGACCGTAACGAGACGACTCCTCTGGTCGTCGACGGTGTCATGTTTATCACGGAATCACCGAGCAACGTAACCGCAGTTGATGCTGCCAGTGGTCGGCCGTACTGGCGATACGAGCACGAATTACCCGATGACCTCCGTATCTGCTGCGGACG
>Ga0315338_1004768_pt1 | contig 10384 bp, 15 predicted proteins | sample ASW8metaG_FD_204518 | JGI IMG/M metagenome (GOLD analysis project Ga0315338, IMG submission 204518) | Ammonia-oxidizing marine archaeal communities from Monterey Bay, California, United States - ASW #8 | ecosystem: Environmental > Aquatic > Marine > Coastal | place: USA: California | collected...
TTGACGGCATCGACCCGGTACTCGATGCCCCAGGGGGGCGCCCAGCCGCCGAGCCGGTAGGAAATGACGCCGCCGTCCAGCACCTGCATCAGAAGCATGACCGATATGGCGAAGACCACCCAGCAGACGATCAACGCGAGTGCGTAGGCCAAGCGACTCCGCGCCAGCAGCACGCAAAGCGGCGCCGAAACGAGCGGCACCACGATCTGCAGGGCGGGGAGATGGGTGGCGATCACGCGCCGGATTCCTGTTCTTCGATTTCGTCCTCTTCGATCGTGCCGTAGGCCTCTTTAATCCGCACGATCAGCGCGAGGCCGAGTGCCAGGGTCGCCACACCGACCACGATCGCGGTGAGGATGAGGACATGCGGCAGCGGGTTCGAATAGATCACTGAGTCTTTATCGGGAACAATGATCGGTGCAGTGCCGCCAGCGACCTTGCCCATCGTCAGATACAAGACGAAGACGGCCGCCTGAAAGATGCTAAGCCCCACCATCTTCTTGATCAGGTTGGCGCGGGCCATGACGATGTACAGTCCGGCCATCATCAGGAAGATGACGATCCAGTAGTTATAGAGGCCGGGCCATTCCATCGCCGCCTATTCCTCCAACTCGTCGATCTTGTGCCCGCGTCCGGCGAAGGCGAAGAAGATGACGACCATGACCGAGGCGACTGTCAGGCCGACACCGAACTCGACGATGAAGATGCCGAGATGCTGGCCGTGTGGTGCGTCGTGCGCCAAAACGGAGTAGTCGAGATAGTTGCCGCCGAGGATGAGCGACGCCACACCGGTGCCGGCATAGATCAACACGCCCAGTGCCACGCCCATGCGAATGTACTTTTCGGGAATGATCCGCTTGGCATTGTCGAGCCCATAGACCAGCGCGTAGAGAACGAAGGCAGCGGCGAAAATCACACCGGCCTGGAACCCGCCGCCCGGCCCGAAATCGCCATGAAACTGAACGTAGAGCGCGAACAGAAGGATAAACGGGATCATCAGCTTGGAAACGACGCGAACGACGAGATGATGGCTCATGCCGTATCCTCGTCTTCCTTGCGCCGGCCCAGCCGAACGCGGCCCAGCAGCACCAGTACGCCGATTCCAGCGGTAAAGATAACCGTCACTTCGCCCAACGTGTCGTAGCCCCGGTAGCTGGCAAGTACGGCGGTTACGATATTGGGGACACTGGTCTCCGCTTCGGCTTTCTCGATATAGCGCGGCGCGACGTGTTGATGAATCGGCGCATTGGGGTCGCCATAACTCGGCATGTCGAGCGTGCCATAGACCAACGCCGCGCCGGTCACCACGACGACAAGAAGCGGCAACAAGGTGCTGCGATCCGCGACCTTCTCGTCCCGGCCACAGAGCGACAATGCACCGAGCATTAGTACGGTTGATATTCCGGCGCCGACGGCGGCTTCGGTAAATGCGACATCGACGGCGTCCACGACGACAAAGAACGTCGCGGCCAACAGACTGTAAATGCCGCTCAGCATGACGATGGCAAACAGATTATGCAGGCGGATGATCAGGAAGACCGTCAGCACCATGAAACCCAGGACGACGATGTCGACTACGTTTTCGATGGCCCATCCTCCGTATCGTCGGGTTCCGGGTCGTCGTATTTCGGGTCGTCGGCGGTCCAAGGCTTGACACCTTGCGACAGGGCCGCGTTGGCCAGCGCATAGGATGAGGTCGGGCTGGCGAAGAACATGAACACCAAGATCAATAACAGTTTGACCGTGATCAGGGTCAGTCCGCCCTGGATCATCAGACCCGCGATAAACAATCCCGCGCCCAAAGTGTCGGTTACGCCGGCGCCATGCATGCGGGCGAACACGTCGGGCAGCCGAACCAGACCGATCGCGCCGACGAGGATGAAAAACGATCCGCCGGCGAGAAGTGCGCCACTAATGATGTCGAGGAGTAACTGCATCAGTCCCCCTCACCTTCCGGCGCGCGGCCACCGGCGCGCGCGAAATTGCCGTAACGGAAGAATTTGAGAACGGCCAACGTGCCGATGAAATTGATTAGCGCGTAAAGCAACGCGATATCCATGAAATCCGGCCGCTCGGCGAGGAAACCCAGCACTGCGATCATCAGGACGGTCTTGGTCCCGAATGAATTGACCGCCAGCACGCGGTCGAACATGGTCGGCCCCAACAGGGCCCGCACCAACGCCAGCAGCATGGCTATGACCAACGCCGCGGTGGCGGCCGCGAACATCATGCCGGCCCCTCCAGCGCGGTTACGCGGCGATCCATCTCACCGGTTTCCAGATCGCCTTTCGAGGAGTCGCTTAGCGCGTGCACGACGAATTCGTCGTCCTCGATATCCACGGTCACGGTGCCCGGCGTCAGTGTGATCGAATTCGCGTAGATCACCTTGCAGAGCTCGCTGTGCTGACTTGTCTTGACCCGGAACAGCTGCGGATTGATCGGCCGGCTCGGCGCCAGAATACGCTTGGTGACATCGATATTCGCCAGGATGATCTCCTTGAACAGCCAAAGCCAATAACCCGGCAGAATAAACGACATATCGACGGGATAGGTCTCGCGGTCGACGACATCCATGCGCAGAGCGATGGCTACGCAGATTGCGCAGGAAATCGCCCCAAGAATGTAGAATAGCGGCTGGAAGATGCCCGAAAGCAGCAGCCAGGTTACGAAAAGCGTAACCCCCAGCGCGACAACATGCTTCAAACCCCGCCCCCACTGCTTCGCCCAAGCATGCGCCGGTCCCGCCAGCGCAGATTTTTTCCAGTATGCCGAAGCGATCCCGTCGCGCCAAGATGTAATGGCGGGTTCGGAAGCGTTTCGTCTTCCCGCTGTTCTGCGCTACCTTCGCTGTCGAACGCGAAACGGTTTGGAATGCCCATCATGCATTTGTTTCAGCAAAACGCACCGCGCGATATCGACGACGCCCTGTCGAGACTGGCGATAATCGATCTCGGCCCCTATTTGTCCGGCGCGAATGACGCGCAGAAGGATCTCGCCGCGGAAATTAAGTATGCGTGCGAAACAATCGGCTTCTTCTATATCAAGAACCACGGCATTCCCGACTCGCTCGTCGAGAACGCATTCGCGCAATCGCGGCGGTTTCACGCCTTGCCGCTGGACGAGAAAAAGAAACTACCGCTGGATAAACACAATGTCGGCTACCTGGCGATGAATGCCAGCGTGCAAAAGCACTCGACCGTCCACAAGGCGACCAAACCGAACCAGAACGAATCCTTCTTCATCACGCATGACCGCGGCCCCGACCATCCCGACGTCATCGCCGGCACACCGCTGCGCGGCGGCAACTACTGGCCGGAGAACCTGCCGGGGTTCCGGGACGGCATCGTGTCCTATTTTCGGGCGCTCAACGATTTGGGACAGCGCCTCGTGCCCGCTTTCGCCGTGGCGCTGGGTATGGAGGCGGATTATCTCGACGAAGATTTCGCCAACGAAAACAACGCAAAGCTACGGCTGCTGCACTACCCGCCGACGCAGGTCGAAGACAATGATTTCGGGACTGGCCCGCATACCGACAATTCGTTCCTGACGATCCTGGCCCGCGACGCGGTGCCCGGCCTGGCGATCCGCCTGCCGGAGGGCGAATGGCTAGCGCCGCCGCTGATCCCCGGCACGTTTCTCATCAATATCGGCAACATGATCCGGCGCATGTCGAACGACAGTTTCCTCTCGACACCGCACGGCGTCATCGTCGATGAAGAGATCGACCGGTACTCCATGGCCTATTTCCACAGCCCCAACGTAACAAGGGCCATCAGCGTCGCGCCGTCCTGTACCGATGCCGAAAACCCGGCAAAGTACCCGCCCACCCTCTACGCCGACCTGATCCGCGAATTCTACAACGCCAACTACTTCCATCAGGAAGAATTCGGCAAAGCGGAAATCAAGAACCGCTACGACTGACAGTTGTGGTTCCCAGCCAAACTTACCCCGTCAGGGTATTAACCCACCGGCAATAATGGTTGTTCCGTATACCGATACACAATACAGTTATCGATGTGATCGTTTCTTTTAAACATCGGGGCTTGAAACGCCTCTATGAACGTGGCGACCGCAGCCAAATTAATGCCGACCACTTGAACCGCATCGAAGACATTCTGGCACGACTGGATATCGCCGAGAAACCGAAGGCACTCAACCTGCCGGGATATATGCTGCATCCTCTGAGAGGCGGTTTGAAAGGCTTCTGGAGTGTGCGGGTGTCGGCAAATTGGCGGATAATATTCAAATTTACCAACGGCGAAGCATCCGACGTCGACTTGATAGATTATCATTGAGGAGAACGACTCAATGCCGATGATGAACCCGCCTCATCCTGGCCGATCGATTAAAGATGCCTGCCTCGAACCGCTGGGTATTTCTATCACCGACGGTGCGGCGAAGCTCGGGGTCGCCCGCCATACGCTTTCCCGCGTCATTCACGGCCATGCAGCGATTTCGCCGGAAATGGCGCTTCGGCTCGAATTGATGGGGTGGAGTACGGCGGATTCCTGGCTGAAAATGCAGGTCGCGTACGATCTCGCCCAGGCCCGCCGCAACACCGGTAATCTCAAAGTACAAAGGCTCGAACCGGCGGAGTAGACAACATGCCCGACAGTCCCAAAATCGACCGTATTGAGTTTACGGTCTTCGAGATCGCCGTCGAGAATATGACCTCGGATCCGGCCGGGTTCGGGATCGCGTACGCACCGGGGCGGGCCGATCCTCAGATAAGATTCGGCCTGCGCATCTACGCCGATAATGGTGCGGTCGGCGAATACGTGCCCGGCCGCGGGCGCGCGCGGGTCATCAAATCCGCCTGCGAGGCCCTGTCCCATTCGCTCATCGGAAAACCGGCGCTGCAGCGCGAACGCCATTACCGGGCGCTGCGCGGCATGACCAAACATATCGGCGAGGTCGGGATCGGCGCGCTCGATATCGCGCTGTGGGATCTGGCCGGAAAACATTACGGCGCCTCGGTCGCGGAATTGCTGGGCGGCTATCGCGACCGACTGCCAGCCTATGCCAGCACCATCCATGGCGACCGGCACCCGAATGGCCTGTCGAGCCCGGAGGCCTACGCCGATTTCGCCGAGCGCTGCTACGACCTCGGCTATCGTGCCTACAAGATGCATGGCTGGTCCGGCGACGTGGCGGAAGAAACCGAAATGATCCGCACCGTGGCCAAGCGGGTCGGCGGCAAGATGGCGATCATGTACGACGCTTCTGGCCATCCCAAGACCCTGGCCGACGCGATCCAGATCGGCAAGGTCTGCGACGAGTGCGATCTGTACTGGCTGGAGGATCCGTACGCCGACGGCGGCATCTCGATTCATGGCCACCAGATGCTGAAGAAAAACATCAAAACACCGATCTTAATCACTGAATTCGTGCGCAATTTGGAAACAACCACGGATATCATGGTCGCGGGCGCCACCGACTTTGGGCGGGCCGATCCGGATTATGACGGCGGGCTGACCGGCTGCCACAAGGTCGCGGTTGCGGCGGAAGGGCTCGGCATGGATGTGGAGGTTCATTCCTGCGGCCCGGCCATGCGCCACCTGATGGCGGCGTGCCGCAACGCCAACTATTACGAGGTCAACCTGGTCCATCCGGATTGCCCGAACGCCTGGTCCCTGCCCTTCTATACGGACGGTTATTCCGATCAGCTCGACTGCATCGACGCGGATGGCTGTGTCGGCGTTCCCGAAGGACCCGGGTTCGGCGTCGGCTACGATTGGGACGCGATCCAACGCGCAGCGCTCGAAACCACGATCATCGAATAGGAAATCAGGTATGGCGGACACTCTCGGCATGGACCCGGCGCGGATCGAACGGCTGCGCAGCCCGGAGCGGCTTGAATATTTCCACCCCGACCGGATCTGGGAAGTTCTGCAGCCCGCCGCTGATTGCACCCTGGTCGATATCGGCGCCGGCGTCGGCTTCCTCACCCTGCCCTTCGCCGAGCGCTATCCCCAAGCCAAGGCCTATGGCTGCGATATCCTGCCGGGCATGGTTGCCTTGTTACGCGAGGATGCCGCCGAGCGCGGCCTCGGCAATCTGCACTCACTTCGCATGGAACCCAATAGCGTCGATCTGCCCGACGACGGCGCGAATTTCATCGTCATGGGCCAATTGCATCACGAGCTAGACGCGCCGGAACCGCTCATGGCCGAATGCAAGCGTCTGCTAAAATCAGGCGGCACCATCGCCATCATCGACTGGGCCGACGCCGATAACGGCAAGAGCCCGGCGCAGGGCCGCCGCATCCCCGTCGCAACGATGCGCGCGCATCTGGAAGGCGCGGGATTCACCGATATTCGGACGCACGATGTCTATGAGTTTCACACCTTCATGACGGGTGTGGCATAAAAACGGAAATGCGCCGAGCAGAATAGCGGTACCGGTGCGTTTTCCGCCAAGCCCGGTTGCGCCATGGCACTGATGAACGACGACCGACGTTACGGCGCCGTCGCAAAATCCCTGCACTGGGCAGCGGCGGCGCAAGTTATCGTTCTTTTTTTACTGGGCTGGACCATGACGGAACTGCCGCTCGGCGCCGAGAAATTCGAGCAGTACAATCTGCACAAATCGTTCGGTTTTACGGTTTTGGTTTTTATGGCGTGCCGCCTGGTCTGGCGCGTCATCTCGCCGCCGCCGCCACCGCCCGACGACTTGCCGCGGAACACGCAGCTTATGGCGAAGCTTGGACACGCAACGCTTTATCTTATTGTCTTCGCGCAGGGCGTTGTCGGTCTCGTTCACTCCTGGTCGGCGAACTTTCCCGTCATCGTCTTTGGCCGGTTCACACTGCAGAACCTGACGCCGCCGAACGAGCCGCTGAAGGAATTTCTCGCCGCCGTTCACTATTGGGGCGGCTGGCTCCTTCTGCTGTTGGTCGCGGGCCATATCGGCGCCGCGCTATTCCATCATTTCATCCGCAAGGACCCGGTCCTCAGACGAATGATCCCCTGGGGCAGGATGTGATTCAGCATCTCTCACTTGACGGAACGAGGCGTCCATTTCTTCCATTCGCGCCCGTCTTCCGCACGGATCACCGTTTTCGGCTTTTCCTTGCGCTGCGCGATGAAATACTCGGCGATATCTTCGAATGGGATTTCCGTATCCTCGCCCATGCTAAGCGCCAGATCGTAGATTCGGTGCGCCCGGACCAATTTCGATAGGTGATCCGTCGTGTGATGCCCGAAGCGGCCCCACAGCCGTTGCAGGAAATCGACGACCTCCGGCGAAGGCTCGGCATCCGGCATTTCCGGGCGACCCAGTTCGAAAGCGCGATAGATATTTGGCTCGACCGGACCGACGCTCTTGGCCACGAACGTCGCGGGCATCAGTTTGCGGCCGTGATAGGTCGCCGCATAGTGGCCTTGCGCCAGCCATAGCATCCGCTGCAGCTTTTGCGCCTGAAGATAGCTGTCTTCGAAACGCGCTTGCTCCACGAACCAAAGCGCCACATCGAAACAGGATTCCGTCGCCGCCGAAGGCATCGCGTTCTCCGGTTTCCCCTTGTTTGCCCTGAAACGCATATTACCTTAGAACGCCATAATTCGATAAGGCCGTGTGCGGTCGGCAAAAGATTTCCGCCGCACCCTGAACTGGATTTGGAGCGACGTCATGGAGATGTCAGGCGAACACGCTATCTCGGCCCCGCGTCAGGCGGTGTGGGATGCGTTGAACGACCCGGAAGTGCTGAAAGCGTGCATTCCCGGCTGCGAATCGCTGGAAATGACCTCCGATACGGAGATGACCGCCGCGGTTACCGCGAAGGTCGGGCCCGTAAAGGCGAAGTTCAAAGGCTCCGTCACCTTGAGCGATATCGATCCGCCGAACGGTTACCGCATTTCCGGCGAGGGCAAGGGCGGCGCTGCTGGATTCGCGAAGGGCGGCGCGCAAGTCACGCTGAGCGATTCGGACAATGGCGGCACCATGCTGCACTACACGGTGGACGCGACGGTCGGCGGCAAGCTCGCGCAGATCGGCTCCCGCCTGATCGACGCCACGGCAAAAAAGCTGTCCGGCGAGTTTTTCGACGCCTTCGCCGCGCACGTCGCCGTCGAATTGGAACCAGACCCGGAAACCGAGTCCGAGCCCGAAGCGGAGCCGGCACCCGCCCCTGCCGGACGCGATCCCTACGGCCGGCGCTGGAAGGGCTATAGCCCGATGACATGGATCAGCGGCGGGATTTGCCTGATCTTGATTCTCGTCGCGGCGGTAAAAATGCTTGCCGGCTGAAGCAAGACCGAGATTCCTTGACCTGACCGCCACACGAAAGCAAACTCGGTTTGTGGGCGGCAGGACAGCTGCCGAACCCGCACGGACAAGTTAATAAACCCCGACCGGCGAACGATCCGGTCGGGCCAGGGAGGGTAGCGAATGCCTGTCACCGTATCCATGACGGTGAACGGCAAGGCAGTTTCGGGGGAAGTAGAGCCCCGCACCTTGCTCGTTCAATTCATCCGGGAAAACCTCAGCCTAACCGGCACGCATGTCGGTTGCGACACCAGCCAGTGCGGCGCCTGCGTCGTCCATATCGACGGGACGTCGGTGAAAAGCTGCACCGTGCTCGCCTTGCAGGCCGAAGGCGCGGATGTCAGCACGATCGAAAGCCTGGCAACGGATGGCGAGCTGCATCCGATGCAGGAAGCCTTTCGCCAAAACCACGGCTTGCAGTGCGGATTTTGCACGCCGGGCATGGTGATGAGCGCGGTCGATCTCGTGAAGGAAAATCCAGACCCGAGCGAACAGGACATTCGCGAGTGGCTGGAAGGCAACATCTGCCGCTGCACGGGCTATCACAACATCGTCAAATCCATAAAGGCCGGCGCGGACGCAATGCGCGGCTAACATCCCGAACAGGGACAGGGAGACCATGCGATGACCAGCGAGGGAATTGGCGCGTCGGTGCGCCGTACGGAAGACAAGCGATTTCTTACCGGTAATGGGAACTATCTGGACGATATAAACCGGCCGGGTCAGGCCTATGCCACTTTCGTGCGTTCGCCGCACGCTCACGCGAAAATCAACGGAATCGATACCTCGAACGCGGTAAGCGCGCCGGGCGTGCTCGCCGTATACACGGGTAAAGAGCTCGCCGATGACGGCATCGGACCGCTGATCTGCGGCTGGGGCATTTCCAGCAAGAACGGCGACCCGCACAACGCGCCGGCCCATCCCGCGCTGGCGGTCGACACGGTTCGCTATGTCGGCGATGCGGTGGCGATCGTGATCGCCGAGACGCTGGAGCAATCCAAGGACGGCGCAGAGCAGGTCGCAGTCGATTACGAGGAACGCCCCGCCGTCGCTTCGCCGGCCGCCGCGCTGAATGGCGGACCGCAAGTCCATGACGATGCGCCCGGCAATCTTTGCTACGATTGGGAGATCGGCGAAAAAGAGGCGACCGACGCGGCGTTCGCAAGTGCGGCGCACATCACCAAGATCGAGATCGTCAACAATCGCCTGATACCCAACGCGGTCGAGCCGCGCGCGGCAATTGGCGACTACAATGCCGGTACCGAAAACCTAACCCTTTACACCACCAGCCAGAACCCGCATGTGGCGCGTCTCGTGCTGTCGGCGTTCAACCAGGTCGCGCCCGAACACAAACTGCGGGTCGTAGCACCCGATGTGGGCGGCGGCTTCGGTTCCAAGATCTTCATCTATGCCGAAGAGACCGTCTGCCTGTGGGCCGCCCGGAAAGTAGGCCGGGCCGTGAAATGGACGGCGGCCCGATCCGAGTCGTTCCAAACCGACGCGCACGGCCGCGACCATGTGTCCAAGGCCGAACTGGCGCTCGACGCGGACGGCAACTTTACCGGCCTTCGCGTCAACACGATCGCCAATATGGGCGCCTACCTGTCGACCTTCGCAACCGCGGTGCCGACCTACCTGTACGCCACCCTGCTGGCCGGCCAGTACACCACGCCGACCATCTATTGCGACGTTCAGGCGGTTTTCACCAACACCACGCCGGTCGATGCGTATCGCGGCGCGGGCCGGCCGGAAGCGACCTACCTTGTCGAACGGCTGGTCGAACAGGCGGCCAAGGAAACCGGAAAAGATCCCGCCGAATTGCGCCGCCAAAACATGATCCCGGCAGACGCCTTTCCCTATCAAACGCCGGTCATCCAGCAATACGATTGCGGCAATTATCCGGTGTCGCTGGACGAAGCGTTGAAACGCGCCGACTATGCCGGCTTCGCGCAACGCCGCGCCGATTCGGAATCGCGCGGCAAACGGCGCGGTATCGGCTTCTCGGCCTATATCGAAGCCTGCGGCATCGCGCCGTCGGCCGCCGTCGGCGCGCTTGGCGGCGGTGTCGGTCTTTGGGAATCGGGACAGCTACGCTTCAACCCGACCGGCAGCGTCACCA
>Ga0315338_1004769_pt1 | contig 10383 bp, 9 predicted proteins | sample ASW8metaG_FD_204518 | JGI IMG/M metagenome (GOLD analysis project Ga0315338, IMG submission 204518) | Ammonia-oxidizing marine archaeal communities from Monterey Bay, California, United States - ASW #8 | ecosystem: Environmental > Aquatic > Marine > Coastal | place: USA: California | collected...
TTCACAGGGGTCAAGGATCGCATCCGGGACTATTCGCGAGAGCCGCTCACCCGATCGATGCCACCCAGGAACAAATTGGTCGCGAACTCCGTGGCCCGCTCCACGTCCTCGCGACTCCGCACGTGCCGAAACGAGAGTTCGGCCGCGACGGCCGTGGCCGCGCTGGCCCAGAGGTCGAAGTCGATCTCGGGCACGACGCCCTCTCGCGCCTTGGCGCGCAGGTCGTTGGCCAGGTCGATCGTCGCCGGCTCGAGCGCCTTCAGGGAAGTCGACTGTTCGATCTCGCCCGCATTGCGCATGATCAGGTTCAGGATCAGCTCGTCCTCGACGAGGATCTCGAAGCAGACGTGGAACGCGGAGCGCAGGAGTTCTTCGAGGGTCTCGGCCGCCTCGCGCGCTTCGTGCACTCGCCGTCGCAGTTCGAGTTGGAAGTCCTCGATCAGGACCGCGAGGATCTCGTCCTTGTCTCGGAAGTAGTTATAGAAGGTGCCGCTGGCCAACCCCGTCCGCCGGATGATGTCGCGCACGGTGGACGCGCCGAAGCCGATCTCGGAGAAGACCTCGCGCGCCGCCTGCAGAATCGCGGCGCGATTGCGCGCAACGTTCTGCTCACGCTTGCCGAGACCGGCGAGCTCGTCGGGACCTGATGTCGACACCGGGTCGAACTCCTCATCGCCCTTCCGCGAAGACGTTCTTCGCATCGGCGGTGAAGTCGGCGATCAAGAAGCGCTCCTGCGGCTTCTCCGATGCCGTCTTCGGGATCTCGTCGACGACCTGCAAATAGGAAGGGACGAAGTTCGACTCTAGCGCGTCGCGGCAGGCGGCGAACACGTCTGCCGGCGAGAACGACGCGGGATCGACCGGCACGACCGCCGCGACGACGTCCTTCTCTCCAGGCGCACCCGACGCCGCCTCGATTCCATAGACGAACACATCGGTCACGGACGGCAGCTCCGCGATCGCCTTCTCCACGAAGCTCGGATTCACGAAGTCGCCGTTGTGACGGATGCCTCCCCCCTTCCGATAGTCGAAGTAGAGCCAGCCGTCTTCGTCCGCATGCCCGATGTCGCCGCTGCGCAGCCAACCGCCGCGCGTCTTGGCCTCCGAGGCGTCCGGGTTCTCGTGATATTCGACGCTCGCCCCGGTTCCGTCTTCCGGGCGCGAGCAGATCTCGCCCTCGACGCCGGACGAACACTCGACGTCATCGTCATCGAGGATCTTCATCTCGAGACCCGGAGGCGGCTTGCCAAAAGAGCCAAAGGGGCCGGTCCCGGGGATGTTGAACGCCATGCCGCCTTCGATCGCGGCGTACCATTCGAGAATCTCGATGTCGAAGCGCTCAGCGAAGTCCTTCCAGATCGCCGGCGGCATCCCTGCACTCGTGACGCGTCGGACCGGATTGTCCGCATCATCGGACCGCCTGACCTCGGAGTAGATCGCCGTCGCCATGCCGCCCAGCAGGGAGAAGTGCGTACAGCCGTAGGCCCGACACACGTCCCAGAGGCGGGACTTGGTGAAGCGGCGACTGAAGACCGCACGCAAACCCATCGCGAGCGAGGGGCCGAGCGTCACGGCCTGTGCATTTCCATGCGTGAGCGAGAGTCCCGTGTAGGGGCGATCGCCCTGTTGGTAGCCCGCGATCAGGCCGAGCATCGCGTAGCCGCCGAAGCGGGAGTTCGGGAACACGACCCCCTTCGGATCACCCGTAGTTCCCGAGGTGTAGATGATCTGGAGCGGCGCATCGTCCGAATCGAGACGCATGTCGACCGTCGCCGCCGGCTTGGCGAGGATTTCCGCCAGGGACTCGACGCCACCGACGCCCGAGATCGAGAGCGCGCCTTCACCCTCTCGCGTCTCGAGGGCGAGTACCCATTCGACGTCGGGCGCGTTCTCCTTCGCCTGCACGACCTCACCCAGGTTGTAGTCCGCGCAGACGACGCCTCGACAGTCCGCGTTGCGCAGCATGTAGGCGAGCTTGTCACCCTTGACGCGCGGATCGATCGGCACGAAGACGCAGCCCGTGATCGAAGCGGCGATCATCGCTTCGACGAACTCCGGATGGTTGCGCATCATCAGCGCATAACGATCGCCATGCGCCATGCCTCGCTGGATCAACCACGCGGCCAGCCTGTTGGCGTTCGACTGTAGTGACGCGTACGTCCGGACCTCGTCCGGGCTCGCCCCGCCGTCGAGACTCAGGTGCTCGAAAGTGAGGACATCGAGGTCGGGCTGCTTTTCCGCGCGGATCTGGATCAGGTCCGCCAGGACCGCTTCATTGCGTTCGCGCATGACACTGCCTCCATTCAAGCCTGCAGGATCGTCACGCACATGGCCGCGACGTCCGGGCCGATGTTTCCGCCGCCGTTCTGTGCGAGTCCGACGCGAGCATTCGGCACCTGCCGATCGCCGGAGCGACCCTGCAGCTGCTCGGTCAACTCGACGATCTGCGCGATGCCCGTCGCGCCGACCGGATGGCCCTTGCGGAGCAGACCCCCCGACGTGTTGACCGGCAGCCGACCGCCGAGACGCGTCGTGCCCTCATCGATCAGTCGACCGCCCTCCCCTTCCCGACACAGGCCGAGGTACTCATAGGCCATGATCTCGGCCGGGGCGGATGCGTCGTGAAGCTCGACGACACTCAAGTCTTCGGGCCCGAGCCCCGCCGCCTCGTAGGCTTCGCGGGAACAGACTTCGCCGGCCCCGTCTTCGCCATAGTCGTGGTCCCACCCGGAACGCAGGACGCTCGCCGCGACGCGGACGGGGTTCTTCAGGCCGAGTTCCCGCGCCTTCTTTTCGCTCACGAGCACGACGGCCGCGGCGCCGTCGCCGATCGGTGAACACATCGGCCGGGTCAGCGGCTCCGCAATCATCGGCGCCGCCAACACATCTTCGACGCTGAGCGCTTCGCGAAACTGCGCACGCGGGTTCCGGCTGCCGTGCAGCGAGTTCTTCGAAGACACGCCGGCGAAATGCTCGACCGTCGTGCCGAAGCGTTCCATGTGCGCCCGCGCCGCCGCTGCGTAGATGTCCATGAACATCGAACGCTTCTCGCCCGCGCCCGACGAACCCTTCTCGGCGTTGCTCTTCTTGGCGCTCGCTTGCAGGCGCTGCATGATCTCCTGCATCGCCTCGACGTCGACCGCGCCCGAGAACGCCGCGAAGCTCTTGCGCTTGTCCTCGTGGTAGAGCTTCTCGACCCCGAGCGCGAGCACCACGTCGTAGAGACCCGCCGTGACCATCGCCGATGCCTGGTGAAGTGCCGTCGACGCACTCGCGCAGGCATTCTCCACGTTGATCACGGGCAGTCGCCCGAGGCCGATCGAACGCAGGATCACCTGCCCGCGGATGCATTCCTGTCCGGTCAACACTCCGGCTGCGGCGTTGCCTACCCAGGCGGCCTCGAGGTCGCTCAGCGTGAGCCCCGAGTCGGCCACCGCCATCTCGACGGCCTGCGCGCCGAGAGCCTTGAAGCCCGTGTCCATGTGCTTGCCGAAGGGTGTCATCCCGACACCCGCCACGATTGCATTCATCTTCATCGCGCCTTCCTCCTGCGTGCCATGTCGAACGCTCTAGACGAGGCCGTGCCCCTTGAGCCCGAGTGCGTTCTTCAGGTACTCGAGCTCGGCTTCGCGCCAGGGAAGCGGCGCGGGCGCCGTGAGCATCCCGTCCGTCCCGAGCTCTTCGACGACCTTCTCCGAGCGCGGGAACGCCTCGCCGTAGCCATTCATGTGAAAGAGCTTCTCGAAGGGTTGGCGGGGTCGTTGTCCGCCAGCCTCGGGGCTCTCGGCCGGATAGCCCACGGTCTGGAGCAGGATCACGCGTGCGCTCTCCGGCATGCCGAGGTTCTCTCGAATCTGGTCGCCATTCGGCGTGCCGAGGCAGCAGGTGCCCAGGCCCTGCTCGTACGCCATCAACGTCGCCTGGGCGATGCCCTGACCGCAGTCGATCTCGTTCAACCCGGGCGCCTTGAACGCATCGCGAATGCCTTCGAAGAAGGGAATGATCTGCTCTTCGAGCGCCTTTTCCTTCCCCTCGCCGAACCCGAGCGCACCGGCCTTCAATAGTTCACGCAGTCGGCTCGACTGTTCGTCGACGGCGGCCGTCTCCACGTACCAGACGATGACGACCGGGGCGGCGCGGATCTGGAAGCCGGCGATCGGCGCCAACAGGGCGTCGAGGACTTCCTTTGGTGCGCTGTCCTTGAACACGACGACGGCGCGCAGGCTCTGCACATTGCCCCAATGCGAAGCGATTCGCGCGGCCTCGAGCATGCATTGGATCTTCTCGGGCTCGACCGGCTTGTAGGGAAGCAGGAAGCGGATGGACCGTCTGCGACCGATGACTTCTCTGAGTTCCATATCGAATCTCCTCTCTCGAATCTGGGATCGTGAATCCAGGCTCGGGCGTCAGAGCTTCTCTGCACCGACCAGGCCGAGCATGTCGTTGCAGCCGTCCTCGATCATCGATGCCCGCGCGTCGCGCATCAGCTTTTCGATCGGGTATTCGCGCGAGAGCCCGTTACCACCGAAGATCTGGAGCGCCTGGTTCGCGACATCGAAGGCGACCTGCGTGCAGAAGGTCTTCGAGGCGATCGAATACTGGACGAGTGGCGGATTCGTCGAGTTGTAGATCATCACGCGACGCGCGAGAGCGCGGGCCGCTTCGACCTGGCGGAACATGTCGAAGAGCTTGGACTTCACGTTCTGATGTTCGAAGATCGGCTTGCCGCCCTGGACGCGGTCCTTCGAGTAGGCGAGCGCATGTTCGAATGCGGCTCGCGCGACGCCGACGAAGGTCGTGCCCATGTGTGCGTTCGCCTGGGCGAGCACCATCTCGACGACCGAGCCGTACAGATCTTTTCCAACCACCATGTGCTCGGCCGGGATCCGTACGTCGTCGAAGAAGATCTCACCCTGGTTGAGCGCTCTTTGTCCGATCTTGTCGAGCGGGGTGCCACGGGAGACGCCCAGCAGATCGAGCGGCACCAGGGCGATGCCACCCCCCTTGAACCCCTGACTCGGATCGATGGTGCAGAAGAGCGCTGCGACCTCTGCGATCGTGCCATTCGACACCCAGGCGGCCTTTTGTCCGCGGATGACGTATTCGTCGCCGTCGAGCGAAGCGATGCAGTTCGCGTGGATGCTCGCATCGCTGAACTGAGGCAGATCAAAGGCGAGCTGGTCGCTGCCGTGATCGGGTTCGGTCACGGCCCAGCACCCGATCATGGGATGTGCGGGCGACGCGAAGCGCTCGATCAGCTCGGGCCTTCCGGAGAGGTTCGCGAACATGCGGGCGAATCCGGCGACACCGAGGGAGATCGCGATGCCCGAATCGCCCCAGCCGATCTCCTCGTTGATCAAGCAGTGGAGGCGTGCCACCGCGACGGGATCCTGTCCGTCGGTCACCGCCGCGACATCGTCCAGACCGAGTTCTCGATACTTCTCGAAGACGTTCCAGAGCGGCGAATCCGAAACGATCACGTCCGCCGGGTCGTCCAGTCGATCCAGCTCCATGCCCGCCGGACGAATGACCTCCTCCGCGAACCTGTGCGTGACGTCGCGAATTTCCTGGTCTTCGGGTGAGAGACCGATCTCGATGTCCGGCATGACCATGGCGCGCTCCTTCGATTAAAGTTGACGACCTCGTCACCTAGTTAATCAAAATATGACGCCTGCGTCAAGTTTGTGAGATCAGAACCGAGGCAAGCCGAAACGAACTCGAGGGCCCTCGATGCGAGGGCTCTCGATCCGTATCAACTATTTGTTTCTATTGATCTATTTCGAAATGGAGAGAAGTGGCGAGAGAAAGGGAGTCAGTCGCAGGGATCGAGCCGCAACGTAATCGTCTCTGGCCCGGGTCCATCGCCGAACATGCCGAGCAAGACGCCGAGTCGCTGGATGGCGTACTTCTCCTGCCGGAGATCGAAGGTCCGTCGATTCGCGACCGGGTCCTCGACGAGGCGCGGGACGACGCATCGCGATTCGCCCGCGCGGAGCATCTGCAGATTCGCCCCGTCGACGCCATGCGCGTCCGCCTTCGAGCGCGGCATCGACACCCATTCGCCGCCCTCGGCATCGACGATCCACAATCGAAGCTCCGCGTCTTCCGCATAGAGCACGACGACTTCTTCGAGTTCCGCGAGCGCACCGTAGAGCGCAAGGAACAAGACGAACGGCGAAGCAACGAGCACGAGTCCACGCGCGATCGCCGGAACGCCGGGCGCAAGCAACCCCGCCGCGATGGCGAAGCAGAGCAGCCCACCGATCAGGCCACGCCCCGGGATTCCGTAGGGACCGGCGTGATGCAGTGGTACCAGGAACGCAGCCAAGCCCGACAAGATCATCAGCCCCGCAACGATCGTCGTCGCCAGCGACCGCGGTTTCACTTCATCCATCGATTCTCTCCTCGTCTCGGGCTCGCGTTCGCCGGTGAAGACTCAATCCTGAAATCTCAGTCCGAGAAGATGTCCCAGGCCGCCCGCTCCGCGTCCATCGGTGCCTCGACGAGCTCGATCTCGTCATCGAGCTGCATGGTCGCACGGCGCCCGGTCTCGTAGGGCGTCCATTCCGGGATCTCCGGATGTCCCGGCTTACCCGAGCGCGCAAAGGCGATCCAAGCGTCCATCGTCCGACACGCGAGTCGTTCGGCCTCGGGCCCGGCGCCCGAAAAGCGCGCCATCCCCGGCGCATCGAGCGTGCCGAAGACGAAGGGAATCTCGACCGCGTGGCAGGAACCGAGTTCACCACGTCGCGCCGGCGACGCCCAGGTAAAGAGGTACATCCATGTCGCCGGCTGATGCTCCGTATGCGCCTCTGCCAAACGAATCGCGGGTACGCGAAAGATGCGGTCGGTCTGGATCGCGCTGTAGATGAACTTGGCGTCTTCGATGTTCGAAGGATCCTGTTTCCGCGCTGCCGCATAGTGATCGATCAGCTCGCCGACTCGCTTCGCATCCGAGATCACTCGGCCGATCCGCTTCGCGATGCGGTCGCGGTCGAGATCCTTCATGAGCGACGGCATCTCGAAGAGCCGCCATTCGTCGCGCGTCGTGCCGATCAGGAGGGGGATGTCGCTCGCAGCTCCGCTGCGCACCGCGCTGAGCGGATTCTCGGGCAGCGTCTCGCCATCGACGATGGGCGAAGAACTCAGGAAGTCGCGCACGTCGACGAGTTTCGCCTCCGACGCGAGCTGGGCCTGGATGATCTCCTCGGGCGCGACGCTCCGAAGTTCCGCGGCGGTCTCCCGCGTCAGTCCCAGTTCGGCCAACCAGACATCGGCGATGCGTCCCGCCGTCTCGCGACCATGACAGGTGTTGGCCGCGCCGCTCTGGGCGATGGCCTTGTGGAAGAGACCGCGCGCGCCGGGCATGGCGAGCAGGGTACTGACCGCCATGCCGCCGGCGGACTCCCCGAAGATCGTGACGTTTCCCGGATCGCCGCCAAATCGATCGATGTTGTCGCGCACCCATTCGAGCGCGGCGATCTGATCGAGCTGCCCTGCGTTCGCCGAAGCACCTTCGAGTTCGGGGAGATCGAGGTAGCCGAGAATGCCGAGGCGATAGTTGATCGTGACGAGCACGATGTCCCCGCGCTCGACGATCGGGCCGCCCTCGTAGAGATCCTGGCAGGCGCCGCCTGTCACGAAGCCCCCGCCATGGATCCAGACCATCACGGGGCGCCGCCCGCCGTCGGCACTCGGCGTATAGACGTTGAGATAGAGGCAGTCCTCGCTCTGCGGTCCGACTTTCATGCCCGGCAGCGCGCTCTCCGGCTGATGAGCGGAGGCCGAGTATTCCGTCGCGTCGAGTACGTCGGCCCATGCCTCCGCGGGCGCGGGAGCAGCGAATCGCAGTTCACCGACCGGGGGCGCCGCGAACGGGATGCCGCGGAAGCGCTCGTGCCCTTCGCATCGGGTGCCCTCCACCGGTCCGAGGGTCGTTTCGATGATGGGGCCCATACGATGCATCTCCCTGATTTCGGCGCGATCGGCACCGGTCGCTGCTCCCCACGTTCCAGGATCGAGGAGAAGGGGTCAAATGCGAAGTTGACGTCAGACTCATTTTTGACTACTCATTCAAAACTGCAACGGAGGCCCCTCCTTGAGCGCTGCCGAAAGCATCCCGGACACCCAGGCCGGACCGACGGACCGAGTCGTGCCCGCCGCCCGCCCGTCCAAGTCCGAGCGCACCCGCCGCCTGATCCTGGCGTCCGCGGAGCGCCACTTCGCGACTCTGGGATTCGAGAAGACCCGACTCGAGGATGTCGCCGACGACATCGGCATGGTGGGCTCCGCGATCCTCTATCACTACGGCGACAAACGAGAGCTCTATCGAGCGGTGCTCGACGATCTGGTCGCCGGACTTCTCGAATCGGTCGACGCGGCGGTCGAGGCCGCATCGTCGCCGAGTCGTCGGCTCGAAGGGCTCGTGCGTGCGTCCGTGCGCGTGATCGCCGCACGCCCTGCCCTTGCGAGCATCGTGCTGCGCGAATCGATGTCGGACGATCCCGACTTGCAGCGCCGATCCGCACCCTTCATAGAGCGCTTCGTTCGCCACTTCGAAGAGGGGGCGCGAACCGGAGCGATCCATCCCGTGCGCTCCGACCCCTACCATTTCATCAGCGCCGTGAGCGGCGCAGTTCTCTTCTACGTCGCGGCGCTACCGCGCCTCGTGCCCGAACGACCGAACGATCATCTCGCCCCGGATCGCATGGACGCCCTCGAGGGCGATGCCATCGAGATCACCCGACGTCTGCTCGGACTGACCGAACCCCAATCCATCTAGGCCTGTCCGAGTGGACAGGATCGATGACTGACCCCAACCCATCTCGCGGGACGCCAACCCGCCCAGTTCCGCCGAAGGAGAAATCATGAGCGAAGCGACCCTCATCACGACGACCGCCACCGGACGACAGGCCAGCGTCGATCCCGCTTCCGTCCCTCTCGACCAGATCGACGTGACCGACAGCGAGCTCTGGTCGACCGACACGCATTGGGGCTATTTCGAACGCCTACGCAACGAAGACCCGGTCCACTACTGCCACGACAGTGAATTCGGCGCGTACTGGTCGGTGACGAAGTACGAGGACATCGTCTACGTCGAGAAGAACCACGAGATCTATTCGTCGGAGCCGACCATTACGGTCGCCGATCCCGAGCCCGACGACCTGGCCCAGAACGCCGGATTCATCACGATGGACGGCCCGCGTCACACAGCGCATCGCAAGGTCGTTCAACCGGTCTCTTCGCCCCGAAACCTGAAGAACCTCGAACCGGTCGTCCGTCAGCGAGCGATCGAGATCCTCGACGAGCTGCCGATCGGTGAGACCTTCGATTGGGTCGATCGCGTCTCGATCGAACTCACGACGAGCATGCTCGCCACGATGTTCGACTTTCCCTGGGAGGAGCGACGCAAGCTGACCTACTGGTCGGACATCGTCACGGCCAGTCCGGAACAGCTGGAGGAGATGGGACTCACCGAGGAGCAGCGCAACGACGGTCTTCGCGAATGCCTCGACACCTTCACGAAGCAATGGCAGGAACGAAAGGGAAAGGACGAGGGCAACCTCGACTTCGTAACCGCGCTCGCGAATGCCGAAGCGACCCAGGACCTCGACCCGATCACCTACCTCGGCACACTCATGTTGCTGATCGTCGGAGGCAACGACACGACCCGAAACTCGATCTCGGGCGGTGTGCTCGCACTGAACGAGTACCCCGAAGAATTCGAAAAGCTCCGAAACGACCCGAGCCTGATCCCGAACATGGTGAACGAGATCATCCGCTGGCAGACGCCCCTCGCCCACATGCGCCGAACCGCGACGTGCGACACCGAACTCGGCGGCAAGCAGATCAAGAAGGGCGAGAAGATCGTCATGTGGTACGTCTCGGCGAATCGTGACGAAACCGCGATCGATCGTCCGAACGAATTCCTGATCGATCGAGCGGATTCGAGGCAGCATCTCTCCTTCGGACTCGGCGTGCATTTCTGCATGGGCAGCCGCATCGCCGAGATGCAGCTCCGCGTACTCTGGGAGGAGATCATGAAGCGGTACAGCAAGGTCGAGGTCGTCGGCGACCCCGTCCGCGTGCGATCGTGCTTCGTGAAGGGCTTCCAGGAACTGCCGGTGCGATTGCACGCTCTCTAGGGCCGAGTTCAGCGACCGCCCCTCGGCACGACGACCGGAAGCGCCTCGAGGGATCGGAAGAGCCCAGAGTGCTTCCAGCTCGGCACGTCGCCCCGCGATCGGTTCTCCGCGAGCGCGATGTCCGGACAGGTTTCGAACAGGACTTCGAGCATGACCTCCGTTTCGAGGCGAGCCAGGCTCGCCCCGAGACAGAAGTGTGCGCCGAACGCGAAGGACAACGGCGGCGGCGGCGCGGGAT
>Ga0315338_1004770_pt1 | contig 10382 bp, 13 predicted proteins | sample ASW8metaG_FD_204518 | JGI IMG/M metagenome (GOLD analysis project Ga0315338, IMG submission 204518) | Ammonia-oxidizing marine archaeal communities from Monterey Bay, California, United States - ASW #8 | ecosystem: Environmental > Aquatic > Marine > Coastal | place: USA: California | collected...
CTCACCATGCTGAGCCATTTCGCGTTTCCTCTTGTCTGCAATTGTCTAGATCGCTTTCAAAAGGATAACCGGATGGCTCAGCACTTCGAACCATCAACAATTTACAGAAGAAACGTTACACCACCAATTTTATTGAAGGGATTTGACGATCTGAATTCTCTATCACCGGTAGAACGATACCGGTTCGATTTAGCTACGCTTGCTTGGCTTCAAGCGATCGAACAAGCATTTGCGGATATAAGGCAACGCGACTACCCCGACGACATGGAGGATACGTATCGAGTGATGGTCCCTGGGGTGCTGAATACTACGGGCGGTCTTGAATGGTGGGCGTCACGAAAACCTTGGTTCAGCGTCGCGTTTCAAAAAGAAGTAGAGGCACTTTTAACTAATCCTCCCGCCGAGCATGAGCAGACCGGCGTAAGAGCATTCCCGGGCACCTAACTTCGATGAGGCCCGAGCGAGTCAAGAACAAAAAGCGCCCGTCAGATGTCGCTCGATAAAAGAGATTTTCGAATGCCGATCTAGCTCCAAGGTCTGAAAATGGCCGTTCGCGCTCATTGCACCGGCGGTTTCGTCCGTCTGCTTGCGGATTAATAATTGACTGCAGACTCTTCCAAGTGTGACGCGCGGTAACTATATGTCTTTCCAAACAGGTGCAAATATCCCGGTCCTTGCCATGCTTGGATATCGGCGCAATTCCTCAATAACGTACGGAATCAAGCCCGGATAAAGATCCACGATGTTCTTGAAATCGTCTTTGTAAAATTCATATTCAGTAGTACTGATTTGACCGTTGTCGAAAGACATCTGCGCCGATACCCAAACGTTTATCCATCGATAACCCAAATGCCGAAGCACTACGCTGTCGGGGCGGTTATTACCGCGTTCCGGGTTTTCTACGGCTTTGAGGGCGTCTGCAATATGAGTATTTGAAAGGACTATATCGTTAATTCCCTCATAAGATTTCATCAGCACGCTATTCTGAGAGGCGCGCGCCATACCGACACTTTGTTTGATCTGTTTTGCTAGGTATATGAGCGTAACGACAACCGCGATCGCTCCTACTATTTCACCAATAGCGCCTGCGGCTTCCCAGTTCATGTACTAATCCTTCGCATGAGTACCAAGCATAAGGATAGCCGAGAACACTACGAAGGTCGGTTAATGGCCGTTTGCATTGAAAGTGAAGATGGATCCGGTGGTCCGTTAACGAGAGGTTAAACCGACGTTCGTGGCTAGCTGCAATAGGCGGAAAACGAGCTTAAAGCCGCGGTCAAGCGTCGGCCTCAGGGCGTGTTGTTAGGCGGCGTTTTCGTGTTTTCGTTTATTACTTTTCGGCAATCGTACATGAAGTACAAACTAAGCATGATGACTGTCCCGAACAGAACGATTATGTAGTAATGCCAATAGCGCACGTCCCACATAACAAAGTGATCTATTACTGCGCTAGGGTGTGATATTTGTATCTCTGCTACCGCTTTTTGGCACCCAACGACGGTTAGCGCTGTGGAGGTAACGGAACCTACATACAAGAATGAAACCGCCGCAGATTGGAACTTACTAAGGCGTGAGCCGACGAAATAACTAGCCGTCAGGTATGCGAACGTGAAGGAAAAAAAGACCGTGAATGAAGAGATACCGTTCGCGGCAAATCCATTTACTGCTTCAAGTGCGTCTAGTTCTGACATTAAATTTTCGAGCCTAGTTGTTCTATTAGAAAGCCGCCTAACGTTGGGATAACCTGCCCCTTATGGCGGGCTTTTTATATGCGAAAAAGCGCAGCTGCTTATAACAGGCCTGCTGTAACGGGTCAGCGTTGATCCCTTTGTTAGGTCGCATTGGTCTGCTATTCATTGTTTGCGGTACTTGTATGCAATATTGGCATGCGCTGTTCTACTTCCGCCGTAAATGCCGCAGTAAAGTCATATGGGTTGGTATTCCACCATTCGCGCACACCCGGATTTAGCATTAAGGCAGTTATATGCGATTCGCTCGGTTCCCAAAGCTCGGTCGCAGTACCCTGCAGATGATGGAAATACATGATTTCCAAGTTTCTAAAACTCGAAAGGAAAGCGAAGGCAAATCTCATATGTTCGTCTTCGGTCAAATTCCCTAAACTTTCCATACCCAGCCGGATTACCCTAGCTAGCGACTCATCTTGCGCAACAGCGTTGTTAAGTTGATTCATTCCATCAACGCCACTTTGAAATGAAGCGGACCTAACTGAACGGGTATTTTGTCGAATCTGGGATGCAAGATAAAACAGCGTACCGAGTGTCGCGATAGCGGCAATTAGTTCTCCGATACTTCCGATGTCCTGTACGGTCATTGTTGCGACCTAACAGTTAACGTACGGGCCAAAAGGTCCGTGTACTAGTAATAACAGGGGCAGGAATTTCACGGTGCTATGCTTTTGAATCGCATGAAATTTGCCTCGACTTTATCGAACACACCATATTAATAACAGGGGCGCCGCACAGGAGCCAGACGTCGTGGGTTATTAACGGCAAGGATTGCGAGTGGAAAGGTCCGTTTCTGGCCGGATTCCGCCTCACGTGGAGTCAGCGCGACCGTCTGTGTTTATCCCTAAGCCGACCTTTAGAGATTTCTAATATATAAACGACAGCGAAAGGAGGACGTCGAAAAAGGTCAGTTGGGGGGGAGCTGTTGCACTTCGCTTTGAAATCTAAACGGCAACATCTGCGTTTTCCGCGATGACGCGATCAATTTTTTCAACAAAATCACCAAAAAACAATTCTGGTCCGGTGCTTCGCCACCACTCTGAACCTGCGTTCGTGCCGAGGAGTTTTCTTATGTGAGGTCCCGTGAGCTGGATTATCGATTCTTCGTTTTCCTCTACGAACCCGAGCTCTAATCCTTGCTGGCGCCAAGCAAATTCAACAAATACTAAATAAGAATTGACGAACCATGCGAATCGATGTGCTTCGTCTGGTGTTAGGTCTTCACCAGCCAAGCACCGTCTATGGATAGAAGATAGCTCGGAATCTGACGCTAAGACGGCGAATACATCGTGATGAAATCGTTGTGCGTGATGAATTGACTCGTTGTGAGCGTACTCATTATTTCTCTGCAGCGCGTTAGCGTTTTGACGAAGTTGGTTGCTGAGGTAGAAAAGGGTGGCAACGACAACGACGGCTCCCAAGATTTCCCCTATGGCTCCGATAGCCTCCCAATTCATCGTTCAATCTCCCGCCAGTGAATCCAATGGAGAGCATATCCGATAGCGAAGGAAGCGCGAACGTCGCTTAATGGCCGGTCTCGCTCGTTACAGTAGCCGTACCGACTGTCTCTTATGCGCTCGTTAACGGTCGATAGAACTGGCACTGCGTACTCGCGCTAAGCACGACGGCCATACCTCTCGAGAATCAAAGGGTATATAGATATCATCGAGGCGATTCACTCGAGCAGCAAGACGGTAGCCGCCATGAACGACGGAAAAAGATTCGCTCCACCACAATCACAGGACCCAATAGTAGAGCTTCTCCCGGATCTTTTTCTTGTCCGAGGTTCGGCAGACGTGGCTCCGCACCTCCCAATTAGCCGAAACATGGTTGTTATCAGGGACTCAGGCGAATTGACCCTTATCGGGCCGGTTCGGATGCCGCCCGACTCAGAAGCGCAGCTAGAGAGCCTTGGGAAGGTAGCTAGAATTCTCCGCATCGGTGTTCATGGTATGGACGACGCGTATACGGTCCAGCGGTTCGGGTGCGAGCTAGTTTGCCTGGAAGGAACTGAGGAATATCACGACATGCCGTTAGCATCGGGAACTTTTGACGAGAACGGTGCCCTACCTTTGGCGAATGCCCGAGCAATTCGATTCCAGGGAACATCGATCTCCGAGGCTGCAATTTTGTGGGAACGAAATGGGGGTATTCTCATTACGTCCGATGCTTTGCAACATTACGTGGATTGGCGCTTTTTTAGCTGGCCTTCGGTGCTGGTTCACAAAATCATGGGTTTCGGGGCAGGAACTATTGTCGGTCCGATGTGGCACCGATTTCTCGTTGTAAACGAGACCGAGGCCAGGAAGACTTTTGAAATGCTGTTGGATCTTCCTTTCGCCCACGCCCTTGGGCTGCATGGCGGGTTTGTCAAAGACAACGCCAAGGCTGCTATAAGCGCGGCCATCACCCGTGAGTTTGACGAGGGGCCCGCGATGCCCGGCTGGTTCTATCGAATAACCGAGAAAGAGCTCCGGAAAAAACTCGCCAAATTTACGACTTGGAACTGACGAGTGAGGACGATTCCACGTTGGGATTGCGCCGCCTAACGTTGAATTTGCGGACAACAGCGCTCTGACGCGAATGAAGCATTGTTCGCGAACTTCCGTTAATGGCCGTTCGCGTCGATTCTGGATCTCTGCGCGAGCGGCGGTTCTGGTCTCACATAACGGACCTCGCGACCCCGAACCGGGAAGCGATGACCAGTGCCCTTCTCGGATCTTCAACGTGACCCACTACAGAGTCATGGGCTAAGCTCGGATCGAACTTGCCAACGGGGTTTCCATCATGAATTGCTGCGGCGCAATGTTTCTGCCCATAACGATGCTAGGCGCTTCATGAATATTCAAGACTTAGGCAGCTTTGGCGAGTTCGTTGCAGCAATTGCGACGGTGGTAACCCTCGGTTATCTCGCCGTTCAAATTCGCCTAAATACGAAAGCACAGCGAAATGATTCGCGACTAGCTACTACTAGATTGATTACAGAGTGGCACACGGCGGTCATGTGCGATGGTGAATTAGTACGCATTTTTAGCGCGGGATTTTTGGAACCAGATAAACTCGATAGCGCGGACCGAGCGCGTTTTATTTGGATAGTTGCCGCGTTTATGACACGGATGGAGGAAATGTACACGCAACATCAAGCCGGGCTTATTGAACCTAAGATCTGGACACAATATCGAGCGGTCACGGCTTCGTTCTTACAGAATACGATTTTGAAAGAATGGTGGGACTCGAAAGTTTTCGTGTGTACCGAGGAGTTTTATTCGGAGATTAACTCGACGGCAATTGATAACGAGGTTTGGAGCGGTGATCGACTAAGTGTGATCGTAAAGTCTTCAGAATCCTTATGAAAATTATGGCCGATGCAGCCAACAAGAGGATAATCGGACTACTGGGATGAACTGGGACGCTATTGGTGCGATTAGCGAAACGGTCGGGGCATTAGCGGTCGTTATTTCACTGATCTATTTGGCTCGCCAAATCCAGCACAGTACTGCGGCCGAACGTTCTACTGCGGAACAGGAGATCGCAGGCCGTTTAACCAATCTCTTTATGGGTGCCGGTGCATCAGAATTGGGCTACATTTTTCATGTCGGTATGAAGGACTTTTCTTCCCTGGAGCCGGAGGAACAATCGAAGTTCGTTTTCTTCAGTGGCGCTTGGTTCCGAACAATCGAACTAGCGCACATGCAATTTAGAAAAGGGAATCTTGACGACAAAATCTGGGAAGGCTACGAAAACTATCTTCGGATGACGCTAAATTCCGACACAATTCAAGAATACTGGAAAGACCGACGAGTAATGTTTAATCCCGAATTCAGGGAATTCGTAGATTCGATCGGCCAAACACCAGGGCTCATCACTCCCAGCGAAATGATGTACGAGATTCGGAAACGCCAGAAAGACGACGATGAGGTATCCACCTAACAAGCGATTGTGATGCCGCGCTCTCCTTTAACCAGTAACTTTTCGCATTCTATTCCGCTGCTGAAGGTCAGCTATTGGCCGTTCTCGTCGGTCCAGCAGTTACAGGCGAGCGTCCGGTTCCGAGCATGTCGCGAACGCTCGATGTCGCACTGCAATAGTCGGAAGACGACTCAAACGAGGCGTTCGCTCAATTCGGAAATTGTTTCTAAGCACGAACTAGTAGCGAGGGCCGAGGCACTGAATTTAACTATATCGGTATTCGAACGCTTTACCGACTATGCTTCAGAGACGGCGCAGCATATGTGTCGCAACCAATAATCAATAAATAAGCAATAGCATTGCGGAGGAAAATATCATGCCCGTTGGAAAACAACTCGCAACTTACAAAGGTACGATGACATCAGTTCGCGTTTGCGAAGCGAACGGCGGAGACGAAATTGTCGAAGGCACTTACACGGCGAAGATGTCCGGGGAAATGAGCGGCACGGCCGTTGGCACGATGACGTTTACCGGTAGTAATTCGCGGGGAACGTTGACAGACCTTGGCGCCGGATATCTGGACTCCGGTGGTGTCGAATCATATAAAGCGCATGGTGCCTACTGGTCCGGCAAGCAGGGAAATTGGGAAACTCGACAGGCGGTCGTAATGGGCGACCAAATGCTTGTGGTGGAAGGCCAAATTACCATGTCGGACGGAGTCTTCTCGGTCAGTGGGACAGTATCCGAATTGACGTGATGCCGAATCTCCCGTACTGATTCGAGTCTGCGAAAGACTCACCTGAAGAGTCTTCTCAGTACCCGTATCGTTCTAAAATTTTCAGCAACCCGCTTCGGCGGGTTTCTTTTTGTGCGATGAAGGTCGGTTCCTGGCCGTTAGCGCTCGTTTGAGTCGCGAAATTCTAGGTCAGTGATCCACTCGAAAGCGGTCACTCGCCAGGGACAGGCAAACTCGCGCGATCAACGGCGTACAGGGTGTGCACGGCTTTCCCCTAGATTGGTTCGGTGACACTTACAGTGTTGCGCGGTCTCTGCCTTGGTCGGTGGGCGGGGTCGCAAAGCTCAAATCTGGTTCTCGGACATCCGACTCTTCCATCAATGCATCCATATGAGAAACGAAGTCCGGCAAAAACCTGGTTTTGTCCTTTTCCCACCACGCGTGTGCACCAGGCAGGCTCAAAAACACTAAAAGCTCGCGCTCTATAACATCCCAAAATATTTCTTTCAGCTGACCGTCAAGAAATTGATGGTAGGCAAAGCTGTATCGATTGAACGCCGAAAATGCCAGAGCGCCAAATCTCATCTGCTCGCTACCCGACAAATTGCGATAATCGAGAACGGCTGCTTGAAATACATCGGCAAGTTCTTTGTTGTCCGCCATCTGCGAGTTCACGTCTGAATTTGCTTGTATCAGACTCTGAGTTCGCTGCATCTTTGTCTCGTTAGTGTTCTGGCGAATTTGAATTGCGACATAAACTAGAGAAACAACGACCGCCGTCGCACCGAGAATCTCACCAAGCGCTCCAATAGCGTCCCAGTTCATCATTCAATCTCCCGCAAGCAAATCCAGCGGGAAGCATATCCGAGCGCATTGCTAGCGTGAATGACGGGTTGTGGCCGTTCGCGTCGGTATTGAGGTGCCTGGCGACGGTCTGCTTCGGACCGAGTAAACGGACGGTCATGCGGCGCTGCAATAAGCATACGCAATCTGACACCGTGGATTTCACGAAGTAATCTATCCGTCAGGATGACGGGGATAGTTGTATGAACTGGGATGCAATCGGCGCGGGTGGAGAACTATTGGGCGCATTGGTTGTTGTCGCCAGCGTTCTATATCTTGGACGACAAATTTCTCAAACCAATCGAATCGCCCAAACTTCCGTAGCACGAGAGCACCAAAATCGATACGGCGATCTGTATCAGTTGATAAGCACAGACCCTTCAATAACTAGCCTGGTCACTAAGCTTCGAGATCCAGAATACCGAGCCCAGACCGACGAAGAAGAAGAAAAAGTTGAAAATTTCTGCCTTCTAATCGCGAATATTTGGCTCAGTACTGGGGTCGCCTATGCCCAAGGGCTAATGGATGAGAGTCTGTATCGCTTATATATTCAGGATGTGCATGTAAAGCTCACTCGATGGCCGGCCATGAATCACTATATGAAGAAACTCGCCACTAATTGGCCGGATATGAAGAATTTCGAAATTATGAAGTCCCTATACGAATAGTCAGAGCGTTCATCAACCAAACACCACACTGGACCGTGACTTTCCCTTCGCTGCCACTCCGCGCCGATACATTAATTGACGCATAGAGCGTCACTACGCGGCCGAGAAGCGAAGTTAAGCCCTTCCTGCCGAATGTCAGCAATGCGCAATCATCGGACGCATTATGCGCTTAAGCCGAGCGCCCCCGCACGGACGTGCGGGCCTCTAGGCTTGCTGTAGAGGGTCTAATACTGCGTGAAGGCGCGGAGAAAATTCGTTTCGCATGTCTTCATACATGTCACGGTACGCACGAAATTTCATCATTCGCACAATCGTGTTCGTGAAAGCATGCCATTCGAGATCATCGAACAAGCCGATTTCCCGCGAGTAACAGTAGGATTCCCAAACTCGAAAAAGGCCGCGGGCGTAAAGCATCATTTGGATTTGTTCCTCCGCCGTTAGATCAGCTTCCTCAAGTACATGAGACATGAACCCCGGATGATCAAACAGGAAAAACGTCATATTTTTCGTTTGATCAGCCATGTCTTGTTTTGCTGTCGCCCGCATCATCTTGTTGTTTTCACGTAGCTGTATCGCAAGGTACGCGAGTGTGATGATGACGCCTGCAGCGCCGACCAGCTCAGAAAGAGCACCCAATGCATCCCAGTTCATCTTTCAATCTCCCGCCAGTGAATCCAGCGGGCAGCATATCCGAGAGGATTGGCACGGTGAACGTCAGTTAATGGCCGTTCTCGCTCATTGCTGCAACTTCGGCGTCAGTCTGCTTAGCGGCGACGAACAGACGTTCGTGTGGCACTGCAACAGAGGATTCGCGGCGGAAGTTCGTTCCGCTCGGCCGTATCCCTTTACGAAGAAAACACTGAACGATAGGCTTTTGTTTTCCGAAACTCGTTTGGGGTTGGCTACGAAAAATGGACGCAGCGATGTCGGTCTTCGGTTGGGTCACCGAGCACGAAGGCTTCTTTTCGGGTCTTGTTGCGATTGCCGCGCTGCTCGGCATTGTAGGTGCCGCCGGGCGACTGCTTTGGGTTCGCGCGACCCGTATCCAACCGAGTGCCGGCGGGAGTTGGACGGTCGCGATAGCCGTGGGCAGTTTGGTCGTCATCATCGTCATCGCATTCGTGGTTTTGAACTCAAGACCGGATGAACATGTCCCGCGACATGTGGGTAGAACCGGTCCGCCTACGATAGCTGTTTTACCTTTCACCAGCATGTCGGGGGCCGCTGAACACGAATTGCTGTCAAATGGCATGACCGAAGACATCATTACGCTATTGGCCCGTTCTCCCGCAATGCAAGTGATCGCCCGCAATTCGACGCTTCAATACAAAGGTCAGTCGGTCGATATTCGAAAAGTTGGCGAGGAGCTCGGTGCTGAATTCGTCGTGGAAGGGAGCCTTCGAGCGATCGGCGATCGGATTCGAGTGACTGTTCAGCTCATCGATGCGATCCCGGGTACACATGTATGGGCTGAAAAATACGACCGCCCGCTTTCTGATCTTTTCGAACTTCAGGACGAAGTCGCCACCGGCATCGCCGCGGGTGTAGGCGACGAGGTCTTCAAAATCGAGAGCATTCGGGCTTCACAGGCGCACGCAGAGAACCTCGACGCGTGGGGGCTGACATGGCGCGCCGACGAGAGTTGGTCGGTTGAAGAAGCCCGCGAAGCCGTTCGGCTGGATGAGAACTATGCACGCTCGCACGCTGTGTTAGGCCGAAACCTCTCTATCGATGCACTCAATTCGTCGCGTGGCGCGGAATCGTTCGATGAAGCGGTAAGAGCAGCCCGCCGCGGCGCAGAACTAGCGCCGGAAGATGTGATCGTTCTCACACACCTTGGCGCGACCCTGCTATGGAGTGGCGACCCAGAACAAGCCTTGACAATCCTCAGGCGTGTCCCTGCGATGAGCCCGAGTTATGCGGAGGGGTTTGCCTGGTATGGCGACGCATTGATTCACAATGGCAGACCTGAAGAAGGCCTTAGTCTCGTGGAACGCGCGATCGAACTAACACCAAATGCCCGCATCATTTGGATTTACGAGATCATTCGTGCCGAAGCGTTGATCCATCTCGGTCGTTTCGACGTAGCAAGGGCCGTACTCCAACATGCTCAGCTAAACGCTACCCTGCCGATGAACTTTGCCTTTCTCGCCGGCGTGGAAGCGCTTACCGGAAACCTCTCCGAAGCACAAAAGCTGATGAACAAAGCGAAAGCCCTTGCGCCGACTTTCAGCGCGGCAGGATTCCGGCAAATGTACAACTCTATTTCCACCGACAACGGCGGAATCAACTTTGAGAGAATGTTCGACGCTCTTGAGGCTGCTGTCCCCTGAGGTTGCGTGACCGGCCGTTCCTGGCCGTTCGCGCTCGTTGCTGTCCCGGTAGCATCCGTCTGCTTACCGGCGGTAAACGGTCATTTCGTTCTGGATTGCAGCAGGCCGAAGGCGACCCTTGGCGGAAGTTTGCTATCGGAATGACCCG
>Ga0315338_1004771_pt1 | contig 10382 bp, 8 predicted proteins | sample ASW8metaG_FD_204518 | JGI IMG/M metagenome (GOLD analysis project Ga0315338, IMG submission 204518) | Ammonia-oxidizing marine archaeal communities from Monterey Bay, California, United States - ASW #8 | ecosystem: Environmental > Aquatic > Marine > Coastal | place: USA: California | collected...
CATTGGGCCCAATGAAACCCGTGATCGTTCCGGTTGGCAGAACCAGATCGATGTCCTCTAGTCGAAAGTGCGGGTATGTCTTGCAGACCCCTTGGAGTTCGATCGCTGCGGTCATACGTCCTCGATTTCCTCTTCGTCTTCTACCCGGCGCAATTCGGCGTTGAGTTCGCGCCTCGTCAAACCGAGGGTTCGGGCCAGCTCGACCAGCTGGCGAAGGCGGGTCGTCAGTTCTTCCTGCTTCAATCGAATGTCGAGCCTGGCCTCGCCCTCAGCGACGTAGGACTTTCTCCCCTGGCTCGTAACGATCACTCCATCGTCTTCCAGTTCGAGGTAGGCGCGTCGAACCGTGACGACGCTGACGCCGATATCGACGGCCAGCTCTCGGATCGAAGGAATGGCCATTCCCGGAGCCCAGGTCCCCATGGCCACACGCTGTTTCACCTGATCGACGATCTGCTGGTACATGGGGCGGTCGCTGGCCTGCGACAGGTGAAACGAACTGTTCATGTTGATAGTAACAGTAGTGAAACAGTTCCGAGAAGGCAAGCTTCCTGGGATCTTTCTGCTTCTGGTACATTTTAGGTCCCTCGAATCATTCTTAGACGCAGAGGAATCGCATGACCCTTCCCGAACTTGCCATCAAGCGGCCTATTGCCGTGTTGATGATGTTAGTCAGCTTGATCGTCCTGGGAACGGTTGCCATGTTCAAGCTTCCGCTCGCGTTCCTCCCCGAGAGTGAAGAACCGGAGCTTTGGGTCTACGTTCCGTACGCCAACGCCACACCGCAGCAGGTCGAGCGCCTGATCGTCCGCCCGCTCGAAGAAGGGCTCGGTTCGGTGCGAGGAGTCAAGTCGATGTACTCCTCCTGCACGCGCGAAGCCGGACGGGTTCGACTGGAGTTCGATTGGGGTGCCGACCTTGGCCTGGCCCGGGTCGAAGTGCGGGAGCAGATTGATCGAATTCGCCGTGAGCTTCCTGAAGACGTCGATCAGATCCAGATCTCGAACAGCTACAATGCTCGCGAATCCGATTCTCCGATCCTGGAAGGGCGACTCTCATCTGCTCGCGACCTTTCGGAGAGTTACGACCTTCTCGAACGACGTATCGTCAATCCTCTCGAACGTATTCCCGGAGTGGCCCAAGTTCGCTTGGACGGCGTCAACCCCAAGGAAGTGCGGATAAACCTCCGGCTGCGCGATCTCGAGGCGCACGGAATCGACGTGCGAGACGTATCAGCTGTCCTGCGGGGCTCGAATTTTGACCAGAGCCTGGGCGCCGTCAAAGAACCTGCCATGGCGTACCAGCTCCGAACGGTCGGCGCCTACTCGTCTATCGAAGAGATCTCGGAAATCGTGCTCAATGCCGACGGACTCCGCCTCCGAGACGTTGCCGATGTTCGATACGAAGAGCCGCCACTCGAATACGGCCGGCATCTCGACGGCCAATTTGCCATCGGGATCACGATCAGCAAAGAGTCGAGTGCAAACACCGTCAGTATCAGCGATGAGGTTCAGCGGCGCGTCGCTGCGATGGCGGAGGACCCTGAACTGGACGGCGTAAACTTCCTCATCTGGATGAACCAGGGACAAGAAATCAAGAACACGATCGGAGACCTCTTTTTTACGGGCATCTTCGGGGCCATCCTCGCGACCCTCGTCCTCTACCTCTTTCTGAGGCGGTTTTCCTCCACCGCCATCGCTGTTTCCTGCATTCCGTTCTCACTCATCGTGGCCTGTGGACTGCTCTGGTCACAAGGTAAGACTCTTAACACGATCACGCTGCTCGGACTCATCGTGGGTATTGGAATGCTCGTCGACAACGCGGTCGTGGTGATGGAGAATATCTTTCGATACCAGGAGAAGGGGCTTCCCCGAGCCGAAGCAGCTCGACTCGGGGCTAAAGAAGTCTCCACCGCAGTGATCGCCGCAACCGCCACCTCGGTGATCGTCTTCCTGCCGCTCATCTTCAACAAGCCAAGTGAGATGAACATCATCCTCCGGGAGCTGGGCATCACGGTTTGCGTCACCCTCATGGCCTCTCTGCTCATCAGCCAGACTCTTATCCCACTCGCTGCCGCCCACATTCTTCCTCGCAGCTTCAAGCCGAAGCAGTGGCCTCTCGGAAGACTCCTCGACAACCTCATGGGCGGCGCTCTCCGTCGTTTGGAGTCGGGCTACACCAGACTCCTCTCCGCTAACCTGCGCCACCGCTGGATCGCCCCCCTCGTGGGGATCGCGGTGGTAGCCTCGGCCTACTTTCCGTTTCAACATGTCGACATGAACTTCGACTCGAGCGAGAGCGAAGCCTACGTCGGGATCAAATACAACTACAGCGAGCCCCTCTCTCTCGCCCGCAAAGAACAGGTCGTCAGTTTCGTCGAGTCCCAGCTTGTCCCCCACAAAGCCGAGCTGACGACGAAGTCGATCTACAGCTTCTGGAGCGATCGGTTTGGAGTGACGCGCCTCTACATGGAAGACGGAAAGTCGACTGAAAAGGATATTGCTCGAGTCCGTCGCGAAGCGAAGAAGTACCTTCCGGCCGTTCCCGGCGTTGAGCTCGAGATCATGGACGCCGGTCCGATGTGGCGGCAGGATCGCGGCAAGAGAGTTGCGTTCCAAATCATGGGTGAAGACTCAGAAGTGCTCGCCGAGCTGGCCGCAGAAGCTAAAGAGCGACTTACCCACATCCCCGGTCTGGTCGATCCCTTCTCGGGAATCGAAGACGGTGGACATGAGATGGTCGTTTCCTACGATCGCGACCTCGCCTCCCGTTTCGGAATCTCCCCGCGTCAACCTGCCGAAGTGATTCAACTGACCTACCGCGGACAAAACCTCCCGAAGTATCGAACCCGGGACGGCGAAAGAAACTTGCGACTCACTCTCGACGAAACGGCTGTGGAAAGTGAAAGCCAACTGAAGAACCTTCCGCTCTTCTCGAATGATGGGAGTAAGGTTCGCCTTGCCAGTTTGGCGTCATTCGAGACGCAGCGTGCGGCCAACCGGATCAATCGCGAGGACAGAATGACCTCTGTCTGGGTAGGCGCGCGCTACAGCGAGGGAAAACGCGAGGACTACATGCCGATGGTCCGTGCCACGATCGACGAGATGGACTTCCCTTACGGATATCGTTACTCGTTCAGCAAGTTCAACAGTCGTCGAGAGGAGCAGTCCCAGGCTTTCGCCGTCAACCTGGGTCTGGCGCTTCTTTTGATCTTTGCCGTCATGGCCGGACTTTTCGAATCCGTACGTCAGGCCATCGGTCTGATGATCGCTCTCCCTTTCGCCATCTCCGGCGCTCTCTGGACCCTTTGGGCAACCGGGGCGGACTTCGACCAACCGGCCGCGGTCGGGCTGCTTCTTTTGATCGGAATCGTCGTCAATAACGGCATCGTCATGATCGAGCACATCAATATGTATCGACGGCGTGGCATGCGCCGGAACCGTGCCATGCTACAAGGTGGAAGGGAGCGTCTTCGCCCCATCGTCATGACGGCCCTGACCACTCTCCTGGGGCTGGTGCCAATCTGGGTGCAAAAACCTGCTCTCGCAGGCGTGTACTACTACTCCATGGCCCTGGTCATCATGGGCGGATTGCTTGTCTCCACCTTTTTGACGTTGGTCCTGCTGCCGACTACGGCCAGCCTGGTCGAGGACATTCCACCAGCGATCGGTAGATTCTTCCTGCGCATTCTTCGACTCCTGGTTCCGGCGCTCCGGCGACCGATCGCTCCTGTCGACGCGACCGGCAAGGGCACTTGAAACGGAGTGCTGATCTGAGGGCTCCAGGTATTCGACAATCCTCATCGACACCCTCGAGCTGGTGGATCGCGCTTGCCCAAATGGCTGCCCCCACCCTGGCTATCCTCGTTGGGTGGGTCGGGTTACAGAATGCCTGGATCGCGATCGGTCTCTATCACATACAAATGATCTGCTGGTCGCGGAGTGAACTGCCTCGAACCTGTCGGGGCTGGAACCGCCGGACGTTCCTGACCAGCGCACTTCCCCTTCTCGCCACCGCTCCCGTGGTCTATGTCCTTCTACCCCAGATCACTAGTGTCCCGGTCGGAACCTGGCTGGAGCGCTACGGGTTAGAGGGGTGGCAACTTGGAGCCATGATTCCCTACTTCGGGATCGTGCATCCGTTTCTCGAACAAGCTCACTGGGGGCGACTGCGGGAAAGTCGGTTTGGCCCGTTTTCACACGTGGCCTTCGCCGCGTATCATGGAATCGTCGTCGGAAGCCTGCTCCCTCCTGTTTGGGTGCTCGCTTCCATCCTGATTCTGATCACTGCTTCTTGTCTCTGGACTTACATGGCGCGCCAAGCGCGCGGAGGACTGCTCGTGCCGACTCTCTCTCACATCTTCGCTGACCTGGGAATGGTCGTGGCAGCGGCGCTTCTTGTCTTTCAGCCCAGCGCGGCCGCAGCCCAGGATACCCAGGACACCGAGCCAGCTCGTGAGGTCGAGTTTACCCTCGAGCTCCTTCGATCGGCGATCGCGGAAGGCGACTCCACGATTCGGTGTCAGGCTCTCCGCGTCCTCGGCGAAAACGAGGAGGACAGCGAAGAAGTTCTTCACACCTTTCGCGAGGCGCTTCGTGATAGCTCCGTATCGCAGGGTCAGTGCGTTCTTTGGGGATTGGCGCTCCGCGGGAAACGCCATGACGATGTGCTCCCTCTGCTCCGGGAGATGCTCGACGGCCAGAATGTCGATTTGATCCGACGGACCATCGCCACGCTGAGCGATCTCGGTCAGACCTGGCCCGTTTGCGAAGAACTTGCCGATGCTCTTCTTGATCCCCGCGCCCAGGTTCGCGCCGCAGCTGCCAATCGGATACTTCCAAAAAACTGTGAGAAGGAATTTGCCCTTCCCCTTCTCGCCCAATCGTTGCTCGACGACGACGGCTCTGTCCGCAAAGCGGCAGCCAGTGCCATCGCGGCCTATCGCGCTGATGCGACCATGATCGTCGACGAGCTGATGGCCGCGCTCGACGACCCCAATTTTAATGTCCAGATCACCATTGTTCGCGCGCTCGGAACGATTGGACCACCTGCCGCTGCCTCGCTCCCGATGCTGCGCGAGATACCGGCGCACGGTTTTGCCAAAGACATCCTCGATACGGCCATCGCGAAGATTTCGGGGGAAGCCCCGCCGCCGAAGCAACAAACTGCGCCCTAGCAGCTTGGCGCGCCTTGGCGCATTGGCCTCGCCCTGACACACGAAATGATCGAATAATCGGGCGACCGGCCGGTAGTCCCGTTTGAGAGAGGTCAGGAGCCGAAAGATCCCTCCGACGGGAGACTTTCGGACGCCTCGTCGACTGGTTAGGAGACCCCGCGACAATGCTCGAAATCCCTATTTGGCTCGCCTTCGGTATACTTGGAGCCTGGATCGCCACGACAAAAGGACGTTCGGGTTGTGGCTGGTTTCTGCTTTGCGCAATACTCGGTCCGATCGGACTGGTTATCGCCGCCGTCGTGTCGAAAAAATAAAGTGAGACTCCGGTCAACTGAGTCGCGCCGTCACTTCCGTACCGGCGCGACCGTACCGATCAGGCTCCAAAAACTTCCAGCTCGTTGACCCGCATCACCCTCGGTACCAGGGCATCCCCGACGAAGTCCCTCTCCCGGCTGAAATGACAGTCCTCGAGGGCACCAAAGATATTGCCGTTGACCGAACCGCCCTTGATCGGAGTCCTGCGTCCGTTGCGATGCATGTATCCGAATCGAATCTCACTCGAGAAATCGCCCGTACCTCGATCTGGTGTCAGCCAGGAGAAACGAATCACCTCGAGCACTTCCGCACCAGCAGCAAGCTGGGCCACGGAGCGGGAGCCCTCGGGGATGACGAGATTGGCAAATCCGCCAGTCGGTTTCGTCTCTAGATAGTGAGCTCTACGTTGATCGGCCCAAAGTTGCTTGAGACGCCCGTCTTCGATGATCACGGTTCGTTGTGCGGGCAGGCCCGCTCCGTCACAGGTACGGCTGTTCATTCCATACGGCAGAGTCGCGTCGCTGATCGCGGTGAGCCGATCGCCTCGCACCGCTCCGGGCGTGACCGAGTCACCGAGCGAGAACTTGGCCACTCCGCGGAGGGCCGCTTCACCAGACGTGTGCTGAACAAGAGGTCCGAGAAAAGCACGCAAGCTTCCCGCCCGGATCAGAACAGGGCCGTTCCACGGCTTCATGACCTCGGCCTGACTGGCGTCGCAGGCGTGCATTCCCAGCTCCGAGACCCACTGTCCGATCTCGAGGTCCTCGACTCGCCGGCGCATGCGCAGAGATTGATTCTCCGCCTCTTCTCCAGTCGCGCCGCGTCCGAGTAAAACGACTTCAGACAGGGCACGGGTTGCGGATCGATCTGCGACCAGACCCTCTGAGTTTTCGAAATATATTTCATCGTCATGGGCGAAGAACTCCGCCGAAGCCACCTTGACGTTTCTTTGTGCGTCGACGGTCTCAGACAACTCCTCCCGGGCCCGTTCCAGTGCGCGAGTCGGTTCACGGACAATCATCGGATCTCGCGTCTCGATATCGGGAAGCTCCTGCTGCGGAACCAAAGGATACTGTTGAAACTCGCTCGACCCGGCAACTCGGACAGCCGCCTCGACCTTGCTCGTGATCTCTTGCTCTTCTCCCGGACCGATCGAAACTGCGGCGGAGCCCATCGAGTCACCCGACGCCACAAAGAGAGTGGCCGTAACATCCTCACCTACGTTCGAGCGCATCGACTCGACGTTCGTCCCGTAGAGGTACATCTCATGCGAACGGGTTATCCTGCGTTGCAACTCCCAACCCTGCACGGAACGATGGCGCTGGAGCGCCTCCCGGAGATCATTGACGACGGAGTCATCGGGAGCACTCTGATCGTGAGGAACCGTTCGGCCCCAAGCATAGTGTTTCATCTTGGTCATCCTAACTGCGCCCGAAATTTGAGGTGAGGGCCACCGCTCGCGACTGGAACGTATTCTTTGTAGCCTTTGCCACAGGTGCCCGGGACGAGATCGAATTCATTGCTGACCTGAGTGATCGAGTCGAGAATCTCTGGCACGTATCCCGTTACACCGATCGGGCTGAACACTCGTCCGGTCCGCTTTCCATTCTTGATCTCGTAACCTCGGTTGACGGTCAGCTGGATACCCCAGCCGTGGGGATCTTCGATCCCGCTTTGGAATCCTTCGAGAAAAATCCCGTTCTCGGTCGTCGAGACCATCTCTTCGACTGGCGTCTCGCCACGCCCGAAGAAAGTGTTCGACATCCGCGCGTAGGCTTTATTGCCATAGGACTGCCGACGTCCGTTTGCCGTACGCCGGAAGTCCGTAGCTTGTGAGGAGAACAGGTCCGTCAAGGGCTGACGGAAGACTCCGTTTCTGACGATTTGAGTCGGAACCGCTTCGAAACCTTCGTCATCGTAATAGTAGGATCCATTCGCCCGCCCCTCGGAAGGGTCATCCCAAATGTTGACCCACTCCGGCGCCACTCTCTTGCCAAGAAAGTGAGCCGCCTTGGCACGTCCCTTCACGAATTGATCGGCCTCGACCCCGTGGCCGAATGATTCATGGGCCAGGAGGCCGGTTACGGCCGGAGACGAGATCACTTCGTAGCTCCCAGGAGGGATTCTCTCGGCGGTGAGGAGGTCGTCAATCAGTCCACTGACCTCAGAGAGTCGAGCATCCGAAAAATCCATCAGCTCGAAACCAGCCAGTTCGCGATCGCGGACGAAAGCACGGGCCGTCGATCCACCTTCCATCGCAAAGACAAAGACTCCCCGATTGGAGTGTGTGAGGTCCTGGCGAATGCGGCGGGTGGGGTTGACGAAGAGTGTCTCGCGGCGATCATAGGACATGAAGGCGGCGGCACTGCGAATGCGTGAATCATGATTGTGAACCGTCTCGAGCAATCCCTCGGATCGGTTTCGCCACTCCGAAACAGAGACTTTGGTGGGGTCGATAACTCGAGGACTCTGCCGGGCTACATTGACTTGTCGGCCAGGGTCGGGACGTCCCATTCCGGAGGGTGCGGACCGGATTTCCTTCTTTAGCCCCTTGCTCAATCGAGAGAGGGAATCGGACGAAACCCGATCCGTTGATGCTTCATGAAAGTGATGTCCATCGTAAACCTGCAGGACGACTCCGGCTCGAGGCGCCTGTGGGGTAACAGACTTTTCTCCGCGATTGGCGTTGGCGTTGAGACCGCTCCTCTCTTCGAAGAAGGCGGAGGCGTAGAGCCCCTTCTGATTCAGATCGGTCACAAGGTCGGCGAGGAGATTCTCGAGTTCGGCTCCCCGGAGGATCTTCGATCCTTGGGTCATCCTGGCAGGCAACGAAGAACCCACGACGGTCGAACTCGTCGATTTGGCCAAGGCATCGACAACCGATCCGGTGAGCCCGCCGCCCACGAGAAGGGCCCCGGCGGTTTGGCTGGTTTTCTGCAGGAATCGACGACGGGACCACTGGGCCTGTTTCATGCGCACTCCATGGCAGACCCGAAGAGCGGGTCGAGTATACGTTTGGTTGCCCGACAGACCGTTGGCACGGCACACCCGAACACCCGTAAACCTCTCCCCGCAGGAGCATAACCCAGACATCATATGTTTTGCACTTCGGATCGAAGACCAAAGTTCAGTCTCCGAAAGCAAAGAGCCGATAAATCCCCTAGACCGGATGGGAACTTAAAAGCGAGAATCAGAGCTATGAGAATGCGCAGAAAGAAGATCGAAATCAAAAGCCAGAGCGATATCGAAGCAATGCGAAAGGTCGGCCGTCTCGCTGCCGATACGCTCCACGCGGTAGACGCGCTCATTCGTCCCGGAACCACCACCGAAGAGATCAACGAGTTTGTCCACGAAGACGCCCTTCGCAAGGATTCTGTCCCGGCTCCCCTCAATTATCGGGGATTCCCCAAAAGTGTCTGCACCTCCATCAACGAGGTGATCTGCCACGGAATTCCCGGCCCCCGGAAACTCCTCGAGGGCGACATCATTAATGTCGACATCACCCACATCCACGAAGGTTACTACGGTGACACTTCAGCCACCTTCTACGTGGGCGAGGTCAGCGACAATGCCCGCCACGTCACGGAAGTGGCCCGACGGTCACTGGAGCTTTCCATCGCGGAAGTACGGGACGGGGCCAGGCTCGGAGACATCGGTGCGGCCATCCAGGAGTTCGCCGAGGCGAACGGTTGCGGCGTGGTCCGGGATTTCGTTGGGCACGGCATCGGTCGGCGCTTCCACATGGAACCGATGGTCAGCCACGTCGGTCGCCGCGGAACCGGCCCAAAGCTCAAGGCGGGGATGATATTTACGATCGAGCCGATGATCAATGGAGGCACTCCCGAAGTACGTGTCCTCGAAGACGGATGGACCGCCGTGACGCAAGACGGCACCCTCTCGGCCCAGTTCGAACACACGATTCTCGTCACCGCAACGGGCGCAGAAATCCTGACCGTCCGGCCGGGACCACTGGCCCATAGTGAGCTTTTTCTGGACTACTTCGACGACGTCACGACCCGGGTTTCTGACTGAGGGCCACACCGGGCTGAGGTTTGGAGAACGGAGACTCGGTGACTTCGCATTTCATCCCACCGGATCGACAGCAGAGTGCTGACCTCGTCCTCCGTTCGCCCCTTCCGGGCGATGGTGAGGCACTTGCCTCGGCCCTGAACGGGTCCTACGAACACCTCCACCGATTCTTACCGTGGGCCAAGCCAGTCGAAGACCCGATTGACTGCGAGACCCGCTGCCGACGCTTCCGCGCCCGCTACCTTCTGAACGAGGACTTTGTCATCTTTGTCCTGAGTGACGACGAGACCCGCATCCTCGGTGGTTCGGGATTTCATCTCCGTGGCGGGTCGATCGACGATCATCGGGCCGAGATTGGCATGTGGATCGGGAGCGGGAGCGCCACATCAGGGGTCGGAACACGCGCCCTCATCGAGATGCTCCGGTGGGGATTCTCGGTCTGGCCGTTTTATCGTCTTTGCTGGAAATGCAGTACGGAGAATCTGGCCAGCCGACGGGTCGCCGAAAAGGCAGGCATGATTCTGGATTGTACCGAGCGGCGGATTCTTGACGTGAGCGGTGAATCCTCTCACGACCAAATGACATTCGTCGCATTTCGCGAGGAATGGACGCCTCCAGAACCTTCCTAGATAGGCATCTTCAAGAGATTGGTCGTCCGAGGAGGCGGGCGGTATCAGTCGGCGCTGGAGCCGGTCTCGGCCTCGCGAGCCTTCAGGATCGCCTGAACCAGCCCTTCGGGAACATCGCAAGGTATGGTGTCATCGTGGCAGCAACAAGCATCTCGCTCGTGAGCCACGGTGTCTCGATACTTCCGTAAGTAAGCCTCACAACATTCACATCCCTCGAGATGCTTCTTGAACGT
>Ga0315338_1004772_pt1 | contig 10379 bp, 5 predicted proteins | sample ASW8metaG_FD_204518 | JGI IMG/M metagenome (GOLD analysis project Ga0315338, IMG submission 204518) | Ammonia-oxidizing marine archaeal communities from Monterey Bay, California, United States - ASW #8 | ecosystem: Environmental > Aquatic > Marine > Coastal | place: USA: California | collected...
CGCCAGATCAGCCCAGTCAATTGCCACATTGATGCTTGCCGCGGTTATGAAGGAGCCCGACACCGTTGTGTTAGCAAATGCGCCATCTTCATCATCATCAAAGACGATTTGGCCGCCAATCGCGACTTCGTTAAACAAGATGCCGGTCAAATCGGACCAGTGTTGCAGTGCAGCACGGGCCAGAAACTGTCCCTGAACTGTCAGAGCGGTGATATTCACCGTAATAATATCACCTTCACCCGCATCCCAAGCCCGGGCCGATCGGCTGGTGCTCTCCCAATAACCATTCTCCAAATAATCGGCGATCTGGTCATTGGTATACTCGGTCAGCGGTGCCAGCGCACTCAGGCCAAGCGTATACGTGCCGGTATAATCAAGGTCGGAACCATTGGTCCATGCGTCGGCCTCGACATAATAAACCCCGGTTGTCTGGACGGTGACAGCAAGAAGTGAATTGCGCCCCGGGCCGCCATCATCATTTTCAGCGACCAGGTTTCCGAACGCATCATAGAGGCGGACCAGTGGGTCCTCGAGCGGATTTGCACCACTGCCATCAAGAGAGAAGCCGTAGCGCTGACCCGCAACAAGCTCAACCCGGATCCAGTCAGTATCGCCCAACACTTCAAGCTCACCGACATAGGTATCGCCAAGCGCGAGCGTGATAGGTGTCGATGCATCACCCGGGACATCGTTGGATTCGTTCACATCGGTGACCGTTACCGTCACCGCCTGATCGGTGGAATTAACCCCGTCCGAGGCTGTAACCGTGAAATCATAGTCATTATCCGCACCAGAATCGGCAGGTGCTTCAAAATCTGGCGCCGACAAGAATGTCACGACACCCGTCGCCGAATCGATCGTAAACAGAGCCGAATCCGTACCTGACAGAGAGTAGACCAACGTCGTTCCTGCATCGCCATCAGTGGCATCTGCATCGTAGGCGCTGGTTTGATCCTCAGCGACTGAGGCCGTCGCACCCGACGTGAATACCGGAGAATTATCATTCTCGTCCGTCACTGAAATTGTCACGGCCTGATCAGTGTTATTCGAACCGTCTGTCGCCCGAATTGTAACTTGGTAGTTATTATCTCCACCGACGTCGCCCGGGTTTTCAAAATCCGGAGCTGCGATGAATGTGAGGGCACCACTGGCACTGTCGATATCGAACAGTGCAGCATCTGCCCCGCCGACGATTGAGAATGTCGGTGTATCGCCGTCTGGGTCGGTCGCCGTCGCTGTATAAACGGTTCCCGTCGCATTTTCTGCGGTCGATCCTGCGCCACCCGACGTGAAGACCGGCGCGTTGTCATTACCGTCCGTGACTTCAATAGAGACGTTCTGCTGAGTTGAATTGGTCCCGTCAGACGCCGTCACTGTGATTTCGTAAAAATTGTCGCCGTCATCATCCAAAGGCGTTTCAAAATCGGGAGACGCATTAAACGTTACAACCCCAGTACTGGAATTGATACTAAAGTGCCCGGCATCAATGCCTGAGATGCTGTAGATTAGAGCGGTTCCGGCATCGGCATCCGTCGCGTCTGCGTCATAAGCCGTCACTGTGCCTTCTACGACGGCCGAGGTGGTGGCTGATGTGAAGACGGGCGAATTATCGTTCAAATCCGTCACGGAAATCGTGACGTTTTGATCGACATTGTTCACGCCATCTGTTGCCCGAACGGTAATCTCGTAATCGTTATCGCCATCATCATCACCGGCAGCTTCGAAATCCGGCGGTGTAATAAACGAAACAACGCCTGACGTCGCATCAATCGTGAACAAGGACGCATCGACACCGCCAACAATCGCATAGGTCGGTGAGGTCAAATCGTCATCACTCGCCGCGGCCGTATAAGCTTCGGTGGTATTTTCGGCCACGCTGGCTGAGGTTGCCGAGGTGAATACCGGCGCTTCATTCACATCCGTCACATTGATGGTAACCGCCTGATCGGTGGAATTGCTCCCGTCCGACGCCGTTACGATTATATCGAAGGATGTTCCGGTTGGGTCCTCAAAGTCTGGTGCCGTCCGAAAGACGACGACGCCGGTGCTGGCATTGATATTAAACAATGCAGCATCGGTTCCAGAGATAGAATAGGTAATCGCGGACGAGCCATCTGCATCCGTCGCCACAGCTGTATAGGCCGACGTCTGATTTTCAGCCACCGAAGCGCTAGCTCCAGATGAGAAGACTGGCGAGAACTCGTTTGAGTCGGTCACTGTGATCGAGACTGACTGATCGGTGGACACGCCCCCATCCGACGCCGTCACGATCACGTCATAGACATTGTCCCCATCATCATCACCAGGGGCTTCATAATCAGGTGCCGCAATGAACGTAACTGCGCCGGTGCTTGCATCGATATTGAACAGGGCGGCATCAACACCAGAGATCGAATAGGTAACGGCAGCGCCTTCCGGGTCTGCTGCAACCGCCGTAAAGGCAGCTGTTTGATTCTCAGCAACAGTCGCGGTTGTGGCCGATGAAAAGACCGGGGCCTCATCAACATTATCGACGGTTATGGTGACGGTTTGATCAGTGTTATTGAGGCCATCATTCGCCCGAATAGTCACTTCATAAACATTGTCGGTATCCGCATCATCGGGATTTTCATGGTCCGGTGTGGAATTAAAGGTCAACACACCTGTTGTAGCGTTGATGCTGAAGTCCGCGGCATCCGCTCCACCAACGATCGAGAATGTAACCGTATTGCCATCAGCATCCGTGGCGGTGGCGGTGTAAACCGCTCCGGTATCATTTTCGTCAAATGAGGCAGAGGTCGCCGATGTGAAAACTGGGGGATTAGTATTGGGTGGAGGGGCAGGAGGAGGCGAATCACCACCGCCACCACCGCCGCCGCCAGCTGCAGCAGCAAGCGCGCCACCACCGGCAATTCCAAGGAGAGCGCCGCCCCCACCGCCACCAGCAGCGGCAGCACCGACTATGCCGGCGGCTTCAAGAGATGTGGTACTTAAATAGACAATCCCGTTTTCCACCACTACATCCGCTGCGGCGATCAACACGGTTTGTCCGTTCGACAATGTCAGCTGAACCGAACCGTCGGAGAGCACTTGGACATCACTTACATTGCTTAAATCCGAAGTGGCTTGAAACCCCTCTGGAGGAGTTCCCTGCGCAGCCGCTTGCGCTCCGGCGCTCAAAGCTGCCGCGCCTGCGAGCGCAAGCGCAACGCCAGTCAGCTTGCCGGGCTTCTTATCGAGTGATGTAGTTTCATCACCAATTTTCGGATTTTTTGTCATAATTTTTCCCCGAGTATCGACCGTCTGTGATCGAACTGCCTTCAATTGCCGCCAAGACCACTCGACGCATCCTGCAGGTCGCGTCGCTAATATGGCTCACATCTGTCGTGCGATACCATTGGGGTATGGAGATTGTCTGAATTTCAAGCTCAGCTCATGCCGCAAAGTTATTTAAACTCGCAACAATGATGCACGGCTCATTATCCAGTTACGCTCCCCCAAACACCGTCGTCTCTGATCCCGTCAAACTAGCGCTACAGCGGGCAAACCGTCCAGTAAAAAGGGTTTGTGTCGGTACTTTTTCTGCACGCAATGCGTGAGGTTTCGACTCACTACCCGTGGCGATGCTTTATCGAACTCGCCGCCGCACTCCCCAGTCGCGGGAATTTAATTTCAGCGCTCTTCTGGCAGGGGAATTCTTGCTGTCAAACGCATAAGGCTAAGCTTCTGTCGTAAAAGTGAGAATCGCGCAGAAACCACATCCAGCATCGCGCGCTCATAGGCAAGGCGCGCATCAATCAGGTCAGGCAAAGTTCCCAGCCCAAACTCAAACTCACCTGAGATGGCATCAAAATAATCCCCTTGGCTGGATGCCACCATTTCGCGACGAATTAGCTGTGCTTCCAGCGAAATCGTTCGACGAAAGGTGATTTCGACCTCTTCGCGCAGCCCGCGCTGCAATGCACGGAGCCCATATTCTTCCTGCGAAAGTTGAGCGGCAACACGATCTTGGCCAGCTCCAATTGAATCTCCAGACAAGAGCGGCACCGAAACGTCCACACCAACCCGGTCCCTCAAATCCCAGTCTTCTCGGCCATTATCGTAGGTGTAAGATACAATGCCGACGACATCGACTACGGGCATTCTCGCACGACGTTCACGCTCTCTTCGCGCCTCTAGACTACCGATGGCGCTGCGACGAGCGCCAATTTGCGGATTGTGCTGCAAAGCGTGATCGATCACAGCGTCAATACTATCAAGACCGCGCAGCCGGTCCGTCATTGTTGCGTTCGCCGCACTCTGATCACAGAGAACCTGATTCAGGCCTGTATACTCGACGATACGCGTCGTGGCGCTTGAGGCCTGGAAGTTGAGCTCCAGAACATCCGCTTCTGCCTCGGCTAGCTGGGCGGCAATCTGCGCGCTCTCTGCACGGGTCGCTCCACCCCGTTCCAGCAACTCACCAACCGCGGCCTGTTGTCTCTGAAAATAGCCTCGCCGATCTGTAATCACAGCGATCATGGCGTCGGCCTCTAACCGAGCCAAATAAGCGGTCGCCACGGTGATCGCGGCGACGATTTGCTGATCCTGAACGTCAAAGCCACGGCGATCGAGGTCTGCCAGCGCCGATTCTCGCGCCAGTCTGGCGTCGCCAAAATCCAGCACCCGCTGCGATAGCCTTAGGCCAATCTGGTTATCGATCTGGCTTGATGTCAGCCCGTTATCCCCAACGCCGCTTCGGCCGAAGGTGGACAATTGCGGATACCGCAAGGATTCGGCCGTCCGTAGATCCGCGAGGGCCTCAGACCGGCGGGCCCAGGCCCCGTCCACTTCCGGCGCGCGTGTGGCTGCGAGCATCAGGCTGTCATCAAATGACAGACATTGACCTGCGGCGGGTAGTGCATCATCACCACTTTGCGCGTGGGTCACGTCGCTACAAAGCAGCAGGCCAGCAAGCGCCGATACCGGGATCAGGTTACGAGTAATAGACATCATACCGGCACCTAACCAGATCGCGCGCCGCGGAACAATGATTCACTGATCGGTTCCAACAAATAATCAAGCGTGGTGCGACTGTTACCGGAAAAGATAAACACCTCGACCGGCATTCCGGGAATCACGGCCAGGTCCTGCAATTTGCTGAGTTCGGATACCGGTATCATCACCCGAACTTCATAATAGGTGACGCCCGTATCTCGGTCCGTTTTCAGATCGGCACTGACGCTGACAACCTCACCATCGAGACGCGGTGTGGTCCAGCTTTTATAGGCGGTAATCTGGGTCCGAACCGCCTGCCCCTCAAACACCGCCGCGCGATCACTTGGGCGGATCCGAACCTCGGCAATGACTTCACCGCCATTGGGAACGATCTCCAATATGGACTCACCTGCCCCCACGACACCCCCGCGGGTCGAAAACCGCATATTGAGCACTTCACCGGCCCGTGGTGCCAGGACAATCGACCGATTGAGCACGTCCTGCGCTGCGGACAAACGCTCCTCTGCGGACTGCAGATTCACACGGACATCCAAAGACTCGGCCGATATCTGGCGCGCGAATTCCGCTTCGGTTTGCGCAATTTGGCCCGCGAGATCCTGCTCAAAAGTCTCGGCTTGCTGCGCCTCGGTCCGCAAACGCCCCAGATCTGCCTCCATCGATGCGACTTCTCGTTCCATGGAGCGCACCTCATCTAGCCGTGCCATCTGCCGACCATACCTGTCGCGCAACAAGGAGAGCTGCTCTTGCGCCGCGACGAGGCCTCGCCCGGCAATTTCGATTTGCCGGCCCTGCAACACCCTTGAAGATTGAGCGCCGTCACGACGGGCGGTCAAAACCGTGATATCAGCCTCATAGGATTGCAATTGCTGGCGATACAAATCCCGCTGTCGCGTAACAACCTGGTCGAGCTCATCTCCCCCCAATCCCATTGTGGCAATAGTAGAAAAATCTGGCTCACCCAGTCCTTCACTCAAGGCATTGAGGCGAATCATTGAGGCGGAGTGGGAGGCAATTTCCTGCAGGACAAGGTCACGCGACGCCAGTGATGCCGTCGTGTCCAGTCTCAGCAACGCATCCCCGGATTCAACGCGATCACCGTCGCGCACCATAATTTCATCGATAATCCCGCCCTCGAGATGCTGGACGATCTGGCGACTATTCTCAACGACAACCTGGCCGGAAGCCGGGACGCCTTGCGCGAGTTGGGCAAACCCCGCCCAGAGCATAAATCCGCCAAGACCGATCGCGCACATAAGCGCGGAACGAAGGACGAATTTGTCGGACATCGGGCGAGGTGTGGAGGCTTGCAGATTCATCCAACTGCTCCCTGGCCGCCAGGCTTTCCTGCACCGGGACCGGTTGCGAGCTTGAGATACTGGTCTGCCGGTGCCGCCAGCACATTGCCATTTCTAACAAGTAACACGGTCGACGACGTTTCAATCAGGCGCCGGTCATGGGTGGACGCGATAATGATCGCGCCCTCATTGGCTGCGTCCGCCAGGGCCGCGATAAGGGCAGGCGCTGCCGCCGCATCCAGATTGGCGGTGGGCTCATCCAACAAAATCAAAACTGGCTTACCAAAAAGCGCGCGGGCCAACCCTATCAATTGTCTTTGCCCTGCAGAAAGATGCGCGCCACCAGGTCCGATTTTTGTGTCATAGCCATCGGGCAGCGCCACGATCACATCATGCGCTCCGGCTGCCTGCGCCGCTTCGACGACTGACTCAGAAGACACATCTCCCAGGCGGCCAATATTTTCGGTGACCGTCGCTGGCAATAACTCGACATCCTGCGGCACATAACCAACATGCTGCCCCCGATCGCCTCCGTCCCATTCATGCAGTGCCCGCCCCCCCAGACTGACGGTTCCGGATCCGGGAATCCACGCGCCAGACATGGTTTGCAGCAACGTGGTCTTGCCGCAGCCATTGCCACCGGCGAGTGCAATGATTTGTCCGCCCTCCGCGGTATAGGAAAATGGTCGGATCAATGGCTCATTTGCCCCGGGAACCCTGACCGAAAGACGGTCAAACTCCAAAATCGCCTTTGGGCGCGGCAGCGGTGTGAAGGCTTGATTTTCATCAACGTCCTTTAATTCATCGCGCAGTGCCTTCCAGGCATTCCAGGCCTGCACGATATTGCGCCAGCCTCCAACAATCTGATCGACCGGGCCCAGCGCGCGGGCGAGGATGATTGAAGACGCCACGATCGCACCGGGAGAAATTTCCTGGCTCAGAGCGAGAGCCGCACCGCCGCCCAAGACTAGAATTTGCAACACTTGCCGCCCGGACCGGGAAATCGCTGTGAATTTGCCGTCATCCTTTGCCGCAGATAGTGAAAAGTTTTGTCCAATCATCTTGGCGGCACGCCATTTCGCGAACACCTTCCGCATTAGCCCCATGCCGATCATTGCGGATCGTTGACGCTCCATGCCCGTGGCCAATTCGGTTGCTCCGCTCGAAGCCGCCGCCGAAAAGGTACTCGATTGGCGCGTCGTCATTTCCGCAATAACGGCCACGCTAAACACAAAAGCCGCGCCGACGAGGCCCAACACTCCAAGAAAGGGATGGATCAGAAACAACACAACGATAAAGAGAGGCGCAAATGGCAGATCCATAAACGGCAAGACCGTGCCTGATTGCAGCGCATTTTGTACGCGGCCAAGCATCGCCAGATCATGCGATAGTCTCGGCGGCTCTCCATTGCTATTTTCAAACCGGCTGAAGACTTTGGGGGCCAATAATTCTTCCAGGCGAGCACCGGCCAAGGCCGCGACCCGACGGCGACCGGCCTCCGCCGCGCCATAGACGGCCAACAAAAACACCGCGATTACGGTCAGTAATACCAGCGTGTCGACCGACCCAGAGCTTAAAACACGGTCATAGACCTGCAGCATGTACAATGGAGAGACCAAGAGCAGGATATTGGAGACAAGGCTGAAACCAAGCAAAGCAACAGCATAAGGCTGCAAGGCCGTTCGAACTTGCAGCTGCAAAGGTTGTTTCATCCGGTCACTCCAACCGACACGCCAAAATCCATACACCAGGTATTCACAAGACCAGACCTCGTTTTATGTATTATTTGGCGTGGACAATTCTACCGACCCGCTCAAAGCCACTCGAACGTCAGTATAACCTTGAAATAGCAGCCTGTACCAGCCCTCAACTTGGCCGACAGAACGCCCTGCCGTCTACTTCAGCCCCACTCTCAGCAGATCATGCAGATGCACCAGCCCCACCGGCCGACCACGCTCATCCACGATAAACAATTGCATGATTTTTAGCGAACCGGCCGTCATCTCGCGCAGAGCATCTGCCGCCAGCATGCCGGCGCTGCCGACCTTGGGGTTTGGAGTCATCACCTGCCTGGCAGGCAAATGCACCAGATCCGCCCCCATATGTCGCCGGAGATCGCCATCCGTAATGATACCCGTCAAAGCGTCAGAATCGTCCAGAACCCCTACACAGCCAAAGCTCTTGGCCGTCATCTCGATCAACACCACGCTCATTGTTTCAGTTTGTTTAATCAGGGGCATGGCAGCACCGACATGCATGATATCGCCCGCAGTCGCCAAAGCAGCACCCAGCGCACCACCCGGGTGGAAGATTTTGAAATCTGTGGCGGTAAATCCGCGTTGTTCCAGTAAGGCAACAGCCAGGGCATCGCCCATCGCCATCATCAGTGTTGTCGACGTTGTTGGAGCGCGTGTTTCGCCACAAGCCTCCTCGGCGTCTGGCACATTAAGTCGATAATCCGCGGCCCGGCCAAGCACGCTGTCGTCGCGACACGTCATACTGATCAAGGGGACCGAAAATCGACGACAATAGGCGATCAGATCGCCCAATTCTTTAGTTTCACCGGATTTGGACAAGGCGAGAACAGCATCTGCCGGACCGATCATGCCCAGATCCCCATGGCTCGCTTCAGTCGGGTGCACATAATAAGCCGGGGTTCCCGTAGATGCCAAAGTGGCCGCAATTTTCCGCGCCACATGGCCGGACTTGCCAACGCCCGAGCAAATAAGCCGCCCTGTCAGACCGCTGACACAATCAATAGCGGCGGAAAAATCTTCGCCGATCGCCTCCCCCAGCGCGTTTAAACCGGCGGTTTCGATGGCTATGACACGACGTGCAGACTTGATGGAATCGAAGCGATTCATACCGGTTCCTCGACCAGGGGAGAGAGATTTGGATGTCCTAATAACAGAACCGTCAGCATCCGGGAAACAGGCTTTGCGGCTCGGTGAGCGACGGCTTGTGCTTGCTCCAATCCGGCTCGCACGTTATCGATCCGGACCTTTCCTCTTTTCGGAGCAAACCGGATGCCTCAACTCGCACTTATTCGACATGGTCAAAGCGAATGGAATCTCCAAAATCGCTTCACGGGTTGGGTCGACGTCAATCTCACCGATGAGGGTATCGCCCAAGCCAAACGCGCCGGAGAATTGCTCGCCGAGGCCGGTTTCAAACCTGATCATGGCTATGTCTCGGTATTAAAGCGCGCCATCAGAACGATGAATTTCACCTTGGAGGGTCTCGACCGTCTTTGGATCCCGGTTGAAAAATCCTGGCGTTTGAATGAACGCCACTACGGTGGGCTCGCAGGACTAAATAAAGCAGAAGTCACCGAGCAACATGGTGCAGCCCAGGTAAAAATATGGCGACGGTCCTTCGACATTCCGCCCCCACCGGTCGACCTTGATCACGAATATCATCCGGCAAATGACCCGCGCTATGCGGCGGTTCCTCCTGCACTCTTGCCAAGCTCTGAATCTCTCAAGACAACACTGGAACGGGTACAGCCCTATTGGGAAGCCGCTATCAGCCCTCGCCTCGAGGCCGGTGAAAACGTCGTAGTCGCAGCACACGGCAATTCCTTGCGGGCCCTGGCCAAACTGCTATTCAGCATCGACGACCAAGCGATTATAGACATCGAAATTCCAACGGGTAATCCACTCCTTATTGAGCTAACAGATGATGGTATTACACCGGTCTCTGCACGCTATCTCGATGAAGGTCGTGCGACCGCATTGCCGGAAATAATTTGATCCAAGTAAGGACCAGCGATGAACCCCGTTGCCGACTTACGCTACATGGACACAGCTCTGGCGATGGCCTGGGCTCAATTGGGCCGAACCAGCCCGAATCCCGCCGTGGGATGCGTTCTGGTTCGTGACGGGCAAATCATCGCCACGGGCGCAACGGCGGATGGCGGGCGCCCCCATGCCGAACGACAAGCTCTCGATAAAGCCGGCCCCCGCGCGTCCGGCTGCACGGCCTATGTCACGCTGGAACCGTGTGCATTCCACGGGCAAACGCCGCCCTGCGCCAGCGGCCTCATTGAAGCCGGTATTGTCCGAGTTGTAATCGCCACAATAGATCGCCACCCAAAAGTGTCTGGGC
>Ga0315338_1004773_pt1 | contig 10378 bp, 12 predicted proteins | sample ASW8metaG_FD_204518 | JGI IMG/M metagenome (GOLD analysis project Ga0315338, IMG submission 204518) | Ammonia-oxidizing marine archaeal communities from Monterey Bay, California, United States - ASW #8 | ecosystem: Environmental > Aquatic > Marine > Coastal | place: USA: California | collected...
CCTAAAAATCTCGCTGCTTCGCTTTTAGTTTTTGCACTGCTATATGCATATTTTAACACAGCATCATTAACAATTGTCTTAAGAGAACTCCAAACTGGCATGCCATATAATTTACCGTCAACTAGGTTACATGCAGATTCTAATTTTAAACCGACAACTTCTTCTAAAGTAAGCTGATTCAGAAACATTTCAAAATCTTCAGTAATCTTGTTTTCTTTCTTAAGCTTGTTGGCTAGAGAATAGTATTTCTTTTTACTACTCATAGTACTATGACAATAGGGTAGCATATATTTCCGAATTTGTTAAGATATCTTAGAATAATTCTTCTTCAGCATCCAATCCGGATTCTTCGGCTTCTAGCTCGTCAGCCTTTTCTTCTTCGTACTCCGGAGTAGTAATCTCTGGCTCTAGATTTGGTTTCAAATCTTCTTCAAATTTGTCAAAGTAGAGCTTAACGTTAGTAATAAGATAATCATAGAACTCGGTACGATCTTCGGTATTAGAAAGCAAATCATAGGCATTCAGAATATTATTTTCAATCTTTTTAAATGTCTGATAAGCCATATTACGTCCAGTTTCATCCGCGCCTTCGATGCCAAATGTTTCTAGTTCACCCTCTACAGAGTCTTTTTCATCATTTTTCTTTTCAGCGTCACTACGAATATCAATAAAAGCTTCATCAGCTTCATCGCCAATTTCCACATCTAATTCGCTAAGCTCTTCAAGATCGTCGCCATCATCTATAGCCTTTTCGGGAGCAACTAGGTTCTGAATTCCATTAACAATGTGCCCTCGGTAGGAATTTCTTTGTTCCTCGTCGGTTGTCAGTTGTTTGAAGTCGTCCTCTAAAATAGGTACAATCTTTTTGAGAAGATCTTCCAGAACATTAATGCCAGTGGAACGCTGGGGGATTTCGTCGGCCACTTCAGCTTCCGCAATTAATTTACGGATTAGTGACCTCAGTTCTTTTTCTTCGGTTAGTGCTTTCTGTTCTTGGGTTTGGCGGCGCTCTTTTACTATTTTAATAGCGCGCCTGATCTCTTCACGCAATTTCATTTCTTCAGCTAGTTGATTTCTATCGATCATGGTTGTGCTCCACTTTATTTAGTAAGTAGTTCAAGACTTCATCAATAAACTCACTATCTTCCTCGAGAAAACCACCCCTATTGTCCGTGGTATCATCGCGAGATCCAGCATATCCATCATACTTGATCTTTTTCTTCTTTTTTCGTGGACCAGGGAAGGGTGCTGCATACCCCGCGACACTCCCTCCTGCCATTGAAGAGATTTCATCTATTTCTTCTTCTTCGCCCCCGTGCAATAACGCTATATCGTAAAATTGACCATATCGTTTCTTTAGGGCTTTCTTTTTTTCTTCTTCAAACGCCCCGAACCCGACGGGTGCAGGACCTACTTTCTTGGGGCGTTTTTTAGTAAATGGCGCACCAGGTTTCTGGGGACCTGACGCCAACATTTTATGCCAGTTTTTCAAATAAGCCTTTTTCGTGGGGCTCTTTTGATAACTTCCCTCATCCAAAAAAGATTCCACTATACGGAATATTTCCTCGCTCACTTTTTTTTTACCACCCAACATGGCGAAGATTTCGTCTGCGCGATTAATACTTGCTGCAGGTATATACTCGATGAATTCATTAAAGTTATTGTTCTTCACAAAATCTCTTAAGAATCTAGCACTTAACTGTTCTCCTGTAGAAGAGAGAGTCGTGGGCACTTCTACTGCTCGCACTTCCACCCCTTCTGGGGCATAACTCTGAAGCATCTCTCCAAATCTTCCGGCATCCTTTGCGCTAGTAAGCATATAGATCACTTGACCAGGAACGGTAAGATTCTCCAAGATGCTATAAGCTTCTCCCATGGGAGTCCCCCCTCCAGGGGTTTCTATAATATCATAGTTAGAGATTCCCGCATCTTCAAGGAACATACTCCAGATTGCTGCGGACAAGCCATAATCTATAACTTGATCCCCGATTTTGCGGGGACTTTTGCCTCCCGAGCCCATCAGTATTAATATTCTGTCAGCCCCTGCCACTTTCTTCACCATATCTAAATGGCCTCGGTGGGGAGGTTTAAATCCTCCAGGAACCAGAGCAACCGTATTATAATCGCTAATGTCTACATCATAGTCATTTAATGCGCCCTCTTCGGCGAGTTCTAGGGGTTCGCCGTCGCGACCATATCGGAAAATGCCTAAGATTTGATTAACGGGGGCAAAATTGCCGGTAAACTTATAGGTCCCACCATCATAATCAAATACAAAACCCTCAACAGCAGTGGAAATGTTCTCAATTTTTTTCAGTTTTTCCATTTGTTGTTGAAGGACACGAATTGCTGTTTCATCGTCGGTGCCTTCTATGGCTTGAATTGCTTTTGCCACTTCTTGTCGTAACCTCATCACCTCCTTAGGGTTGTCAAGAATAAAGGCACTATGTAATCCCTTGAGCATTTCCACTGAAAAGTCATGAATAATGTTTTCGATAGGATTAATAGCATTTTTCATTAGACTCTTTTCTGCTTTTAGAATTTCTCTCACCCTCTCTTTGTCTTCGCGGTCTAATCCTCTAACGATATCATTGAATCCGACGCCCTTAACTTTGAAAAGTCTCTTAATCAGAAGTTTCAACTTATTTTCGGGTAAATTTACGTGATTTTCTATAAAAGGAGTAATTCGTGCAATTATATAATCTGCGACTGTTTGATTGTCGCTGACGCCAACTTCATTAATCGCGTTTTCCAACCTCTCAATGGAAGTATTGAGAGCTAGATCGTCATTTAGTGCCCGTAGTCGTTGGACTGCGTTCTTTTGAATGCTATATTCGTCATCAGATATGGCGTCTTGCATCGTATCCAGTGCAGCATCCAGAGCTTTTGCATTTTTTGAAATGTTGACATCTTTTACCTCTCCCGTTTCTCTATCAAATTCTGCATGGCCCACTTGGTGAATATTGAGGGTCTTGGTATCATAATTGATAACGTTAGCAGTGCGGGGGTCTTGAATTTCAGCATTATAAAATATATTTGCGTCTGGTCCAAAGATAGCCATTTGAGTTTCAGGGTCTAGAGACTGAACTGCTCTTTCAAATGTTTGGAAGGATTCTACAAAAGCTTTTTCTAAATCGCCCCGTCCTGCGAACTTTTCAGCCAGTTCTTCAGCGGTCATTCCCCCATCTTTGATATTTCCCTTGTTTCTCGCGGCCTTAGCACGTCCTGTTTGGACGGAATAGGAAATAAAGAGGTTTTGTCCGTCAGTTTTCTCCGTGCCCTCTAGCTCGCCGCCAGAGGCCTTTATGAGGATATCCTTTAACTCTCTGAACGTGAGTTCCGGATTCTCGTAGAGGTGAGACATATGTCCCGCTACGCCACCCATCTTACTTTTCCTTTTTTTCTTCTAATACAGTGATCTGTTCTTCTAAAATCTTTAGCCGCTCTTCCATTCTGCGAGCACGTCTTTTAATTTCTTTGACATGCTGTTTGGCGATTTGGACTTTATTTCTCTCCTTTATCGTTTTTGGAGAGAGCGAATTTAAAAGTTCTTCTAAAGATTGAACATAAGTTTTTATCGTTGGAGGATCAAAAGATTCTCCTAAAATAAATTCCCTTGTCAACCTGTGAAGATCAATTGTCATTTTTTAGTTGTCTTTCGCTTAGTAGTCACTGTTTTAGTCTTAGTCCCGGTCGTCTTAGTGCCAGTTGTCTTAGTCGCCTTTGGAGTCGCAGCGACTGCGGCCTTCAATTTGGTCTCCAGTTGACTGGTCGCTTCTTTCTCTGTAGACAGCGCTGTTTCTAAATTTTTAACTGCTACTTGAGCTTCTTTAGCCGCAATGTGAGCCGTTTCAATCTCTTCTTGCAGAGCAACCTCTGTGGCGATGGCGGCCTCAGCAGCCGCTGCCCGTTGCCATAAGATTTTTCTTTTCTTTCTACCCATAATTATACTCCTTATTTTTTAGTCCACTCTTTTAAGAGTCTTTCGTAAATAGTACCTTGATACCAACGATCTAGCCCTTCGGCTGGTGCGCCGTATACTCCGGTTTGCTCCTTCTCGCCTCCGACGGGGAGACATTTCTGTGCGGTCGCATTCCACGTCTCTCCTTCACCACATTTCGAACTAAAGGGGTCTTCGTCAGCGGGACCTTCTGCTATCGTGCCGCGTGGCTTCTTTCCAGAAGGATCAGTACTGGGGCGCCCCGGTCGCGGATTTCGTTTATTGCCTGGACTTTCATCAAGTTCCTCTTCCTCTTCCAGATTCATCACGTCATCAACATCAAGTTCGTCCTCTTTGTCGTCGTGAGTCTCCCCTTTATGCCAGCTACCCTTCTTCTCTTCAAGTTCGGTACCTTCATCTTCTTCCTCCAACCTTACCCGGTCTGGGCCCGTTGGATGACCTTCTAGACGATCTGCTGGGCGCCTCTTTTCAGCAATTTCTTTCTTAACTTTTTCAATTAGCGCTTTATTGTCTCCCTCGAGTATTTGATTTAAAGCGCCGCGAATAACACTTCTGAGGGTTTCTTCATTCATTGTCATTTTGTTTTTCTCCTGTAAGTTGACTGAATTTTCCCAATCCCGAAACACCAAGTTACCCCGAAGGTAGGCGTCTTCCTCCATTTTGCGGAGGTGAGGATCGGTTTGTGCATAGCCCTCTTCAGTAGGACCTGAGTTGTCAAAATGCCCTGCACAGTTTTGAGCATGATGAGTGAGTTCATGAGAAAACGATCTCATGATGTCTTTAGGATGTCTGCCGTCGATATAAAGCGTGATAGAACCATTATCGGGTTCATAAAAGGCGGTTTTGCCAAGAGGGTTTTTATAGTTGTCAGAGTCAGATTCTAAAAATACGCTTATTGGCTTATCGAAACGAAGCTCTTTTTGAGCATAAGGGTAAAATTGCTCAATTAAGTCTTCTACGACAGACATGTTCTTATTAGAATTATTTGTAATTGTATAAGTCATAGCCTAACATTAAATAGTCGTAAGATCACGATAATCCACATTTATTCGCTACCCTATTATATTAGGGTTGGGTGATCGCGCATGCAGTATCTTCTAGGATCTCCATCAGATAGCCAAAAATCTCCGTGGAATTGTTACTCAAGGGGTACCATTGTCCCGTTTCTCCTGCTAATGTAGGTGCCTCCCACCCTGCGTCGTAAGTGACGTATTGTTGGGTGGACGCGTCCCACTCGCTCTCAACTCCGGTTTTAGTAAAGGCAGGAGAAAAAACAAAAACTTTCAAATCTTCAGTTCCGTTAATGGCATCGACAACATGTCCCTGAGTTATGCGAGGGCTCATTTTACTTTGAGCCTTTTCATCTGTGAAGACTACTACCACCTTTACTGACTCCTCCCTCCACGAAATATTGAAAGCGGGGATAGCTGGAGAGGACGTGTTGGACGTCTTCCAAACGATGTCGCCCGGAGCAAAAGCCAAGGATCCGGGAGATGCAATATTATTTATCGCCAAATATATGGCGTCTACAAGCGGCTCATTGCCCCCGTTGAGATTCATTGAAGAAAGGCTTTGGACAGAAGCCAAAAATCCACTAAAAGGCCCCAGATCGGTCTTTAATTCAAGAGTCTCTGCGTATATGGAACTTGTATAATCCCGATACGGTCCGATTATAATCCCCCAATTAATATTTGGCTCATCCTGGTACGAGAACGAAAAAGCTATTAATGCCGATACCACAGCGTTGATTTCATCCCCCATTGAACCCGAGGTGTCAATAATAAATACAATATCGGTTTCTTGTAATTCTTCTTCTATAATCCCGTCGCAATCGTCATCTTTTCCGTTACATATCTCTTCTATCGGTACCACTTGACCCTCACAATAGTCTTCCATGAAAACGGTGGTCTGAGGCCAGAAGCCGCCCCACTGACCGGCAATACAGGTCAGTGTTCCAGGTTTACACTCGCCTACATTCATGGTTTCTTCAGGGGCTGTGTAGCATACTTTATAGAGATCTTCATCGATTAATTGATTACAGTTGTCATCCCAATTATTGCACATCTCCGGAAAGATTTGTCCCAAAATCGGATCGCATGGGAGAAAACCAAATAAGGTACAGGCAGCTTGACATTCTGTCATGTAGAATTCGGCGCAACTTGTACCTGGAACGCACTCGCAACTTTTATACCCCTGTCCACATATTAAAGGCGCTTCAAAACACGGGACCAAAATTCCCACATCCAGAAGAGAACACTGGCATATTATTCCATCATCCACTAAACCATTGCAATCGTTATCTTCTCCATCACACATTTCAGGGAACGGTTGTTTAGCGGTGCATATTGACCAGACTCCAAAAATACAAGTTTCATATCCCAATTCGCAAATCGTTTCGCACTCCCGGATCAAGTCCTCATCGGTAACTCCGTCGCAATCGTCGTCTACACCATTGCATACCTCCTCCGGTACGTCACCACACTGATCGCAGGCATTTCGTTGCCCCTCATCGATATCCCCATCGCAATCGTTATCAATATAGTCGCAGACTTCTTCTTCGGGCATTTCCGCTTCACAAATTAAAATCCCTCCTACACAATACGCGACTCCTGGGCCACACTCCGTTTCACATTCATATGTACCTTCATCTATTTCTCCGTCGCAGTCGTTGTCTTTGCCGTCGCAAACTTCTTCGGTGCACGGTGAACAATCGCCAATTTGTACTTTTCCCTTGTCACAAAAAACGTCTTGTATTCCCGGGCCGCCATCTTCCGTTTGGCATGGTTGATTCTCTGCGATGAGAGGGTCTAGCGGGTCGCACTCGTGTTGCATGCGACAATTTTGTATGAGTATAACAGCATAGTTATCGCACACATCAATCCACGCCTCGGCAATCCAATACTCATTGTATGGTGGGCAGCGAAGAAAGACTTGTTTCAGACAATCTTCTTTATATTGATCGTCATAGTCGTCCAGGGGATTGGGAATGGGAATATCTTGGATCGTTAAAACGTCCGGAATGGCCGCCGGACCAGAATCTTGCGCGTCCATTGGTAATGGTTGTTTGGTGGGACTCGGCATGAATTCTACGCCACAAGATACCACCAAGACGATGAGCACTAAGTATTTGAATATTCTCCACATTGCCTATTAATAACTATAATATATTGTAACAAAAATACAAATTTAATACCGAATATGCAAAAACACTCAGACAGAGCCCCCAAAATGCCATTCTTTTTGCACGGTATATCCAAAATATGTAACTCGCAAAGCCAATACCTCCGACTTTAACTAAAATGAAATAAAAAGGTCCCAAATCTAAGAAATATCGCATGATAGGGTTGGCTTCGGTGCCCAAGCCACGCGAAGTTACAGTAAGGGTGAAAATAAGGTCAGACAAGTTCAATGAAATTAACAAAAAAACCAAAAATTTAGTTAATTTCTCCGACATATCATTATGTTTGCTGTTGTGGCATCCCTATTTCTTAACTATTTTCCTCTAAGATAAAATTCCGTTATTTTAATGTTACTAGGTGTACATTTTCGTTATATGGGGTAAAAATCAGAGTTCTTTTTGGAGCATTTAAGTGTAAGGTGAAGCTTCCATCATTATGTTCCTGAAAAGTGTGTGGTTGATGTGGTGCTGATGTATTCCTGGCAACACTCCACAGAATTTCTCTTAGATCTCGTATATTAATGTGCACATAGTACTCAGGATTCTTAAAATCTCGCGATTTCGCCTCGATTCGGCATCCTGGCCCAAGAATGGAATACAATAACTGTAAATCATACTCCATTTTTTGTTGTAAGCGGCGTCGTTCATAATCACCAGGCCTAGGCCTGCGCAAGTTGGTGATCAACTCGTCTAGTTCAGGGTCATATCTCCGCAAAGAATGATTATCTTGAGCTACAGACGGCTCCTCGGGAGTTAATCTTTCGGGATTAACGAAGGGACTGTTCCAAACGAAGCTAGTGTGGGTCCTGGTGTACATATCCACGAACCTTTTTGACATATTTTCGATAATTTTGGCTTCTTTTCGTTCATTTTGAAGAAATTGTCTTAATGATTTACGATAATCGGAACCAGTTGCCCGATTGCGGTAATTTTTTTCTAAGAAAGTTACCATATGGGGTGCAAATAACATAAAAGCACTGCATGAACTCTTGATAAACTGGCCCGTATCTCCTTCGCAACCATAAATTTTGCGTATTTTGCGGAATAATGGAGATTTTTTGGCTAATCGAGGAGAAAACTTAGTGGTTTTGTATATTAAAGCCGCGGCAATAAAGGGATCAACTCCATACTTGTTAGCCTGTTTTACCGTGGTGATACACGCGGTATAGGAAGTGTTGAAATCTGTATCTAGTTGGAGATGAAGGGATCTTCCGTGTGGGTCTAATCCAGTGGAAGTGGGCGCTAAAAGTGCTGCGCAAAAGGATAAAACTTTAATCATACCTTTATTTTAGCATTAATGGAGCTAAAACTAAAGAAAATTATTTAAAAACCGGTTGTCGGGCGGTTTGTCGTAATCTTTCTCCCAAAAAATTACGTTTAAGCCTTAAAAGCCTCTTAAATTTTACTTTTTGACGAACATCCATATACAAAGCTTGAGGTTTTCTTACTTCGCCATCAATTAATTGTTCTGAAAAGTCATAAAACTTGGCTCGGGTGGGAGGCGCTGCGCTTGCTTCCGCCACATATACAAGAGAAAGCAATATTACCAAAGCTACAATGGACAATATCAACCGCCATAACGCATATCTATCCATCAGGGTGAGTCCCCCTTTTGGTTTCCTCTATTATGCGAGCGAGTTGTTTAATTGTTTCTGCGGCCGAGACGTGCTTAATTCCAATTCCGCCGGCATTGGCCCATGGCCCAAGGTACTTATCCATATCGTCAATTAGAATGTTGGGTCGGCCAGTTTGTTGATTAATCGCGTGTTTATATTTGTCGCCGGTCAAAATAATCTTTGACTGTGGAGGGGTGGGATTAATATTGTCAGCTAAAGGGCTGAGCCAAATACGCTTTCCCTTATCAGAGTCTTTGTCCCATCCATGTGAAAGTATAAATGGTTCTAAGGGCGTGATATAATTCCATAATTCTTGAGCATCGGGCATCGGAGGAAGGTTGGCCCAGAATTCTACATCGTTTCCTAGAAGCTGATGAATAAATTTTAACACCTTGCGCCCTTTTTTATCTTTAAACTCTTTCCACTCTTTATCTGAGCTTAATATCGTCATTAACGCATTCTTTTGTTCCGTATTATCTTTGGGAATTTTTAAATGGGCCGCATCGATGATACCCCCTACAAGATCAACCAGCACCCCATCCATATCACAATAGATATCATATGGTAAAGACTGTGCAGAAAAATGAATTTCTACATCATCTTCATTATTATCCTCTTCTTCTACTAAAAAAGATTTCCATTTTTTATGGAAGTCATTCTTCATCGGCAACTTCTTCATAAATTGTATAAGGACTGATGTTATCTGAAGGGAAACTACCTAAGCCCTTCATTTTAGTAATTACGTAATCTAGTTGTTCTAATAGTTCGGGAAGGGCCAACGCCACAATAATCCGCGCATTGTTTAGATCATCAATGGCCTCCGAAATTTTAGCACTACTAGGTTCTGTACCCTGCTCAGATGGCGGCGTGGGGCTGAAGCCATAAGTTCTATCGTCTTCCTTTTGAAGTTCTTCTCGGATTATCTGTCCTAGTCTTTCTTTTGTAAGTTTCATGATTGTTTTCCTTCTTCTAATATGTTTTGATTGAACCAGTCTCTAAGGGCCACCAGAAATTTATACGAGTCGTCGTTGCTTAAGCGCTTCGATTCTTGGCGGATTAATTCACGTACTCTTTTATAGGCTTCATGGTGTGACTCTTCAGAAGAGACGTCTTCTTTTATACTGAGGAGCCCTTCTTGATTTGCGCTGCCTATGAGTGCTTTATCAAGGGCACGATATATATCGTTTAGAGCTTGAACTTTGTCGCCCTCAGTGGAATCCATTTGCGGCCACTTATCTCTTATCATGTTTAAAACCGCGACCGCTTCAGGCGCTGGTTGTTTTTTATTTTTAGAACCAAACGGAGACTCGAAGCTTTTGAGGCTCGGGAGTCCAATCTCAGCAATTTGCTCTTGAATCAAGATCTTTAATTGTGTTTTAGTTAAATTCATTGAGTCTGTTTCCACCTATTGTGGGTTTTATCCGGATGTGCGGCGCCACAGCTTTCACCATGATGATCTTCGTCGCCCTCTGCAACATATTCAGGTCCACCGGGAGTGGGGCGGTCGGGACTAGTCAAGAAATCGTTCATGAGAGTAAACAAGTCTAATTTGTAGTCAATAGCCTGGCCCTCGGTTGGGCGCCACTGTGTCAGGAGTCCATTCAGATGCTCCCATAATGCGGT
>Ga0315338_1004774_pt1 | contig 10375 bp, 9 predicted proteins | sample ASW8metaG_FD_204518 | JGI IMG/M metagenome (GOLD analysis project Ga0315338, IMG submission 204518) | Ammonia-oxidizing marine archaeal communities from Monterey Bay, California, United States - ASW #8 | ecosystem: Environmental > Aquatic > Marine > Coastal | place: USA: California | collected...
GCTCTCCATGCTGGCGGCCATTTCCGGCAAATCGTCGATCCGAAACCTGATCGCCGGCGCCATCGGTGTGCTGGTCGGCACTGCAGGCATTCACCTGACCACTGGCGTGGAACGGTTTACCTTTGGAATACCGGAGCTGAGCGACGGTATTCATTTCGTACCGGTCCTGATCGGGCTGTTTGCTATGGGCGAACTTTTATCCCAGTCCCAGGCGCTCAACGTGACCCTGGAGCGAATTTCTTCAATCGTCATAAAACTGCCGAGCCGCGAAGATTTCCATAAGGTCAAATGGACCGTTCTGCGCTCCTGTGGTCTCGGTACCTTTATCGGCATCCTGCCGGCCGAAGGCTCAACCATTGCGGCGATCATGGGCTATAACGAGGCCAAGCGGTTTTCCAAGGAACCCGAGAAATTCGGCACCGGCACGATCGAAGGGATCGCAGGGCCCGAGGCTGCCAATAACGCGGCCGCCGGCGGCGCCATGGTACCGACGCTAGCGCTCGGTATTCCGGGAAGCGGCACAACCGCTGTCATTCTGGCCGCCTTTATCATGCATGGACTACGTCCCGGGCCGCATATGATGAATGAGACGCCGCATTTCATTTACGCAATTTTCTTTGCCATGCTGCTTGCCAACTTCGCATTTTTTGCCATTGGTCTCGGCGGCGCCAAACTGTTTTCCCGTATTACATTGATCCCACGGACATTGTTGTGGCCATCCGTGTTCGTGTTTTCGATGATCGGCGCCTATTCCTTCTCGTCTTCGGTTTTCGACGTATGGGTCATGCTGACCGCAGGCTTCATCGGGTTTCTGATGAACCGGCACGGCTTCGGTCCAGCGCCGCTGGTGATGGGGCTGATCCTCGGCAAGCTGGTCGAGGAATCCCTGTCGCAATCGATGATCATGTTCGATAATAACTGGCTGCACTTTTTTGAAAGTCCGATCGCCGTGATGTTTTTTGTCCTCACCTTCCTCGGCCTGTTCTGGTCGGTGATTACTCGCGCCGTCGGACGGTGGATAAGCCGCGCGCGTCCCGACGTGACGTTAGAACGGGGTGACTAAACGATCAAACAACGGAATTATTTCTCATGCCCCATCAACCGGCGTCATCGGCGCTATCGCATATAAAAGTCCTCGATCTCACCCGCGCGCGGTCGGGCCCGACGGCGGTCCGCCAACTAGCCGATTGGGGCGCCGACGTGATCAAGATAGAGCCTCCCGAATCGATCGATCCGGATGGAGCCCTTGGATCGGCACGTCACACGCCCGATTTTCAGAACTTGCACCGCAACAAGCGCAGCCTGACGATCAATTTGAAGGAACCGGACGGGCTGAAGCTGTTTCTGCGCCTGGCGGCTACCGTCGATGTGGTGGTTGAAAATTTCCGGCCCGACGTCAAGACGCGCCTCGGCATCGATTACGATGCCCTCAAAGCGGTAAACCCGCGCATCATCCTCGCCAGCATCTCGGGTTTCGGCCAGACCGGCCCCTATGCGAAACGTCCTGGCTTCGATCAGATTGCCCAGGGCATGGGCGGATTGATGTCGATCACCGGTGAGCCCGGCCGTGGCCCCATGCGGGTCGGCATCCCCATCGCCGATCTCTGCACCGGGCTATTTTGTGCGCTGGGCATCATGACGGCCCTTATCGAACGGGATAAATCGGGCGAAGGTCAGTGGCTCCATTCATCGCTGCTTCAATCGCAGCTCTTCATGCTCGATTTCCAGGCGGCGCGCTGGCTCATGTCCCAGGAAGTCGCACCACAGGTCGGCAATGATCATCCCACCAACCTGCCCACCGGGCTGTTTAAAACCAGAGACGGCGCAGTCAATATCAGCGCCGCGGGCGATAATATATTTGGCCGGCTCGCCCGCGAACTCGGTTATGACGAATGGATCGACGATCCCGATTTCGCGCACAATGACGCAAGGCTGCGCAATCGTGACAAGCTGAACGCCCTGATCCAGGAGAAATTCCTGGAAAAGACCAGCGCCGACTGGGTCGAGCAATTGTCCACTGCCGGCGTGCCGTGCGGCCCGGCGCATGCCATCGACGAGGCGTTTAATGACCCGCAGGTGAAGCATCTGGGTGTCGCCCAGCCCCTCCATACCGTGCCCTTCGGGGAGACAAGCTGCGTCGGCCAGCCGGTGCAGCTGACCCGCACCCCAACCGGCCGCCCGGCGCCCACGCCGGAACGGGGCGAACATTCCGACGAAATACTATCGGAATTCGGAATCGCCGCCGACGAGATAGGTGATCTGCGCACTCGAAATATCATCTGACGAGAGACCAAGCCATGGACACAGGGCCTTCAACCTACAAGATTCTTTTCCGGCGTGACGGCGCCATCGGTCATATTATTTTAACAACCCAGAACGCCATAACACGGTGTCGCTGGACATTTGGGATGCGGTGTAGAAAATCCTCACCGATTTCGGGGCCGAACAGGATATCCGGGTCCTTGTCCTTAGCGGCGTGGGTGGCAAGTCCTTCTTGTCAGACGCTGACATTCCAAATTTGACGAGGAACGCGGATCGGCGGAGGCCGTGGCCCATTACAATGAGCGCATCGAGCGCGTCTATGACCGCATTCTGCGATTTCCCAAACCGACCATTGCCATGATCAATGGCTGCTGCCTTTGTGGCGGGCTTAGTCTCGCGACCGTCTGCGATCTGCGGTTCTGCTCCGCCAAATTGAAATTGGGCATGCCCGCCCATCGGACAGGCAAAATAGTGCCAAATAGAGAAGATTAGCGCGTCGTTACGTCGCCGGCGCCCTGACCAAGGCCTCATAATCTTCCATCAGCGCCTGGGTAACCGGGCCGACGGTGAAATTCATAGTGTCGATCTGCCCAACCGGGGTGACCTCGGCGGCCGTGCCGGTGACAAAAATCTCATCGGCTTTTTCGATCTCATCGGGCATGATAACGCGTTCCACTATCTCATAGCCACGCTTGCGGGCAAGTCCCATCACCGATCGTCTTGTGATGCCATCGAGAAAGCAATCGGGCGTCGGCGTGTGCAGTATGCCATCGATCACCAGAAACACATTGGCGCCGGTAGTCTCGGCCAGCTGGCCGCGCCAATCCATCATCAACGCGTCGTCAAACCCCGCCGCTTCGGCAGAATGCTTGGACAATGTACAAATCATATAGAGACCGGCCGCCTTGGCATGAACCGGTTCGCATTCCGGCGACGGGCGTTTCCACTCGGCCCATTTCAGCTTGATCCCTTTCATCCGCGCTTCGGGTGAGAAATAGGACGGCCATTCCCACACCGCGATAGCGAGATGGATCTGGGTCTCCTGCGCCGATACGCCCATCATCTCACTGCCACGCCACGCAACCGGCCGAACATAGGAATCGTCATAGCCTTGGGCGGCGACAGTATCGCGTGTTGCCTGTTCGATTTGTTCCAATGAATAGGGAATCTCAAATCCGAGAATACGCCCCGAATTAATCAGGCGCTCGGTGTGCTCGCGCAGGCGGAACACCTGGCCGCCATAAACCCGCTCGCCTTCAAAAACACAGCTGCCGTAATGCAGACCGTGGGATAACACATGCAGATTGACGTCACGCCACGGTTGCAGCGCACCATCATACCAGATTTGGCCGTCTTGGTCGTGGAAGTTGAGCACCGAGAAAAGCCCCCCTAGAAACTTAACTGAAAACCTAACTGAATACTGGACCGGAAAACGTGACCGGAAAACGTAAATATTTCTCTACCATACCCCTAAAACGGGTTGCCCTGCGTAGCATTAGGGCGCATATACGTCAACATGACTGACATAAAATCCGGCGTCAATCCGCTGTTTCTGCGTGACGAGGAGTTGCGCCAGGGCATCGAGCTGATCTTCTACGCCTATCGGGATTTTACTGCCGAGCCCGACACGATCCTGGCCCAGTACCGGTTCGGCCGGGCGCACCATCGGGTAATTTATTTTGTCGGCCGCAACCCCGGCATCACCGTGTCCGAATTGCTCGGGATCCTGCAGATTACCAAGCAAAGCCTGTCGCGCGTTCTCAGCCATCTGGTCCAGGAGGAATTCATCATCCAACGGCCCGGCACCAACGATCGCCGCCAGCGCCTGCTGGAGCTAACGGCAAAAGGCAGTGAGCTGGAATGGCAGCTGTCGCAAACCCAGCGCGAGCGAATCGCGAAGGCCTACCGCGAAGCGGGCGCCGAGGCGGTGGAAGGGTACCGCAAAGTCATTCTTGGTATTATCAATGAAGACGACCGCCGCAAATTCATGCGCAGCGATGCGAGCCCTAGACCAGCGCGTCCAATTCGCCGCGTCAGCGCGAAAACACGCGTACCGTATGAAGGTGGTTGACCGGGCCATGGCCGCCGCCGAGGCCCGGCGCGGTGCGGATCGCTTCGTGCAGATAAGCCTCGGCGCGGGCGACCGCATCTTCGAGCGCCAACCCCTGGGCCACACCAGCGGCGATCGAGGATGCCATCGTACAGCCGGTGCCATGGGTATGCATAGTATCGATGCGCGGGTTTTCGAATATCCGGATGCCAGCCGCCGTTACCAGCCGGTCGCGCACCGTGCTGCCCTCCATATGACCGCCCTTGAGCAGCACCGCCTGCGGCCCAAGCGCCAGCAGTGCCTCGCCTACCGCATCTAGATCGCCATCGCTAGAGATGGTGCGGCCGGCCAGCGCCTCGGCCTCGGGCAAATTGGGAGTTAGTACAGTGGCGCGGGGTACCAGCTTTGTGCGCAGGGTCTCCACCGCCTCATCCACCAGTAACGAGGCGCCACCCTTGGCCACCATCACTGGATCGACCACCAGCGGCACGCCGGGCGCGTAGGTTTCCAGCGCCGCCACCACGGTCTCGATCACCGCGGCATCATGTAGCATACCGGTCTTGACGCAGTCGGCGCCGAGATCGTCGAGCACCACAGCGATCTGCTGGTGGAGAAAATCAATGGGGATGGGGAAGACACCATGGACGCCGAGCGTGTTTTGCGCGGTCAGCGCCGTGATCGCCGTCATGGCATAGGCGCCGAGCGCACCCGCCGCCTTGATATCCGCCTGAATTCCCGCGCCACCGCCGGAATCCGAACCCGCGATGATCAGAACTCGGCCGTTTACAGTGCCCGCCATTTTACAATCTCCCCTAATTTATGGGGATTAGAGCATCTTTGGCCCGGGCCGCCCAGATATCAGGTGGTTCGCCCGCCTACGCCGCGGCGCGTTCGACGGCATCGCAGATGTCGCCGACGATTTCAGCAATCAGGGCTTCGTCTTCGCCTTCGGCCATGACGCGAATCACCGGTTCGGTACCGGATTTTCGGATCAACAGCCGGCCGGTATTGCCAAGTCGGGCCTCACCGGCCTTGACCGCCTGTTTCACCGGATCGAGTTCAAGTGGCGTCCCACCGCTGAAGCGGACATTACGCAAAAGCTGCGGCAGTGGCTGGAACATTCCGCCAACTTCGCTCGCCGGCTTTTCAGCCCGCACAATGGAAGTCAGTACCTCAAGCGCCACGATCAGCCCGTCACCGGTGGAATTGTAATCATGCAGGATAATATGGCCTGACTGTTCGCCGCCGATATTGAAATCATGAGCCCGCATATGTTCGACCACATAGCGGTCGCCCACCTGGGTACGGACCAGCGAGAGGCCTATCTTACGCAGAAAATGTTCGAGTCCGAGATTGGACATCACCGTGCCGACAACGCCACCGCCCCGGAGCCGGCCGGAGCGTCGCCATGAATCGGCGATCAACGCCATCAGCTGGTCGCCATCCAGCAGCCTGCCGGTTTCGTCGGAGATCAGTACCCGGTCGGCATCGCCGTCGAGCGCGATGCCCAGATCGGCGCCTTCTTCCACCACCGTACGGCACATCAGATCCGTATCGGTGCTGCCACAGCCCTGGTTGATGTTGAAACCATCGGGCTGAACCCCGATGCGCACTACGTCGGCGCCCAGTTCCCAGAGTGCCGCCGGCGCCACCTTATAAGATGCACCATTGGCGCAATCGATGACGATCTTGAGCCCATCGAGCCGCATCCCGCGCGGCAAGGTTCGTTTGGCAAATTCGATATAGCGTCCTTCGGCGTCGTCGAGCCGTGTGGCGCGCCCAATTTCGCTCGCATCGGCGAGGGAATCTCCCACACCCGTTTCCACCATGCGTTCGATCTCGGCCTCCGTGTCATCGGACAGTTTGTAGCCATCCGGGCCGAACAGCTTGATGCCGTTATCCTGATACGGGTTGTGGGAGGCAGAAATCATGACGCCGAGATCGGCGCGCAAAGACCGGGTCAGCATGGCCACAGCCGGTGTCGGCATCGGCCCGACCATGATCACATCCATGCCCATGGCGGTGAAACCCGCGGCCAGCGCGGGTTCCAGCATATAGCCCGACAGCCGCGTATCCTTGCCTATCACCACGGTATGGCGGTAATCGCCACGCGTAAACAGCTTGCCGGCCGCCATGCCGACCTTCAACGCAACTTCCGCCGTCATGGAACCAACGTTCGCGGTGCCGCGGATACCGTCTGTGCCGAACAATTTGCGGGTCATGCACTCTTTTCCTCCACCATCGGTCCTACCCGGACACATCCTAAGCCCAGGGCCTGTCCACGAGGGTGGCGATTCTGTTTACGCCCACTGGGTAAACCTGTAAAGCACCGGATACGACCACAATGTCTTTAATATTTAGATAGTTAACACCAAAAATGGCGGAATTGTTGGAATTGGTAAGGGACGGAGATGAATATGACGTCGATAGCGGCAAACGCTAGATTGGCGACCCATGATCACGTGAGCCGTCCTCCGGCAGGGTGAATACACGCACCGGCTGGTTGCGACCGCCCACGGTGATGTGGCCAAGTTCGTAGGCCTCCAGGTCCGGGACCTGTCGACGGGTATTCTCGCCAATGAACAAATCGACGCCGAATGATTAAGTATCTTCGTCAAAACAGGCGGCGAGATTGGCGTTGTCACCCAGCACCGAATAGTTGAACCGTTGTTTCGAGCCCATATTACCGACACAGCACTGACCGGTATTAATGCCCACGCCCTTCTTAATCGTACCAATGGATGGCGTTCCGTTCGCCGCTTCGGCGAGCAGTTCCTCATTGAGTCGGCGCAGCCGCACCCGCATGGATAGCGCAGCCTTGCAGGCCTGCCGTGCGTGCGCCGGATTATCCAGGGGCGCTTTCCAGAACGCCATCACACAATCCCCGATGTATTTGTTGATGGTGCCACCGAAATCGAGGATTGCACCGCTCATCGCGGGGAGAAACCGGTTGACCAGCTGCGTCAGCTCATGTGCACTGAGGCTTTCCGACATGGCGGTGAAGCCGCGAATATAGCAGAACAGGATTGTTACCTCGCGCATGTCGCCGCCGAGGGACAACAGTTCGGGGTTCGCGGCAAGCCGCTCGATCTGCGCCGGCGCAAGATACTGCCCGAAGGCCACCCGCTCCTGTCGCCGTTGCCGTTCCGATGCCAGATAGGCATTCAAGGTGCAACTCAAGTAGACCGCAACGATGATCGTCACCGTAAACCCTGGCGCCAGAAGTAGCCCCTGCCCGGCAAAAGGCATCCAGGAGATAGCCAGGACAGAATTATATTTTGCTGTCCGCGCGTAACATGAAGGCGTGCTGCCCAATGATGATTCTGGCGCTGCCGTTCGGCCTCGTGGTAGCAATATAGCCTGGTTTGACGAGGTCGCCGCGTCGGGCCGGCAGGCCATTGAGGCAAAAATCGTCCGTGAAGTCCTGCACGCCGGGAACGATGGGCGGTCGCGACATCGCATCCGCTGATCGCACGGCATTCCGGAGGCCAGACTTCATGCCTCCCGCCAACAGAAAGGCTCGGACGAGGCCACGGCGGAACGAATGTAGGTGTTCAAGCATCTGGTGCTTCCAAAACAGGGGCAAGACGGTGCATGACACTTAAATTTATTGTAGTCGAATTTCCAAACCTTGGCCCCCGCTTTATGTAGCTTCGGCCCGCGAAGGCGCTACACCGCCGGCGGCCTTCAGGACTTGTCCCGCTCGGCTTCGTTTTCGTTCAGGGTCTGGCGTATTGACTGTCGCTTGGAAAAGACAAAGACGGCAACGACGGCGCTGATGGCGACGCCGGCCAGCATGGGCCATCGAAACCCCGCATAGGCGGATAAACTGCCCATGACAAAGGCACCGATTGCCGGACCAGAGCGGTTTAGCAGACCCCACAGCGCCATCGTCCGGCCACGTAGCTCACCCTGGACGGTGGTCTGGACGATCACCTGGCCGGCCACGTTGACGCCCACCTGTGATGTGCTGAGAAGGACCGCACAGCCGACGGCAAACCAGAAGTTCGACGTGGACACAAACAGGGAGAGAGACAGCAGAGAGCCGCCGATTGAAATGAAATAGGCCAGCAACAGGGTGGTCATGCGCGTGGAGCTGCCGATCAGGATGGAGGCGGCGATCGCCCCCAAACCGGCGGCGGACACCAGAATGGGAACACCTACTTTCGGATCGTGGCCAAACAGGGTTTCAGACAGGCCGGGTAGCAGATCCATATAGGCCCGCAACAGCACCGATGCGAAAATCATGTAAAGGAACAAATATTTGATCGCCGGATGCCGGGTAGCGAAGACCAGCCCTTCCTTGAGATGGGTGATCATGCTGCGGCCAGCCTCGGCGCGGCGATCGGGGTTGACCAGCTTGACCCCAAACAGCGCGATCAGAAAGATCAGATAGGATGCCGCAATGGCGATAAAGACACCGCCCGGTCCCCAGATCTTCAGAATGGGGGCGCCCATGGCCGGCCCCAAAAACCGACCCAGATTGAACAACGTCGAATGAAGCGTGATGGCCGGGGCAAGATCTTCTCGCGGCACCAGATTGGGCGCAATCGCCATGCGCACCGGCATCCAAAATCCGGCGCCAATGCCATGCAGTGCCGTCAGTCCCAACAGCATCCAAATATCGACCATACCGGCCAGGGTCAGGACGGCAAGGAGCGCGGTCATAATCATGATGAAAAATTGAACGATGCGGGCCAGGACTAGCCGGTCGTGACGGTCAGCCAAGGCACCGGCAATGGGTGCGATAAAGATGCCGGGGCCGGCCTCGGCCACGGCTATCATGCCAAGCCAAAAGCCCGAATGGGTGAGATCCCACGCCAGTACGCCGATACCGATACGATATAACCAGACACCCGCACCGGTGAGCCAGCCAGCCGCCTCCACAATCACGAAATTCCGGTGGCGCAGCGCACGCAGCGAGCCTTTGTTCAGCAAATTATTTAGAAGGGCGCGGGACATGGGTTAATCGGTTTGGCGGCGTAGAGTTGCCCTAATCTTGTACGCGCCTTTACCCCCGGGACGAAGCGCCAAAAAAAGCCCCCGGGACGGCAAATCCCGGGGGCGCTGGATAGACCGGTACAGATCAGTTCGTGCAAACGATTTTCTTAGCGCGCGTTTTGTGGCCGTAATAATGGAACGTGCAGTTCATGCCCTTCTTAATGGCCTTACGCTTTACCTTCTTGCCGTTGAGCATAACGGTTGTGCGTTTGCCAGACACTTTGGCACGCCGTTTTTTTCCCTTATAGTCAATGGTAATCTGCCGACCCATACGCTTTATTTTTATGACTTTACCGGCATGAACGATGATCGGCAGGACGACTTTTTCGACCTTGCCTTTGAACCTGAAATGCTCATTGAGTGCCGCCAGCTTAGATTTTGGCGTCTTGGCGATTTCTCTGACCATTTTCCCGATTTCCTCGCCGGTGACCAACTCGATGTCACGACGCAGCTTTTTAGCGTCTGATAGGAATTCAGGATCCCTGACCATGGCATAGAAGCCTTTGCGCATTGCGTCTAACCGCGCTTTCGGCACTCCCTTCGCCATCATGAAAGGGCGTCCCATGACGGTGGGCATTATGGTGAGTTTAAAAAAGGTCTTCACGTCTTCAACATTTTGTCCCTTGGCCAAATTTTCCACGCTGATGAGATCATCAAGCATGGGAACCCCAAGTTTTTGCATGTCGGGGTCCGGCTGCAAGGCAACCTGGACCAGCGGTTTTACGTTTCCATCGGCGACAAACTTCCCGCCGACTATCTTGAACGAAGCCCAGCTTTGGCAGACACCGTCGAGCTCGCCGCGCTGAATGGCGAGATGAAGTTGCGGCGTACCGGGATAACCGCGGATAAGTTTAAATTTGGTGCCGAGAAGATTGTTGAAAAGAGCCGGCCAAAACTCGCTCGCATTCTTTCCCAGGCCACCCATGGCAAATGATCTTTTATAAGCGTCCTCGAATGACTTGACGCCTGTGTGCATTCCGACGGCGCAAACGCCGGCTTCCTTCGCCAGGCTACCCAACCACTCGATGTCCGCCGCCTTATATTTCGGCCCTTTCCGGCCCG
>Ga0315338_1004777_pt1 | contig 10374 bp, 11 predicted proteins | sample ASW8metaG_FD_204518 | JGI IMG/M metagenome (GOLD analysis project Ga0315338, IMG submission 204518) | Ammonia-oxidizing marine archaeal communities from Monterey Bay, California, United States - ASW #8 | ecosystem: Environmental > Aquatic > Marine > Coastal | place: USA: California | collected...
CAACCGCCGCCCAGGCATCTCTTCTCATCATATCAACAATGTAAAATATCAAACCGTCTACACAAAACATTCGCAGACAAAAAAACGCCGTCGAATTGACCTGACCTACTATCAGGTGCGTCCGACTGCGTCGATGCCTGTCTTATATAAGGAAGCAGACAACGCCGTCAACTGGTAATGTTACGAAAATCGAAGAAATTATTATAGCCTTAACCCGGCCTTAATACAACTATTTTCTAATGCTTTATGTATGCCCGAGCCTGCATTTTACAAGCCCTAGAGGCGTTCCTTTATTGACTGACGGTAATTTGAAAGGCGGTGATGAATTGAAGGCCTTTACAAGCTTATATGAGTTGGGGAGAGTAGGGGGAATTTTGCGCACCCCCAGGACAACCGAAATTGAAGCAGGAAATACCATGACACGACCGATAATAGGATTGGCACTTGGCAGCGGCGTCGCCCGGGGATGGGCGCATATTGGTGTCCTGCGCCGGCTGGAGCAGGAAGGTATTAAGCCCGATATCGTTTGCGGTACGTCTATTGGCGCCCTTGTTGGCGGTATGTATCTGGCGGGCAAACTTGACGCCCTGGAAGACTGGGCCCGTGATCTTGGAAAGTCGAGCCTGTTTCGGTTTCTGGATATCCGACTGTCCGGCGGCGGACTGATTTCAGGCCGCAAACTCTTCTCGCTTCTGGAAGAGAATCTCGGTGATATAATGATTGAAGATTTACCGGTGCCCTTTTCCGCCATCACCACAGAGCTCGGGACAGGCCATGAAATCTGGATCCAGGAGGGCAATCTGGCGAAAGCTATAAGTGCGTCCTATGCACTCCCCGGATTGTTTTCCCCGCAGCAGATTGATGATCGCTGGCTGATAGACGGCGCGCTCACAAATCCGGTTCCGGTTTCCGTCTGTCGAGCTCTTGGCGCCCGGCTGGTCATCGCCGTCAATCTCAATGCTGATGTGTTTGGCATGAGTAACATCGGCGAAAATGAAGAAAAACTGATAACTGGTGAAAATGGTGGTAAATCAAAATCGTTCCATGCGCGCTCTCCGCTCAATCTGATGAAACATCGCTTTTTCGATAAGTCAGGCGGCGAGCCGAGCATATTTGGCGTAATGATGTCGTCGCTCAATATTGTTCAGGATCGTCTGAGCCGATCGCGTCTGGCGGGCGATCCACCGGATATCACCATCGCCCCACGGTTGGCACAGCATGGCTTGCTGGAATTTGACAAGGCGGGAGAAATGATCAGTGAAGGCGAAGCATCAACAGAACGCACCCTCCCCTTCCTGACACATGCTATGGAAGTACTGTCGTAACGGCCCCTAGCCCGTTGCGATGTAATCCCGAAGGGCGGCAGCTTCGCGCTCAACCTCATCCATTCTGGCCTTGACGATATCGCCGATGGAAATAAAACCAATCAGGTCATCCCCATCCAAAACCGGCAGATGACGGATACGTTTGTCAGTCATCAGACCCATCACGCTGTCGATGGTTTCAGAGGCCGTGGTCGTAATCAGGGAAGAAGTCATCAAGTCTGATGCCGTCTGTTGAAGGCAATCCTCGCCGCATTCGGAAAGACCACGGACAATATCCCGCTCCGACACGACACCTACCAGCGCACCGCTCGCATCCACAATCAGCACCGCACCAATTCGGTTCGATCCCAGTATGTTCGAGATTTCAGCAATCGTATCGGAAGGTGCCGCTGTGATGACATTAAAACCCTTTGTCTTCAAAATACCCGCAACATTCATTACTTTCTCCTTCCGCTTGCGCTAACCAGTTAAAAAATATGACTAAAAATCACATTTTCATTTATACTAATGTAGCAGAAGCTCTTTAAAAACTCAACCAATCTGCTTGCCTGAAGACCAAAAAAGCAGCCATAGCTCATGGAATCATATTGTTGATGTCGTCCAGCTCTTCAATATGACCGCCATCACGGTCAGGCGGACCGATGACGATGGTTACCTCGCCTTTTATCTTGCGCCCCTCAAACTCGGTGATGAGCGTTTCCAGCGACCCGCGGTGGATATTTTCAAATTTTTTGGTGAGTTCTATACAGACCGCCGCTTGTCGGTCACCCAGACATTCAAGCGCAATTTTCAGGATCTTAGCAACCCGAAAGGGAGATTCGAAAAAAACCAAAGCCGACGGCGTTTCGGCGAAGGCGTTAAAGACCTTTCGCTGCCGACCCGGGCGACGCGGCAGGAAACCCAAAAATGAAAAGGCCGCCATGGGCAATCCCGATACACCTAAGGCGGTAATGACAGCGCTCGGGCCTGGCAAGGCCTCTACCCGATAGCCATTTTCGATAGCCGCTGCAGCAGCCCGTTGTCCAGGATCGCTCACGCCCGGTGCCCCGGCATCCGACGTCAGCCCGACGGACCTACCATCGCGCAGCAACGATAATATCCGGCCAACAGCGCGATCTTCATTATGGGCATGACAGGCAAATATTATAGGCGGGCTTGCCAGCTCGTGCCGCTCGAATATCTTGCGTGTATGGCGGGTATCCTCACAAGCCAGAGCATCGACGGACTGCAACAGGCGCAACGTCCGCAGGGTAATATCCTCAAGATTGCCGATGGGCGTGGGAATTAGATAAAGAGTGGGCTCACTCTGTTCGTCATTTTCGATCATGGCTGGAACTATCCACATTCTAGAGGCCGGCGCAATGACTGCATTCACGGGAGCGTCAGAGGATACTGTAAATCTGCTCCCGCAGCCATTCGATTACCTTCGTCTGATCCGCTGACTTATGCCAGTAAAGCCGCAAATCCAATGTAGGCACGTCGAGAGGAAGCGCAAAAACCCGACATTTGTACATTTTTGTGAGGCGCATGGGTGACGTCAATGCCAGATCCGTCCGGGTGAGCATATGAAACGCTGCCTGATAGTGCTGCAATCGAACCGTTATTCGTCGCGCAGGCCCCAAATGACCCAGCTCAATATCCACAATGCCGCCGCCTCGCTGTCGGGACGACACAAGAATATGATCCATCCCGAGATAATCATCGAGAGACAATTGTGCCTGTTCTGCAAGAGGATGAGCTTCTCCAACCACACAGACTTGCTCGTCGGACATGAGGTCACGATGCAAAAGCTCCGTATTCCCCGGCACGGGAATATCAACAACGAAGTCAAGTTCGCCCAAAGCCAGCTTTCGAGTGATCGACCGGCGTGGCACATAAAAGGCCTGGATTTTCATCTTCGGCGCCAATGTCGTCAAGCGCTCCACCAGCTGCGGAAGCAATATCGTCTCACCAATATCCCCGATACCAATGCGGACAGTCTTGTCTGAAATTGCAGGATCAAAACTATCCTCGGCGTCAATGCTGCTGTCCAGAAGGCGCAACGCTTGCCGTACCGGGCCGATCATCTTGCGGGCCATGGGCGTTGGATTCATTTTGCGGCCCGCATGGATAAACAGCGGGTCTTCCAGCTTTAACCGAAGGCGGGACAGCGCGTTGCTCACTGCTGGCTGAGTGATATTAAGGGATCGGGCGGCCTGGGTCAGATTACCATGGGCGTAGATGGCATCGAATGTCAGAAACAGATTGAGGTCTAATGTATTCAGGTTCATTCACTATCACCAATATGAATAGTATTTTATTATAGAAATAAATTTTAATGATTTCAATGACTACGGTAAGCTGCGTTTAGCAAACACTCAATTTGAAGGACGCAGAATCTCATGCAATTTTCACATTCCGATAAAACCGAAGGTCTTATCGCCCGCGTTGAAGGCTTTATGAACGACAATGTTTATGCCGTGGAAAAAGAATATCACGACTATATTGAGGCATCATCAAACCGCTGGGTCATCCCCCCGGTTATGGACGAGTTAAAGGCTAAGGCGAAAGCCGAAGGGCTGTGGAACCTGTTTCTGGCTGAATTTGAAGACTATGGTGCCGGATTGAGCAATCTGGAATATGCGCCGCTCGCTGAAATCATGGGACGGTCCATGATCGGATCGGAAGCGTTCAATTGCAGTGCGCCGGATACCGGGAATATGGAAGTACTAGCCCGTTACGGTACGCAAGCACAGCGCGACGAATGGTTGGTTCCTTTGCTGAACGGGGAAATCCGTTCTGCCTTTGCCATGACGGAGCCGGCCGTTGCCTCCTCCGATGCGACAAACATTCAATGCACCATCGATAAGCAAGGTGATGAATATGTGATCAATGGCCGAAAATGGTGGATCTCCGGCGCGCCGGACCCGCGCTGTAAAATCATGATCGTTATGGGCAAGACGGATGTGAATGCATCCCGCCATACCCAGCAATCACAGATCCTTGTGCCAACCGACACGCCGGGCGTTAAAATTGTGCGCGCCATGACCGTGTTTGGTGCCGATCATGCGCCCCACGGACATGCGGAAATCGAGTTTGATAATGTCCGCGTCCCGGCCTCTAACATCATCGGTGGACCGGGCGAAGGATTTGCCATTGCGCAAGGCCGCCTTGGCCCTGGCCGCATCCATCATTGCATGCGCCTCGTCGGGTGTGCCCAGCGCGCCATTGAAATGATGTGCGAGCGTGTTGAAAGCCGTGTTGCCTTTGGCAAGAAACTGAGTGAGCAAGGTTCCATTCGAGAGGATATCGCCAAATCCATCTGCGATGTGGAGCAGGCACGACTGCTCACCCTGAAGGCTGCAGAGCGGATGGACGAGGTTTCCTATAAGGAGGCACGTGATCTGATCTCCATGATCAAGGTTGTCGCGCCCAGCATGGCGCAAACGGTTGTCGATCGGGCCATACAGGCCCACGGGGCCATGGGGCTTAGTCAGGATACGTTCCTTGCCGACGCTTTTGCCTATGCCCGGACGGTTCGCTTCGCCGATGGCCCGGACCAGGTTCATATGTCGTCACTTGGCAAGCAGATTATCCGTCGCTACGCCGCTTAAACTTAAGAATATGGGGAGGATGACATGATATATACGAAGCCTTCAGATTTTCTGGACATCCTCCCCTTCGTTCGGGCGTATCAGGTCGAAATTCTGGACGAAACGCCCGGCGCTGTTGTCATTTCCTCGCCTTATATAGAGGCCTTTTCAACACCGCCCGATCTTTTCCCGGCAACAAGCGTCGGGGTCATTGGCGATGTCGCGGCAATCTCTTCCTGCCTGTCAATGCTGCCCGTCGGCTGGGCGACCGCCACTCTCGACTTCACGGTCAAAATGACCGGAATTGCGCGCGGCGAAAAACTCATTGCCCGCGGCAGGATTTTGCAGAACGGCAAGACCTTTTCTGTAGCTGGCGCGGATGTTTTCGCTGTTCAGGACGGCGTAGAAAGTCTTTGCGGGACTGTTCTGTCTTCCGCCCGAAATTACAAAATCAAGAATTAAGGCCGCTTGCGCACTAGATATCGCTGCTCGCCTTCCATGACCAGCTGCCGTCTCTGGTTATGTACAGTCGAGCGGACAGTGACGATACCCGTGGATTTCTGCTCTTTCAGCTCGGTAATAAACAACTCTGGATACACCGTATCTCCATAATAAACTGGCCCCAGAAATTTCGATGACTGGTCGATAAAAGCAATCATGGATTCCCCAAGGACATGAGGGAAAGTTCCCGCCCCTGACGCCGTCTGTATGAGTACCTGAAAGCCATGAGCAAGCAATTCAGGATGCCCCTGAGACTTGCAATATTCCACATCATAATGGATCGGATGGTTGTCCCCCGAAGCTGCCTGAAAAGCCGAAAAATTGGCGTCGCGCAATGTCCGTGACGGAATATGGAAGCGCTGCCCGACCGTCAGGTCTTCAAAATAGCTCGGTTCCGCAAATTTATGGTTTTCAGGATTGAAGTCGGTTTCACTCATTTATTCTCTCGCTTGTTTTCAAGTCTTATCATTTGTCAGGGCAGTATAGGCAATTGTGAACGCGGAGCAACGTCCGCCGCAAATGGTCTTTATCGCTAAAACTATCCCTGTATTCTTTCCCATTTCAAGGTAGTATTCAACTAATGCAATTTCCGATAAAGGGACCGATCATATGAAGGGCAATGCCGCAATCATCAAGCATCTCAATGTCATTTTGAAGAATGAACTGACAGCGATTAATCAGTATTTCCTCCATGCGCGGATGCTGGAAGACTGGGGGCTGGAAGGGCTTGGGGAGAAGGTCTATCACGAATCAATCGATGAGATGAAGCATGCGGATAAACTGATCAAACGCATCCTGTTTCTCGAAGGTCTACCCAATCTTCAGGATCTGGGCAAACTTTCCATCGGCGAGGATACAAAAGAAATCCTGGAATGCGATTTGAAAGTCGAGCATGTCGCTCATAAGGATTTGAAAGCCGCCATTAAAGACTGTGAAGAAAAGCAAGACTATGTCTCCCGCGACCTTCTGGTGGAGATTATGGAATCGGAAGAAGAACATATCGACTGGCTAGAAACCCAGCTTGGACTGATCGAGAAAATGGGTGTTCAGAACTATATTCAGTCGCAGACCTCCTGAATTTAGCAGGCTTCAGTATTAATCAATGTGTTAAAGGCGGTTTTCGCCTTAGCACCCATTCTCTTCCCGGAAATCTCTTTTAATATTGACAATCATTCGCATTTTTCCTATTTATTAAGAATGATTAGCAATATTAAAAGCCGGGAACTTTCTGATGTATGTGTGTCTGTGTAACGGATTTACGGATCGCGATGTAAAGTCTGCCGTCGCCGATGGTGCGCAAGGTGTCGCCAATGTCTATGAAAGCCTTGGCGCCCCGCCGCAATGCGCCAAATGCTCAGTGCATATTCGCGAGATCATTCGTGAGACAACCAAGCTTAGCTCAGCGACCAAGGTCGAGCGCTAAAAAAGCCCGCCGATTTCCGGAGAAAGAAAAATCCCCCGCTTTATGGAGCGAGGGATTTTAGTTTAGATGGCCTTATTGGTTAATTCGGCCCTGGCCTGGGCATACTGTTCTTTTAATTGATCCACATATTCGCCGACGGTCGGAATGCTCTTGACGCTTCCTATTCCCTGCCCCGATCCCCAGATATCTTTCCAGGCTTTGGCTTTGGAAATGCCGCCGCTGCCAAAATTCATCCGGCTTTTGTCCGATCCCGGGAGATTATCAGGATCCAGCCCCGCCTTGGTTATGCTTGGGCGCAGATAGTTTCCGTGAACGCCAGTAAATGTGTTGGTATAGACGATGTCTTCGCCAGTACTGTCGACAATCATGTTCTTATAGTCATCGACAGCATTGGCTTCTTGTGTCGCGATAAAGGCGCTGCCCATATAGGCGAGATCCGCGCCCATGGCTTGCGCCGACAAAATCGTATGCCCGTTGGCAATCGCGCCAGACAAGGCAAGCGGACCGTCAAAAAACTCGCGGATTTCTGAAACCAGTGCAAAAGGGCTGAGTTTTCCGGCATGGCCACCGGCGCCTGCACAGACGAGGATCAATCCATCCACACCTGCTTCCAGGGCTTTCTTGGCATGGCGGATGTTGGTCACGTCATGGAGGATAATGCCGCCATAGGAATGAATAGCCTCAACAATCTCGTTGGGGGCCCTGAGGCTGGTAATGATAATCGGAACTTCATGCTTCACGCACATCGCAACATCTTCCATCAGTCTCGAATTCGAATGATGGACAATTTGGTTCACCGCATAAGGCGCAACTTTTTTATCGGGATTGGCTTTTGCATAATCAGCCAGTTCAGACTTGATTTGACCAAGCCATTCATCCAGTTGCTCGATAGGCCGGGCGTTCAATGCCGGGAAAGATCCAACGACCCCCTCTTTACATTGAGCAATCACAAGCTCGGGGCCGGAAACAATAAACATCGGGGAGGCGATAACCGGCAGGGAAAGGCTTCCCTCCAGCACAGACGGCATGGACATTCAGCAATTACTCCGGCGCTTAGAAATGATTTAGCCAGGCCTGGATCTTTTCGCCCAGTTACCCGGCTTGGGCGTATTATTAGCAGGCTTTTTTAAACATGACAATTTGTCATTTTTGACAAAATTTCATTTTTCATGTTCGCAACTGCAGCATTATTTCAAAAATCCCTTTTAAATCAATCGATTCATACTTCAGACTACTTTTAGAAAAAAATTTATTTTTTTTGATTGGCGGAGAAACAGCAATAGAAAAACAGCAATTGATGCTTTTTGTCGTGCTGACTGATTCATTTTTATCTTCAATCGCAAGCGGCGAGCTTCAGATTCGAAACCGCATATTCGCCAATAGAGAAAGGATTTTATAGCGGGCGGCAATTTTGTCCGGGTAGCGGCATATATATCCTGTCTCCACAATCAAATTCCACCGGATTTGGTCGCAATTTGCGAAAAATCCATAATTTCTGCGCTCTTCCGCTCTGGCATGATGTCTGCAACGCTTCAATTCAAATATCTGTTCTATAAGGAGAGCCACGTGCTACAGATTGAAACAAACGAGCAAGCCCCCGTCGATGCTTCGGAGCGACGCGATGCCTTCCGCGTTTCTAACCCGGTCCTCAGCGTCGAGATTCGTGGGCGCAAATATTCAACGGAAAATTGGTCACTAAGTGGCCTGTTGCTCAATGGCATCCCGGACCAGATCAGGGCCGATGAGCCAATCAGGGGTATTTTTGGACCGGTAGGTTCTGCGGAGATGTGCAAGTTTAATGGTCATATTACCCGCCTTGATAAAGATAATATGACGACGGCCATAACCCTTGACGAGAAAAGCGCCGATGTCGCCGCGCTTCTTCCGCTCTGGGTCCTGAAATACGGCGCCTTGTAAAAGCCAACAAATGACTACGCCTTTAAAATCAGTTTTTTCTAACATTCATGCGACAGCGCGCTTGACAGCGCCCTATCCAAATCCTTAAGTTGCAGACATTAGTCAGCCAACGGCTGGCTTGCCTTAAACAAACCTGATGGGAGAGACCGGTTTATCCGGCGCCGAAGGAGCAACCGCCCCGGAAACTCTCAGGCACATGTACCGTCAGGCGGAAAGGCTCTGGAGAGTATGTGCGGGCTCGCCCGATCACATCACCGAAGAGGTAAGCCGGAATTCCGGCACAATCTTTCAGGTAATCGGACAGAGGGGGCATCATTTAACGCGTTGATGAGTTTCATCGAGCTGAAAAAGGGTGCCTGAAATGACAAAAATTTCCAAAACCGGTCTTGGTAATGTGACCCCGGTGGTCCCGTCCAAACCGAACGGACAGTCCGATCCCACCTCCCAGCTCGATGTAAATATCAGTGTCACCGATCTTTATACAATAGGCATCGGCCCTTCCAGCTCACACACAGTTGGCCCCATGCGAGCAGGAAAAAGATTTGTCGAAAGGCTGAATTCTAGTGATCTGCTCACCAAAACCAACCGGATACTGGTGGAGCTGTTCGGTTCCCTCGCCCTTACCGGCCATGGCCATGGGACAAATATTGCCATTCTTTTGGGCTTAAGCGGTGCACGTCCGTCCGAGATTGCGCCAGAGGATGTGCAGCCGCTCGTGGATGAAATCCGTGAGTTCGAGAAAATCCTTCTGAACGGACATCATGAAATCCCCTTTTATGAAGACGATAATCTTCTCTTTCTGAAAGACCAAATTTTGCCTGAACATGCCAATGGCATGCGCTTTAGCGCCTTTGATACGGAGGGAGAGCTTCTCCACGCTAAGGAATATTTTTCCGTCGGCGGTGGCTATGTGGTCACGCAGGACGAAGGCGACCGCGCAGAAACCAAAGGTCATAATGTCCAGCTCCCCTACCCGTTCACCTCGGCTGCTGAACTTCTCGCTATGGGAAAGGAATCAGGGCTGACCATTGCCGAGATGATGCTCGCCAATGAAAGCAGTTGGCGTGACGAGGAAGAAACGATCAAATTTCTCGATGACGTTAATCAAGCCATGATTAACTGTATTCGCCGTGGCTGTGAAACCGATGGCATTTTGCCGGGGGGCCTTAACGTAAAGCGCCGAGCCCATGACCTCTATAAGGATTTGATGGAAAACCCGGAACGGGCATCCCGTGATCCGCTGACGGTGCTCGACTGGGTTAATCTCTATGCGCTCGCCGTCAATGAGGAAAACGCGGCGGGCGGGCGCGTCGTCACCGCCCCGACCAATGGCGCCGCCGGCGTGATCCCCGCCGTGCTTAAATATTACCAGCGCTTCTGTGCCGGGGCGAACGAGAAAGGTAGCCGTGATTTCCTTCTAACCGCCTCCGCCATCGGTGCCATTTATAAAAAACGCGCCTCCATCTCTGCCGCGGAAATGGGTTGTCAGGGAGAGGTGGGTGTCGCCTGTTCCATGGCGGCCGGAGCCCTTACTGCTGTTCTTGGTGGTACGAACGAGCAAGTGGAAAATGCTGCTGAAATCGGCATGGAGCATAATCTGGGCCTCACTTGCGATCCCATCGGCGGGCTGGTGCAA
>Ga0315338_1004778_pt1 | contig 10373 bp, 25 predicted proteins | sample ASW8metaG_FD_204518 | JGI IMG/M metagenome (GOLD analysis project Ga0315338, IMG submission 204518) | Ammonia-oxidizing marine archaeal communities from Monterey Bay, California, United States - ASW #8 | ecosystem: Environmental > Aquatic > Marine > Coastal | place: USA: California | collected...
CAGGTGGTGGAGGTGATAAAACTTTTTGGTATGATAAGAAAATAGGTTCTACAACAAAAAAAGAATATCCAAAGTTAGTAGGATATGGTGATGTAGGTTCACCTGCTAAATTTTTCTATTGCTCTAAAGCAAGTAAAAAAGAGAAAGCTGGTACAGAACATCCTACCGTCAAACCAGTAGAACTGATGAAGTATCTTATAAGGTTGGTTACGAGAAAAAAAGGAATAGTATTAGACCCATTTGCAGGCACAGGAACAACAGGTGAGGCCGCAATACTAGAAGGTTGTAAGTATTATTTAATTGAAAAGAATAAAAAGTATTTTAAAGATATTGAAAATAGAGTAGGCAAATTTAACGAGTTATTCATTGAAAGTTGAACATAAACATTTATTATTAGAAGGTTGGATTGATAGACATCAGGACTCAATCAAGTTAGAATCGTTAGTTAGTGAACTATGCAAAGTAATTAAAGCTCAGGTCTTGGGCGGTCCTCTATCGTATTATTGTGACCAACCACCGAATAATATAGGATGGACGACATTTCTTGCAATTAAACAATCACACATAATAATTCATACCTGGATGGATTATGTCTTAATGAAAGAACAATTACAAATTGATATTTACTCTTGTAAAGACTTTAAAGTAGAGGATGTATTGAAATTTCTAAAGAAAAAAGAAGTTTATGATATAAAATATAAATTGATTAATAGAGAGAAAGATTTGAAAAATGCCTAGATACACCGTTGATATAATTAATAGAAGTGTTATTACAGCAAAGAATAAAGCAGATGCTGAAAAAACTGCTACTACAAGATTTATGGAAAATGTGAAAGATATTCGTAAAGTTGATATAGAAACTCATACTGAAGAAATACTTGATAATTTAGATGGCGATTGATAATACTTATTTTAAGACTTTAGTTGAAGCACTAAAATTGATTGACAAACCTGCTAAAGTGGCCTGCTTAGGTTATCCCGACCTTATGGTATCTGAAAAAGAACTCAAAGAAGAAGTTGGACTAGATAATTTGAAAGTTAAATCTAGAGTCTATTCATCTCATTTACATTCAAAATTAAGAAAAAAACTAATAAGTGAAGGAACTAGAAAAATATATACAACAGAAAGTTTCTTTAAAAAGTTTAATTTAACAATAGATGTATTTGATATATTTTCACATACTGGTAAAGAAAAGATATTAGACTTAAATAAAGAGTTGCCTGTAAAATATAAGAATAAATATAAAGGGGTAGTTGATGTTGGAACATTAGAACATTGTTTTAATGTAGGACAAGCATTTAAGAATATGTGTGATATGTTAGAAGTAGGGGGCATAGTGTTTACCGCAGCTCCTTCTTATAAGAAAAATCACGGATTTTGGAATTTCTGCCCTACTGCATTTACTGATGGTTTTTTACAGAACGGATTTGAAATAGTAGATATTGTAGGTATTAAACCAAAAGAATTAGGATTTAACAAACCAAATCCTGAAGATAGAAAAATAAACTATTTTTATAAAGATATGCGACAAGAAGCTGCATTGGCAGAAATAGATGATAATGTTATTATGTGTGTTGCGAAAAAAGTGAAAAACATCAATTTCAAGTGGCCATTACAGATGAAATATGCAAAGAATTATAATAATCAGTTATATCAAACACTTAAAGACAAATTGAAAGGAAAAGTATATGATAGAAAGAGCATTAAGAGAGAAGAAAAGGCGAGAAAAAGTCTTTGAACGAAAAGAAGATGGAACTATTGTATGGCGCTGGGATACTGAAACATCCCAAGACTATGATTGGCCATATTATGGTAATGTCTTAAAACCTGGAGAAACAGGTTTAAAGGGTATTAAAGTCGCAGAAAAAGTAGAGAAATCTTGGCTAGCAGGACACATATCTCCAGATTTAGATGAGGACGATGAGTAAGCCTTTAATAAATGTAACTAAAAAAGCAATTGAACATCTTGCGAAATTAGTTAAAACACATAAAAAGAACTATGTGAGATTAGCAGTAACCGGTGGAGGTTGTGCTGGTTTTAAATATGACTGGTCTTTTAGTGATACTAAAAAAGATACAGATGAAATACAAGACTTAAATGGAACAAAGTTGTTGATTGATGATAAATCTTTGTTTTATGTTGCAGGAACCGTATTAGATTACAAAGAAGAGATATTTGGCAGTTTTATGGATATAAGTAATCCAAATGCAAAATCATCTTGTGGATGCGGTGAATCTTTCGGAGTTTAGTTAAGTATTTGATTCTATTGAATATATGGGTTTTCAGTAAAATCAATGACTTAAATTGGAAAAAGTTCTTGTAAAAGAGCGGAAAAAGTATTACCTTATATAGTATAGAGAAAAAAAAATATATTATGAAACAAGTAAGAATCCCCCCACGAAGAATCGAACCATTAAGAAATAGACTTCGCAAAGAATATTACAAGAATTTTAAGAAAAGTTATGAATTACCTCTTTCTATTCATATTGATGATTTAATGAGAGAGTTAATTGTAGTAAAAGACGCTAATAAAGTGTTAAAATCATATTATTATGTTAATGGACATTTATATCCCGAACTAGAAAAGGAGGTGTCATAATGATACAAATAATCGACCCAAGTATGCCCGATGGAATTTCAGATGATGAGTTAGATTCAGCTGAATCTCTAAATACTCAAATAAAGGCTGCAGAAGCATTAGGCGATGTTGCAGAAGTAAATAGACTAAAGGAATTACAAAATGCCATCTAAACAAGAAAAAGGTTCACATCCTTCATTAAAAAGAGCTGTTAAGATAAAAAATAAGACTTATAGAGCAACAGGTGTAGTTAAAGTGCCTATTGAACAATATTCCAAGAAAAAAACTGGTAAAAGTAAAGATTCCAAGACAATTTTGCCAGGAATTGATGATGAATACACTATTGACGATTTAACTTAAATATGTTATAATATTACTATATTATGAAAAACGATAATATTATTGAATTTGATTACATTAAAGCAAGACACAAAGAGTTGGAAGATGCAAGAATTTACTCTTCCTGTATGAAATGGGTTGCTGGAAGATACAATAAAATTATCTATTGGGGTGTGAAAAGTGATAAAAACAAGCAAACCTACAAATCACCAAAAATCAAAGAAAAAGAAATTGACAAAATCAGCTAGAAAATGGCATGAAGTTATTGACCCCTATACAGGTGAAAAAATGAAAGTATTAGGGACACAAGAATGGATTAAAGAACAATTTGGTAGACTTCACGCTTTTAGAGGCGGAAATAAAAGATGAAAATAGATAAAGAATTAGGAGTAATATCCTTTGATGAAACTAGTGCTAATGATAGTTTAATGAAAGATTACATTGAAAGTTTACAGAATAAGTTGAATTGGGGTATGAGTTTTAATCAATATAAAAAATGGGTAGAAAAATCAGTAATGCACGATCCAGGAGTAGTTCCTCAAAATGAATCAATACACTAACGGACCAGTAGTAATCGATTACAATGGATATGAAGATTTTCATATAACTTATGGTTATGGAACAGGTTATCTAACAGCATTATCTAAAAAAGCAAAAGATTTTTTTAAAAAAGAGTTTAATCATATACATTATTCAAATAATCCGAGATGGGTTCGTTTATTGAAAGCGGATGATGCGAGAAAATTATGCGAAAAAATAAGACAATTAGGAATGCAGTTTACTCATTAGCAATTGCTGCTAGTTTAACAAGTTGTAGTAATGTGAATAGAAGTCATGTTGGTGCGGCTTTAGGCGGTGCTGATGGTGCTTATCTATGTGCTAGTGTTGCAGGTTTTAATGAATATGTAACCGCTGGGTGTGCTGTTGTAGGTTCTATGATAGGTGCAAATGTTTTATATAATAGTGACCACGATAGTCATCTTATGACTTTTGTAGACCATTTAAACACAGCACCAGATACACCTGCTTATTCTAATTGGTATAATCCTCATACAGCAAATAAAGGAATTATTAAAACTACAAAGTCTTATATTATTAAAGATGTAAAATGCACCGATTACGAAACTTATAGAGATATATCAACAAGATGGCCATTATTAGGTTCTCATAGACAGCAAGGCATAGAATTTGGAACTGCTTGTCAGATGCCAGATGGTAGATGGATTGAAAAACCAGAACATTTAAATTATGTTGAAAAAGAGTAAAAAATTGTTAGTAAGATTTGTAACCAATAGTTTTTTTGCTGTCATTTTAGTATGGCTATTAATATTGATTTGGTTAATGTTTATGGCAATTGCTTGGGGAGCAGAACCTAATTTAGAACCAATTAAAAATCCACCTGTTAGAGAAACACAATTGTATGGATTAAATAATGATAATTGGGGTGAGAGTGAAAGTGCTAAATCACACCCAAATGATAAGATTTTTTATGAAAAAACACAACCTTTACCTAATAATAATTCAGGTCAAAATTGTGTTATGAAAGTTATATATTACGAAAAAGACGATGGCGGACTAGTTAAAGAAGAGATTTTGGAATGTGCTGATGGTAGAGTTGCTTTTGATGGACCTACTTATTGGCAGTTGTTTAGTAAATTTTATTATGCAGGAGTAAATGTTCCAAAATATTGTAGAAAATACAATCGGCCTAAACACCCTTACAAAACTTATGGTAAGGTATGTTTAGACGAGAAAGGCAATTGGAAATGATAAAAACTTTTATAATGATATCCATAGTATGGATAGCATATTGCTTATACAGCAACAATGTAAATACTTTTGTTGCTGAACACGGACTAATTGATAAAACAAATCAAGTAGTCTATAATTTAATAGGAGTTGATAAATGAGAAAATTAATTCTCACAACTGCTGTAATTGCTCTTCTTGCAGGCTGTGGCCAAAAACAATATTCCATTGAAAAGGAGTCCTTCAAAGTAGTTGATGAAACTCCTGGATGGTATGTTGATCCTATCAAGGATAGAAAATGTAAGGGATGTCTATTCGGTGTCGGAACTGCTGTAAGTCCAGATTTACAGTTAAGTAAAGACAAAGCTCGAATGATTGCAAAAGCTGAATTAGCTGATGTAATTAAGGGTGAAATGAATGCTAAGGCAAAACTTTACATTACAGAACTTGGTAGAAACCAAAATATGGACACGGTGACTGAAGTTGAGTCCACTATCGTGAATGTAATATCACAAACTAAAGTTAGAGGTTATGAATTGTGGAAACAAGAAATAACTCTTACTAAAAACGGTATGTATAGAACCTTTATTGGTTTAAAATTACCGGTTGGTGATGCAAACAAACTCTATGAATATACAATAGAGGAAGTTGCTGATGCATTCAATGTAAAATCAAAAGCTGATAAGGCTTTTAGTGAAGTGGAATTACAAGCAATTGACACAACCAACACAAACTAGAAATCTTAAAAGTAAATTACTTTTAAGAGAAGTTATAGTTTATTCTAAAGACAATTGTCCCTTTTGTGTAAAGGCGAAGGGACTATTGGATAAACTAGGAGTAAACTATACTACAAAAAAAGTAGGTCAGGATATCACTCTTGAGGAACTATACAAGGAACTTAAAAAACAGGTTCGTTCAGTTCCTCAAATAGTTATTAACGGTGAATTAATTGGTGGATATAATCAATTAGTGGAACACTTGTGTGATTTGAAGTTAATAAATTTTAAAGGTGATAAATTTGAAGAAAAAGGGTGAAGAACTTGAAATCCCAAAATTCCTGCGAACTCAAGGAAATGGTGACCATAAGGACAAGGACAAAAAGAGGAAAAAAACAAAAAAATCAACAACTTATGGACAAGGAAGAGTAATTTTAGATGATGATTTTATTAGCATTACTGACATCAATACAGAATACGATAAGAAACAACAAAAGTATAGAAAACAAGCAGAAATAAGAGAGAATATAAAATGGGCTATTATCAACATTATCAAAGACGCCAAAATACCATTAGGGCCAAGAATATTATATTCACTAGTAAAACAACAAGTACCAGAAGCAAATACTGGCCAAATATCAAGACAAACAAGAAATCTATTACAAAAACAGATAATAAATAAGAATGATAAGAGAAAAATTACAGAAGGACAATACTTTAAAACCTATGCCAGAAAAAGACGATTTTAATAATGTCATAATTTTTCCAACCGAGAAAAGAAGAAAGATTAATAAGACCCCTCCAAAAGTTGCTGAAAAAGTTAGGCAACATCAAACTAGATTATTTGTAGAGGACTTAATTGATGCTGTTGCAATACCTATGGTTAAATCATTTGCTGATGCAGCTGTAGATTGTAAGAAAGATACTTTTATTAAAGATTTATCTTTTACAATAGAAGCAATTAAATCACTTCTATATAGAGATTTTGAACTAAAACACCCAATGCAAAATGTTGTTGACAGAACTACCAGAATTAATATGAGTGGTAGAAAACCAATAACGATAATCAACTATGATAAATTCAATACTTTGAAAACACCAAAAGTTAAAACTCAACCTATAAGTGATTATATTTCAGATGAAGTTAGAGATTTAGCAGATGGCGTTATGGAGTTTAATGCTGATTTTGATATAAGTGATTATGATAATGAGTTATAAAAAAGATTCTTGTTCTATTAAGAATTAGTGAACTGTCCTCACTATGAGTTGGACATTTGTTAAGTGAGTTAATATAATTATGTTAGCGTTTCTAAAATCAGGAAAGTCTAAAGGTCGTAAAAAACTTTCTAAAAAGGCGAAAATCCTGAATCTACTTGCCAACGGAAGAAGTGTAACTTGGAAAACTTTAAGGTCACGATTTGACCTTCGTAGCCCTAGAGCTATGGTTGACCAACTTCGTGAAGAAGGCAATATGGTCTACATCAACGAAACTAAAAAAGGTGTTAGTTATAGACTTGGTACACCAACCAAGGAAATAATTGCCGCTGGTATTAGGGAAGTTGAAGGCGACAACGAATACGCCTATTCTAACCAATAGTCGTAAATGGAATTTTGGGCAGCGTTTTTGCCTGAAAGTTCATATAAATAATAACAATAGAATTTAATATTAAATTGGAGAACAAATAATATGGTAACTAGAACTGAAGGTGATACTTACACACCTATGATTTCTGAAATCTTTACTAAAGTTAATAATGCCAAAGACAAACCAGCAAAAATTGAAGTCTTAATGACATACGATTGTCAACCTTTAAGACAAATTTTAAAGGGCGCTTTTGACCCAACTATAAAATGGGATTTGCCTGAAGGAACACCACCTTATAAGGAAAATGATGCTCCTGCTGGAACTGAACACACAACTTTACACCAAGAATCTCAAAGACTTTATAATTTTGTCGCAGGTGCTAATGATAATATTTCTAAAACTAGAAAAGAAACATTATTCATTCAAGTGCTTGAAGGATTACATAAAGATGAAGCAAGAGCTTTGATTGCTGTAAAAGACAAAAGATTAAATCTTGTGTTTAAAGGTTTAACTGAACAACTTGTTAAAGAAGCTTATGACTGGACTGATGATTTTGTCATCAAACCAAAGCCTTTAACTAACCGTGATGTAATTGAATCAGTATAATCAATAACTTAAAATTCAGTTAAATCAAATACTTAAAATCCCTGGAATATTCAGTTGAATCAATGGGATAGATTGGATTTAGTTGTTGCAATTTGACGGAATAATGATTAGCTTATAAGTATGAGTAAATTATTTAAATATGTGAGTGTTATTTTAGTCGCATTTTCTATATCTAAATGTGCTACAGCAAACGATTTGATTGCTGATAAGTTTAGATTAAGTGATTTAAACCAAGCAATTGTAGGAAATGTAATTCAGAATGAAATCAACGGTGACAGAACTGATGTTGAAAGACTTTTTGAACAAGAACTTAAAAGAAATGCTCATAAGTATGCCCTAGAAACTATCATCATTTTACAGCAATATCTTCCAGAGATTATAGAGAATATTACTGCTAAAATGAGGCAAGATGCTGATAGAGCATACAAAGAATCTCTTTTAAGAGATACTAATATTACTAACTAGGAGGTCTTATATTATGGATTGGGACACAATAATCGGCGGAATAGGAATGATTGTATTATATGCAATACTAATATCATTACTTTATGTCGGTCCAGAAATTGAACAAGCAATTATCTCATTGAGATAAGGAGTAAAATGAAAGAAAATCCAGCGCCTTTGGATGAAAAAACTAGAGTAATTGATAGTTATGTGAAAAAAAACATTTTATCAATAGTCGCTAAATTCAATACAATCCTAAAAGAACCTACAGGTACCTCCGTAAGATATTACGAAGGATTTTTATTAAAGGATGTCCAAGACAACTTTCCTAAAAATAAACAAAGTAAATTGTTTACTGAAATTAATTCTTACCTAAATAATAGAGAATTAATGTTTTATCAAAAAAGGATTGGCGATTGCGATTATGAATATTATGTTAAAAGGATTCACTAGATTATTATTATTATTTTTCTTTATATCATCTAATCTACAAGCAAAAGTAGATTGGCGAACAACCACATTTGAGAATAAAGACCATTTTTTAAAATACATAAGTGCTTGTATTTTAGAAGTCAATAAAGAACTTCCAATAGAACAAAAAGTATCAGATGAACTTGTTGTTGCAACAGCAGTATTAGAATCTGCTTGGGGCACATCAAGATTTGCTTTAGAAGGCAATAACTTATATGGTATTAAGACTTGGACAAGAACAGGTCCTAATATGTTGCCATTAGAAAATCAAGGTGCTAATTTTTCTGTAAGAGTTTTTCATACAAAATGTGATAGTGTAAAAGAGTATGTCCGAATATTAAATAATCATCCAGCCCATAAAGATTTCAGAACTAAAAGATTAGAAACTAAAAATGCCCTTTATCTGGCACCTTTCCTTAATAATTATTCAGAATTAGGAGAGGAATATACTAAAAGGCTGGTTAGTGTTATCCAATATATAAGGAAACACTATGACATCAAATAAAGCAGGAAAAGTATGGGGTTTTACAGAACTCATAGATTCCAACAATTATTTTGAATTACATAGAATTGAAATCAAAAAAGGTGGTGTATGTTCAAAACACCTTCATAAACATAAGTGGAATGGCTTCTTTGTAGAGAGCGGCAAACTACTTATTAGATGTTGGAAAAATGATTACAACCTTACTGATGAAACTATATTAGAAAAGGGTGAATATACAAAAGTTCCGCCTGGGGAAAAACACCAATTCGAGGCTTTAGAACCAACTATTTGTTATGAGATATATTGGGCAAATTTTGACCACAACGATATTGAAAGAGATTCTGTCGGATTTAGTAAAAAGAAATAAATATAGGTGTTATGTTTTTAGCAATTTTAACACTTATTTCAGGTTTAGGTATTTCTGCTGTAGCAGCTTATTACTCTATTATAGGTTTATCTACTCTTTTCTCTGGTGCGGTGACAGCTATTATAATAATGGGTATCGCATTAGAAGTAGGAAAACTAGTAACCGCAAGTTGGTTATATAGAAATTGGAGAATATGCAACTTTTTTCTACGATATTATCTACTATTTGCCGTAATGGTTCTTGTATTTGTAACCAGTATAGGTATATTTGGTTTCTTATCAAAAGCACATTTAGACCAAGTTAGACCTACATCAAGAAATACAGAAAAAATTGCTGTAATTGAAGAAAAGATAATACAATATAATGTAAGAATAGACCGTGAACAAGGCAAGATTGATAGGGCAGAAAATGATTTAAGACAATTAGATAAAGCGATTGATGTTTATCAAGGTAAGAATAGAATATCAAAGAGTTTAAAAGTAAGAAATAAACAAAAAAATGAAAGAAAAGAAATCTCTATTATTATTGATGTTTCAGAACAAGAAATTATTCAAATAAATGATAAGATAGAAGAATTATTAGACCAGAAATCAGAACACAAATTAAGTATAATCAAAACACAAACGGATGTAGGTCCATTAAAATATGTAGCAGAATTGATTTATGGTGAAGAAGAAGCAGAGAAACATTTTGATAAAGCAGTTAGAATTATTATTGTTACACTTATTTTTGTATTTGACCCACTGGCAGTATTAATGTTAATTTCAGCAAATGTATCATTTGTCCATAGGAATGTCCTTAAACAGAAAATTGGAAAAAGCAGGTTACTACGGGCGGAAGATGGGGATGAAGACCCGGGAAACCCTGATGGACATGGGAGTGTCCACAAATCGAAAAAATCCACCGAACAGGAAGATAATTTACCGAACATTGGGGTGGAAAAGAACTTGACTAAAGATGAAAAATCTACTATAATAGATAATAATAGGGGAATACCTAATAAAATTAAAAAAGAAGAAAAACAAGAATATCA
>Ga0315338_1004780_pt1 | contig 10372 bp, 8 predicted proteins | sample ASW8metaG_FD_204518 | JGI IMG/M metagenome (GOLD analysis project Ga0315338, IMG submission 204518) | Ammonia-oxidizing marine archaeal communities from Monterey Bay, California, United States - ASW #8 | ecosystem: Environmental > Aquatic > Marine > Coastal | place: USA: California | collected...
GAAGACGAGTACTTCGTCTCCAAGAGGCTTTATCCCAACGTCGATTTCTATTCGGGGATCATCTTCAAGGCGATGGGCATCCCGACCAGCCTATTCACGGTGCTGTTCGTGGTCGCCCGGACCGTCGGCTGGGTCGCTCAGTGGTACGAGATGATTGAGGACCCGACCCAGAAGATCGGCCGGCCCAGGCAGTTGTTCATGGGGGCCACGGAACGGAAGTACACGCCCCTGCACATGCGCAAGTAACGGCGCTTCAAACCACGGCCATCAACCTTCAGATCGTGACCGGGCGATAACGTCCAACACCGTTTTCGCCGCCCGGTCGGCCGGCGAGGCTCCTCTGTGGCTAAGTTTGTCGATGGCTTCATTATAAGCCGAAACCTGGATTTGGCGCCGATCTTCATCCCTCAGCAGGTCTTCGAGGGCGGGGGCCAGAAAATCGGCCCGGCAGGCCTCCTGCAGGAACTCCGGGACCGCCTCGCGATCCAGAATCAAATTGACCAGATGGACGAAACGTACCTTTAACAACCGCCTGGCGATCAGGGCGGACAGCGGGTTGATCCTGTAAGCGATAACCGCCGGCGTCCCCGCCATCGCCAGTTCCAGGGCCACCGTTCCCGATGCGGCAAGGGCCACGGCGGCGGCGGCGAAAGCGTCATACTTTTCGGTGTCGCCCTCGACGACAAGAGTCTGGACCGGCCATCCGGCCGCCGCCTGGCGGACGGTTCCTGCGACGGCGCCCGTAGTAGGCACCACGGCCCGCAAATTGGTGTGCTTCTTCGAAAGCCCGAACAGGGCCTGGCCGAATATTCCTTGCAGGCGGGAAACCTCGCCCATGCGGCTGCCGGGAAGAACCGCGATCAACGTTTCATCAGCGGCAATGCCGTGGCGATCGCGGAAAGCATTCCCGTCCCCCTTGTCGGCCCCACTCTCCAGTATCGGATGGCCGACGAAGGTGGTGGCAAGGGAATGGCCTTCGAAATAGGGGGGCTCGAATGGCAACAGGGCCAGCAGGTGGTCCAGGTGGCCGGCGATCTTCGCTGCCCGACCCGGCCGCCAGGCCCAGACCGAAGGCGCGACATAGTGGATCAGGGGAATTCCCTTGCCCTTGAGCCGTTTGGCGACGCGAAAGTTGAATTCCGGGGAATCGATGGTCACCACCGCCGCCGGCCGCAGGTGTTGGGCGGCGGTGGCGGTTTCGACGATTCGGGTGAAAATTCTGGGAATTCTCGGCAAAACCTCCGCCGCCCCCATGACCGACAACTCGGTCATCGGAAATTGGCTTTTCATGCCCTGTTCTTCCATTCTTGCGCCGCCGATACCGGCGAATGAAACGCGGTTCTTGGTTTGCTTTTTAAGCGACGCCATGAGCCGGGCCCCCAGCACGTCGCCCGACGGTTCACCGGCGACCAGAAAGATCAGCGGATGAGGGTCCGCGGCGTTTTCACCCGGGGCGGCCCCATGAGCAAGTTCGGCGTGGCTTTCGGCATCGATGCCGATGACAAAAATCCCGGCCTCGTCGGCTGCCTCGATCACCGCCTGGCGGTCAACGATAAGGGCGCCGCCTGCCTCGACCGCGATGCCACGTAGACCGGCCCGTGACGCTGCCTCGATGGTGGCGGTGCCGATGGTCGGAAGATCGACGCGGTATTCCTGGTCCGGTTTCTTGACCTTGACGAGGACGCCGCCGGGGCCGTTGAGGCGTAATTTCCGGACTTCGCTCAACAAGGCGTCCGTCCCGTTTTCGTCTTCCACCGCCAGGACTTGCCCCAATTGGGCGACTGCCCCTTGGGCGATGTCGCGCCGCCCGATATCGCGGGCCGCTTCAAGGCCGCATTGGATATCGTCTTCGGCTTGGCGGTCCGGCTTGACGCTGCCGTAGACGGCTTTTTCCGCAAGCAGGTCTGGAAGCAAAGAATCTATGCCGACGATCCGGAATCCCTCGCTGTCTTCCAGGGTCTGGATCAGGGTTTTCAAGAGGCTGCCGTCGCCCAGGGCTTGAGCTCCCGATTTAGCGAAAAACCCGGTCAGCCACCTATCGGGCCTGAGCGCGGCGAAGGACGGCCGGTGGACGACGCCGGCCATGACCAATTCCTGGCAACCGGCATCGCGCAGATGTTCGATGGCCTTGCCGACCGCCCCAAGTCTGACCCAAACATGCGGATCATCGCCAAAGGCCCTTTTGTCAGCTTGGTCCTCGAAGGCAACGACGAAATATTCCCGGCCGCTGTCGCGGCAGGCTTGAACAATCCGGGCCGGCAACGGGCCGCTGCCTGCAAGGATGCCGATTTTAGGCGGCATCTTCCATTTTTGGCTGACAGATGGCCCGCGAGGAATCGGCTTGGATGAAATTGACGATTTCCATCACCGCCTGGTTATCCAAAAAAATCTCGGCCACGTCCTGAAGCCTTTCGCTCATCGTGCCTTCCTCGGCGAAAATCAGCCGGTAGGCCTTTCTGAGGTTGTGGATATCGTCGCGCGAAAAATCGCGGCGCTTGAGGCCGATAATGTTAAGCCCCGACAGGCGCGCCCGGTTGCCGATGACGGACCCATAGGGAATGACGTCGTCGGCGACGCCAGTTTTGCCGCCGATCATGGCGTGCTTGCCGATCCTGACGAATTGATGGACCGCCGACAGCCCGCCGATGACGGCCCATTCCTCGACCGTGACGTGCCCCCCCAGGGTGGCGTTGTTGACCATGATGACGTGATCGCCGATCTGGCAGTCATGGGCGACATGGGCGCCGACCATGAACAGACAATTGTTGCCGATGCGGGTCACCATGCCACCCCCTTCGGTGCCCGGGTTCATGGTCACGTATTCCCGAATAACGTTGTTGCAGCCGATTTCCAGGCTCGACGCCTCGCCGTTGTATTTTTGGTCCTGGGGCTGGTGGCCGATGGAGGCAAAGGGAAATATCCGGGTGTTGGCACCGATGGTGGTGCGGCCGCTGATCACGACATGGGAGATCAACTCGATGCCGTCGCCGAGTTTGACCTCGGGGCCGATTGCGGAATAAGGGCCGATGGAAACGTTTTTGCCGATTTTGGCGTTTTCGTCGACGATGGTGGTTTGGTGAATATCGGTCATTTTGGTTCCACGATCATGGCGGAAAAGACGGCTTCCGCGACTAGGTTGTCATCGACCCGGGCTTCGCCCTTGAATTTCCATATTTTGCCCCGGCACTGCTGTTTATCAATATGCAGGCATAGACGGTCATCGGGGAAGGCGGGCTTGCGGAAGCGGGCCTTTTCAATGGACATGAAATAAACCACACTTCCCGGCTGCTTGCCCATCGAGGCTATAACCAAAACTGCCGAGGTCTGAGCCATGGCTTCGATGATCAGGACTCCGGGCATGATGGAGTGGCCGGGGAAATGGCCTTTGAAATACGGTTCGTCCCCGGTCAGGGTCTTGATGCCGACGGCTCTGACGTCGGGAATGACGTCGATGACCCGGTCGATCATCAAGAATGGATTTCGGTGGGGGATCATGTCCATGATTTGCTCAAGGTCGTATGTTGTGTTGCCGGTTTTGGGTTCGTCGTTCATGTTTTTTTCTCTTTGTTGCCCATTTTCCGCATCATCGCCACCCCGCGCAGCCATTCGCGAATCGGCAGGGCCGGGTACCCGCCGACGGTGGCACCGGCCTCGATATCGCCTATGACGCCGGCTTTGGCGGAAATTCGGGCGCCGTCTCCTATCTTCAAATGACCGGCCAGTCCGGCCTGACCTCCCAACATAACGAAATCGCCTATTTCCGTGCTACCGGAAATGCCGACCTGGCTGACCACCAAACAGTTTTTTCCTAATTTCACGTTATGAGCAATCTGCACAAGGTTATCAATTTTTGTTTCCTCGCCGATGACCGTATCGGGGTTGCTGCCGCGGTCGATCGTTGTGTTGGCGCCGATGTCGACGTCGTCGCCGATCAGGACCCGCCCTAATTGAGGCACCCTGAGATGTTCCTTAGGCCCGGGAGCGAAGCCGTATCCGTCTTCGCCGACGCGGGCCCCGGCCAGGATGGTGACCCGATGGCCGATTAGGCAATAAGCCAGGCTCGCATTGGCCCCGATCACGCAGTCATTTCCGATGACGACGCCATGGCCGATGGTCGCGTTGGCACCGATATGACAGTTGCGCCCGATCTCTGCCCCGGGGCCGATGACGACGCCGGGAGCGACGGTGGTCCCTTCTCCCAGCTTCGCCGTTTCGTCGATGGGGGACGAGCGTTCGGCGGAATTCACCAACGCTGCCGGGGGATAAAAGGAACCGGCGACACGGGCGTAGGCGTGATAGGGTTCTTCGGTTAGCAACAAGGCCATGTCCTTTGGCGCTTTCGAGGCATGATCCGGATGAACCAGGCAAACCCCGGCGCCGCTTTTGGTAAAGCTTTCGACATAGCGCTGGTTGTCGAGAAAGCTGACATGATCCGGTCCGGCCAAGAAAAGGGGCTGAACGTCTATGAACCGGGCTTCAGAATTGGCGCCTTCTCCGATGCTTGCCCCTGAAACCGCCGCCAGTTCATTTAAGGTAAGTGGCCCGGCAGCGGTATAAAAGCGGGGATCGGCCATGGTTTATTTTCCAGGTTTGGAAACTTTCACCATCGGTAATTTCTCATCCAAACGGGCAAGAACTTTCCTCGTAATTTCCAAGGAAGGGATGGCATAAGCGGTCTGATTTTTACGTAGGATTACGGCAAGATTAAGCTCATTGGCGATTTTCCAAACGATATCGGTATAGGCCTTGTTGAGGACGATCATCGCCTCGTTGCGCGATTTGTCCAATTCTCTTTGGCGTTGTTGGACCAAACGCTGGACCTTGACAACCTTTTGTTCGAATTTCCGGCGTTTTTCGGCAAAAGCCTCGGGCGACAGAATGGTCCTCTGGCGGGCCAGTTCCTGGTTCGCGGTGCGAATTTTTGTACGTTCCTTTTCGATTTCTTCCTCGAATTGGGTGCCGAATTTGGTGATTTGTTCCCGGATATTCTTTACCGCCTTGGCGTCGACGAGGATTACCTGCACGTCAATGACGGCAACGGGAATTTGGACTTCGAGGATTTCTCCCTTCTGGAGTTTTTTTTCGCCTTCACCCTTTGCAGGCGGTGCTTGCTGCGCCAGGGCGGGTAACGTCAGCGCCCATAATCCTAGTAGCGCGGTGAGGGTTATTCTGCAAAATTGGGACAAGTAAATCTCCTAAAACCGGGTGCCGAAATTGATGCGAATATTCTCGGTGATGTCAAAGTCTTCCTTAACGAGGGGGACGGCGCCGTCGACGCCGACGGGGCCAAATGGCGACTGCCAGGTAAGGCCTGTTCCAACGGCTACCCGTAGGGAGCTTTCATCTTGGACGAAGGATGCCGTCGGCTTAATTTTGCCGTTGCTTCCGATGTCCGTAAACGCCCTGGCTCCGATACCCATTTCCTCCGGCAATCCAATCGGGAAGGACATTTGCAGCGAGCCTGTATACATCCACTCCCCGCCCAGTGAATCCTTGGTTATTGAATCCCTCGGCCCGATCCCCCGTGAGGCAAACCCCCGAAGGTTGTCGCCACCGATATAGAAACGTTCCAACAGGTCAACGTCTTCTCCCAGGCCGATGATATAACCGGCGTTGCCGGACAGGGACAGAACCCATTGATCGGCAAGGGGGAAGAATTTTACCGCGGTGAACTTGTTTCTGAAGTGTCTAACGGTTCCGCCCAGGCCGGCAAGATCGTTTTTAAATCGGATTACATAACCCTCCGTGGGGAGCAGGGGGCTGTCGCGCTTGTCGTAGGTCAGGATATGGGAAATTTCCGAGGTCGTTTCCGTGCCGATTTCATTGCGGATTAACTGCGAGGCGGCAGAGCTTACATCGGAAACCTTAGACACCTGGAACCCATACCTCCAATCCTGTCTGAGGCTTTCGGTGATTAAATACCCTCCTCTCAGGCCGAATCCTGTTCTATCCGTGTCAAAGGAGCTGGAATCCTGGAGATCCTGGCTGACCCGAAAAAGGTCAAATCCGGCACGAATTTCACGGCCCATGAAATAGGGTTCGGTAAAGGAAAAATCGACCTCGCTTTTAAGCGCCGCTACGGTCAACGAGAGACCCACCTCCTGGCCCTTGCCGAGGAAGTTCCCTTCGGTGATTCTGATATCGCCGAGAATACCGTTGGTCGAAGAAAATCCGGCGCCGAAACTCAGTTGACCGGTGGATTTTTCCTCGACATTCACTTTAACGACGGATTTGTCCGGGGAACTGCCCGGCAGCCGTTCGACCGCTATGGATTCAAAGAACCCGAGATTCTGAATGCGTTGGCGGGAGCGGCGGAGCCTGGCCGAATTAAAGGCATCGCCTTCGACGAGTTGGAATTCGCGGCGGATCACTTTGTCCTGGGTGCGAACGTTGCCGACAATTTCAATCCGCTCAACGAACACCCGCGGGCCTTCGTTGACTTCGAAAACAATGTCGATGGTCTGGTTTTCACGGTTACGGTTGATTCTCGGGCGCACGTCAACAAAGGCGATGCCCAATTCACCGACCTTATTGGTCAGGTCGGTAATGGTTTTGTTGACCATTTCGATGTCATACCAGTCGCCTTCTTTAATTTCGACGGCCTTGGCGATGTCCTCAACCTCCAGGTCGCGTAGACGGTTGTTTATTTCGACTATGCCGAAACGGTATCGCGCCCCTTCATCGACGGTAAAAGTAATGAAAAAGTCCTTGCGGTCCGGGGTCAACTCGGCAACGGCGGAAATAACGCGAAAATCAGCAAAGCCATCGGTTAGATAGAACCGTCGCAATAATTCCCGGTCGAAAGTCAGGCGATCCGGATCATATTTGTCATCGCTGGAAAAAAACCGCCACCATATGGTTTCTTTAGTCCGAGTGACGCTGCGCAAACGGCCGTCACTGAACTCCCGGTTACCGACGAAGCGAATGGAGCGGATTTCCGTTAGATCGCCCTCGTTTATCTCAAAAACAAGATCGACCCGGTTCTGTGGAAGTTGAATGACTTTCGGTTCAACGGTGACGGCGAAACGGCCGCTACGGCGATAAATATTCAAAATGCGCTTAACGTCGTTTTGGACCTTTGTTCGTGTATAGATCACCCGTGGCCGAAAGGAAACCTCGGTTTCCAGTTCGGAGGTTTCCAATTTAACGTTGCCTTCAAAGGCAATGCGGTTAATGACGGGATTTTCGACAACGTTGACCAAGAGCGTGTCACCTTGTCGGCGAAGGGTAACATCGGCAAAAAGACCGGTGGCGAACAGGCTTTTCAGGGAACGGTCGATGCGCGCCGGATCAAACGAGTCCCCTTCCTGAATAAGCAAATAGGATTTGACCGTATCGGGCTCGATCCGCTGCGTTCCCTCGACGATAATATCCTGGATGGTGCCGACATTCTGCGCGAGTTCAAGGGAATCGTGGCCCGGCCCGGCCATTGCCGATAAAGGCAAAAGTCCATAAGCCACGATAAAGAAAACAACAGCTATGAAGCGGTGCAAGCGCCTCAAGTAATTCCCCTGGTTTTTCAAAATTATGTGACGAGTTCTTTAATAAACTCGAAGACCCTTAATTGAACCAAATCGTTCCAGGTAACAAAAACCATTAGAATCAATACCAGAATCAGCCCAAAACGGAAACCGTATTCTTGGGCCTGCGGTCCCAGGGGTCGCCCCCGGATGGCTTCGACGGCAAAGAAAAGCAGGTGTCCGCCGTCCAAGATGGGTATGGGAAATAGGTTGATAAGACCCAGATTGATCGACAAAACGGCCAGAAAAAGAATGAAGTTTTCAATTCCGCTTTGAAATGTAATCCCAGCATACTGGACAATTCTGAGGGGGCCTCCGATGCCTTCGGTATCTTGTCGTCCGGAAATCACCTGGCCCAAAAAAGAAAGGGTTTTTTCAGTCAGGGAAGCGGTCTGTTGGATGCCCAACCAAACCGCCATCAGAGGGTTTTGGCGCTCGTAATGCATCTGTTGGGGGTCGTAGCGAACGCCAAGAAGGCCGATTTCAACGGTCTTTCCTTCGGCGCCGGGCTGTTGGTGCCTTTTGGGGGTTGCCGTCAAAACAAATTCATCATCGCCGCGTCGGACCTTTATTTTCAACAGCATTTCAGGCTGGACGCTGACAATCCGGACAAGATCGGAAAACCATTCCACCGCCTCGCCGTCGATGCTGACGATGCGGTCGCCGGCTTCGAACCCGGCCTCGGCGGCGGCTGATCCGGGCATTATTTCCCCCACCCCCGCATAGGGCCGCGCCGCGCCGAACGTCGCCATTAGGCCGGCTATAAGTACCACCGACAGAAGAAAATTGGCGATCGGGCCCGCAGCAACGATCGCCGTTCGCTGGGCCAGGGTTTTGTGTTGAAAGGATAACGCTTTTTCCTTATCCGTCAAAGGCGGCTGATCCTCATCTTCGTCACCGGGAAGGTCCGATTGTCCGAACATCTTGACGTAGCCGCCAAGGGGGATAACGCCGATTTTCCAGCGGGTGCCCGCTTTATCGTTCCATCCGAACAGTTCGGCCCCGAAACCGACGGAAAAAACTTCAACCCGCACCTTGGCCAGCCGGGCGATCCAGAAATGCCCAAGCTCATGGAAGAAAACCAAAATCGTAAGCGCGACAAGGAAGGGAAAGCCCCAATTCAAGGCCATATCAATGATGTTCATGAGATTCTATCTACCAGACCGTGATTAATTTTTCATTTTCCCGGTGGTTTGTGGCTTTTTTTCAGCCGCAAATCCTGGCAACAATTTCTTCAGCGACGCGACGTCCCTCCGTGTCGGCGTTGGCGACGTCATCCAGGTTGCTAAGTTTACCGCCGGGAACCGTGCCCAGGGTTTCTTCCACAACCCGCAAAATGTCAAGAAAACCGATCCTGCGTTCAAGAAAATGATGCACCGCTACTTCGTTGGCTGCGTTCAATACCGTTGGCGTAGACCTCCCCGCCTTAAGGGCCTGGCGGGCCAGGCGAAGGGCGGGAAACCGTTCGGTATCGGGCGCCTCGAAGGTCAGGGTGGCAATTTCCTCAAGATTCAGCCTGGGAGAAGGCGCCGCCATCCTCTTAGGCCAGGCCAAGGCATAGGCGATGGGCGTGCGCATGTCGGGAGTGCCGAGTTGCGCCAGAACCGATCCGTCGACATAATCGACCATGGAGTGAATGACCGATTGCGGATGCACTAGAATCTCGATCCGGTTCTCGGGAACGGGGAAAAAATGAAAGGCCTCGATTAGCTCCAGGCCCTTGTTCATCATGGTCGCGGAATCAACGGAAATCTTGGCCCCCATGTCCCAATTTGGGTGGTCCACGGCCTGTTCCGGGGTGACGTCGGCCATTTCCTTCAATGAAAATTCCCGGAACGGTCCTCCCGACGCGGTCAAGATAATCCGCTGCACCCTATCGGCATTGTCGAAATCAAAAACCTGAAAAATGGCGCTGTGTTCTGAATCTACCGGCAACAGGGTGGCGCCGTTGGAATTGACCTCTCTGACGAACACGTCGCCGGCGGATACCAGGCATTCCTTGTTGGCTAGTCCGACCGTGGCGCCCCGGCGGACGGAAGTCAGCGTCGGTTTCAAACCCGCCGCGCCGACGATCGAGGCCATAACCCAACTAGCCGGGCGGGCGGCGGCTTCGATGACCGCTTCCGGGCCGGCGGCAACGGCGACGTCGCTTCCGGCCAAGGCATCCTTCAACTCGCCATAGCCCCCTGGATCGGCGAGAACCGCCGTTTGTGGCTTTACTCGCAGGGCCTGTTCGGCCAAAAGCTTGACATTGCGGTTCGCCGTCAGCGCCTCGACGACAAAAGCGTCGGGGTTATTTTCAATAAGTTCGATCGTGTTTGAGCCGACCGAACCCGTGGACCCAAGTATGGTCACGCTTCGGGGTCCGTTATCCGCTTCAGGTGCCGTTTTCGAAGGGATCATATCCATGTCAAAATGCCGCCTTTACCCAACCCGCCAATCACCGCGACAGCAACTGCCGCGGCCAACAGGCCATCGACGCGGTCGAACAAACCGCCATGCCCGGGAATGATGGCGCTGGTATCCTTTACCCTAAAATGCCTTTTGATCCAAGATTCAGCTAAGTCACCGGCCTGCGATATCAAGCCTATGGCGGCGCTCACCATGGCCAAGACCATAACGCCATCCTTTTCCAAGATCACTGCCGTCAGTGCACCGACGATGCCGGCCGACCCCAATCCGCCGAGCAGGCCCGACCAGGTTTTGTTGGGGCTGATGACGGGAGACAATTTTGCCCCGCCGGTCAGCCGGCCGGCACCATAGCTCGCCGTATCGGTCGCCCAAACCACCGCCAACAACCATAATAGGGTTTCCATGCCGGCCGCGGGGTCTGATCGCAGGTGAATAAGGGC
>Ga0315338_1004781_pt1 | contig 10371 bp, 6 predicted proteins | sample ASW8metaG_FD_204518 | JGI IMG/M metagenome (GOLD analysis project Ga0315338, IMG submission 204518) | Ammonia-oxidizing marine archaeal communities from Monterey Bay, California, United States - ASW #8 | ecosystem: Environmental > Aquatic > Marine > Coastal | place: USA: California | collected...
GTCGATAACCAAGTCAGCAGGCACGAGTGGGTTGATTTTGTTGGGGTCGCCGCCGAGACGCTGCATGGCGCTACGCATGGCTGCAAGGTCGACGACTGCGGGCACTCCTGTAAAATCCTGCAGGACGACGCGGGCTGGTTTGAAGGGGACTTCGACTGCATTTCCACCGGAGGCGAGGACGCCTCGGCTATCGGCCCAGGCAGCGAGGTTTTTGACGTCGTCTTCGCTGACGACGTAGCCGTCGCAGTTGCGGAGGCAGGATTCAAGCAGCACACGGATAGAAAACGGCAAGTTGTCGACTTTGGTGAGCCCTAGCTCTTCAAGCTTGCTAAGCCGGTAGATGCCAGCTTCGCCACTGCCAGTATTAAAAGTGTCGCGGGCTGAGAAGGGGTCGGTTTTGAGCTGACTGGCGGACATTTTTGCTGCTTCCTGAAATACTGCGGAATAAAGGTCTACAGCGTCCATAAACGCTGGTTTTGATAGGTAGAACAGGCATTTTAGCTTGTTTTGGGCTGTTTGTCTGGGGGGGCTATTGGGTGGGAATGGTGAAGGGCCTTGCTTGCGCAGCGGGCTAGCGGGGGAGGGGAGCAGGTGGGCTCCGGCGATCTGTTAGATCGCGGCTATTTGGGAGGTTAATCGTTAAAAATATATAGGTGCACGGATTGTTAAGAACAATCCGCACACCGTGGGTTTTTTAACGACGCTTGCTGATCAGCAATCCCGTGAAAGCGAGCAGGCCTAGTAGTAACGTGCTTGGCTCGGGGGTGGCGACCAGATTGGAGACGAACACACCGGAGGTGCCGTCGGTGAAAATGGCGTTAAAAGCTAACTGGCCATATTCGTTGAAAGCGCTGGTGTGCCCATCTTCGTTACCAGTGCTTGGGCCGGGGGAAGAAAATATTAGGTCTCTAATAGTTCTAAAATCAGTCCCAGAGCCATCGTCGACGTCAAGCAAGTCTCCTTCACGGGCGATTAGCTGTAAGTTGCCTGAGATATCTTCAGCCCAGATGCTTTTGTCGTTGATGGTGTCAACACCTGAACCTACCAGCGAGCTCCAGAAAGCTGTTTGACCGTTGCCATTCAGCACAAACTTGCCGAGACCGCTGAAGTACACACCGTCGCCAGCACCCAGTGCGAGATCCCCATTGCGGGCGACAAGAGTTAAACCTGTGCCTTCCTTCTCGCTCCAGATACCTCGACCATTCGTCGCATCAACGCCAGCGCCAACGAGTTCACTTTGGAAAGCTGTTTGCCCGATGCTATTGATAACCGGGGTTCCAAGGCTACTGAAGCTAACGCCAACATCTGTGCCTGGCGCTTGATTGCCCTCGCGAGCAACCAGAGACAATCCGCTACCACTCCCTTCGCTCCAGATACCCTGATCGTTTGCGTCGACTACGCCTGGACCATCTAGACTAGCCAGAAATGCTAACTGATCTAGGTTATTAAATGCAGGCTTCGACTGGCCAGGGTAAAGAATGACGCCAGCGTCTGTACCTGGAGCAGGTAAAGTTGGTGGCACAACAACTTCCAGGCCATTACCACCGCGATCACTTACAATACCATGTCCCAACCAAAAGTTGGTATCTGGATCGAGTAGCAAAGCTGATAAAGCAACATGGCCAATATCATTAAGTACGGGATCTCCTAAAGAGCTAAATCTTGGCTCGCCGGTGCCTCCGGGTACAAACCCAACGTTTCTCCCTAATAATTCAAGACCATTATTTCCGCCCTCGCTCCAAACTCCCCGATCTCCTCCAGAGACAGCTGTCAGGAAAGACATAAACGCTGTCTGCCCGCTATCATTCAGTGTTTCAATTCTCACTCCGAAGATACTGGCGCCTGAGAATTTTGTTCCCAGTTCAGTGCCTGGGGCTTGGGTCACCGTACGAGCAACTAATTCTGAACCGGTGTCGACATGATGACGCCAGAAGCCTCGGTTTCCTCCCCCATCAAAGCCATGATACAATGTAGCCATAAAACCTGTATGCCCACTATTGCTGAGATGCAACGAGAAAATACCATCGTTAAAACGTTCGAAGGTCGCATCGGTGTCAGGCGCAGCATCTCGCTCTCGTGCAACTAATGTGAGTTCAGTCCCCACGCCTTCGCTCCAGAGACCCTCGCTATAGCTGGGATGACCGGTAACGGTTCCGTAAAAGGCGACGCTTCCAAAATCATTTAAGACGGGACCGGCAACACCAAGAAAGAATTCGCCCTCTGTCCCGGAGCTGGGTCTCCAGTCAGTGCAACTGTGCGCAGAGAACCCGCGCGGCAGATTGATATCGGGCAGCAAATCAACAAAAACAGTAGCGCAGCAAATCGTAAAACCTTCATCGCAGAACCTCTTCAGAAATGATGATTGGCGTCGATAACAGGACGCCGGGATAAAAAAGAAAAGAGAGATCAGGCAGAGAATAAGTAGAAATAAAAGCATGACATTCTCTCTTAAAACGCAAAATACAGAAAGCTTCAAACCTCGATGAGATTAAACACAGTAGAGTCTTTTACGTGCAGGTAATTCTACCTAGATAGTGTGAAGTGGGCAAGAAAGAAGCGCAACCCCTGGCTATAAGCGAATTTGGGCAATATGCGAGAGTTGCCTAATAAAGTGTGTTGGCTCCGGCGATCTGTAAGATCGTGGCTATTGGGGCGTCTAATAGTAACCTAGTGCTTAGCTAGGAGCTCTTGGCGGTAGCGGCGCATGACGTCAGCGCGGAGCAGGAGTCCGATGAGACGGCGGTTGGGGCCGACTCCTACTTCGACGGGTAGGGTTTCGACGTCGCGTGTGCCGAAATCTCGGAGGGCTTCGATGAGGTTTTCGGCGGGGGAGACGGAAATTGGCGAGCGGAGGGCGATGTCTTCGGCGTTGACTAAGTGCGGGGAGATGTCGCTGTCGAGGACTCGATGCAGGTCGGTGGGGCGAATGATGCCGATGAGTTTGCCGTCGTCGTCCATGACAGGCAGGCTTTCGATATGGGTGTTGGCACGAGCAACGCGGATGATTTCGTGCACGTTGTCGGCCGCTTTGAGGGTGGGGAAGCTGCGGATCATTACATCGCGGACCATGATGTGGTCGAGGCGGTGTAGGTCGTGTCCGCGGGCAATTTGGCCACCGCGGCGGCTAAGCTTTTTGTAGTAGATGCTTTCGGGCTCGATGGCACGGGAGATTAGGCTAGCGATGCCGGCGGCGGCCATGATGGGCAAGATAACCTGATAGTTGCCGGTCATTTCGTAGACGATCAGGATTGCGCTGAGTACGCCGTGCGTAGTGCCGGCGACAACCGCGCCCATGCCGACAATGGCGTAGACGCCGGGGGCATTGCTGTATTCGGGCAAGAATATATTGACGGCCAAACCTACACAGGCTCCGAGTGTAGCGCCCAGATAGAGCGAAGGCGCGAAGACACCGCCGGAACCGCCGCCGGCAAGGGTGAGGCTGGTGGCTAGTGGTTTGAGGAAGACCAGCGGCAGCAGCCACCAGAGTTCGGCCCAGAGTCGGTTGCCCTCGAGGTCGACTGTTTTGTTTGCTTCTTCGGGCTCCAGTTCAGTTTCGGCTGGTAGCTCAGGGTTAGTTTCGAGATGCAAGGCGTGGTCGACTACGCCGTAGCCAACACCGAGCAGGGGAGGGATGCGGTGGCTGTTGTTAGCAGCATCTTGCTGCGAGGCCTCGGAAAGGACCGGCGGTGAGGGCGGATAGAGGACGCCAGATAGGCCAACAATTACCCCGAGAACGGCGGCACGGTGCCACCACTTGGGTAAGTACTTTGCGGTGACATCTTCGGTGCGGTAGAGGATTTTTATGAAGTAGGCTGCTGCTAGGCCTGCCAATAAGCCCAGGATTATATAGGAGGGCAATTGCTGCCAAGCGCCGGCAAAGTTGTAATTGAGTTGGTGAAAGGCGGGTTCGAGGCGGTGTTCGCCGATGTGTTGCTGGACCACGGTGGCCAGTACGCTGGCGAGAACGATCGGCGTAAGGCTTTCAATGGCGAAGGTACCGAGGATGATCTCGCTGGCGAACATTACACCGGCCAAAGGGGCGTGGAATGTCGCGCTAATCCCTGCTGCAGCGCCGGCGGCGACAAGCACTTTGACGCTACGTGGTGAGAGTTTGAAGAGCTGGCCAAAGGTACTGCCCAGGGCTGAGCCGATCTGCACGATGGGGCCTTCGCGACCGACCGAGCCACCAGTGCCGATACAGAAGCCGCTGGCGAGTATTTTTACCAGGGCAACCTGAGGGCGGACGACGCCATCGTGACGGGCGACGGCGGTGATCACTTCGGGCACACCGTGGCCTTGGGCCTCGGGGGCAAATCGCCGAGTGAACCAAGAGACGACGATTAGCCCGAACGCGGGGAGGGCAATTAGTGTCGCTAATCCTAGCCAGCTCTCAGTTGCCCAGATGAGGGCTCGACCGATGGATTGCTCGGTGACAGATTCGATGAGCCAGGAGAAGAGGGCCGCTCCGAAACCGGCTAGCGTGCCGACAATTCCAGCTAAAACGACGGTAAAAGTGCCGCCAGAGACCTTGCCGCTGCGAAAATTTGCCGACAACCAGCCTGCCAAGCGGTCGAATCGGCTTGGATTGGTATGGGGTTGGGAAGGCGGATTTTGAGTCATGGGGGGCGTTGGATAATACGTATAGCCGAAGGCGAGGGATTTAACCGCCTAATTGTTGGCACAGGTACGGCTAGCAAGGTTGGGGCGAGTGCGATCCCGTAGCGTAACCTTTGCCGGAGGAAAATACCAGTGGCGGTGCCCCATCGCCAACAAGGCCAGCAGCCACTAAAATGAGCCGTTTGCTAACCTACGATTGGCCCGATCAAACGGATGGGGCAATCGTATTTACTGCATTGCATGAGAAAGAGAGCGAGAGTCAAGATGACCGAGAGGGCATACAATTTCTCGGCCGGTCCGGCCGTTTTGCCAGAGCCAGTGCTTGCCGAAGTACAGCGTGATTTGATGGCGTTACCAGGTCCGCGTGCTTCGATCATGGAGATCAGCCACCGCAGCGCGACGTTTAAAGAAATCCTTGGTGCCGCTGACGCTAATCTGCGCAAGCTGCTGGGTATTTCGGACGACTACGAGGTACTGTTCTTACAAGGCGGCAGCCGCTTGCAGTTCTCGATGATTCCGATGAATTTGCTCAGTGGCGTGCAACCCTCGGCCGACTATATTACGACAGGCGCGTGGGGCCAGCATGCATTGAAGGAAGCCAACAAGCAAGGCGACATGAATGTGCTTTGGGATGGTGGCGACACAAATTACAATTGTCTGCCAGCGGCTGGTGACTACGAAGTCAATAAAGATGCCGCCTATTTGTATTACACTTCTAACGAAACGATTCACGGCGTTCAGTTTGGCGAGGAACCCAACTCGGGCGACGTGCCGTTGGTGTGTGATGCGTCGAGCGATTTTCTTTACCGACCGTTGCCGATCGATCGTTATGGGTTGATTTATGCATGTGCTCAAAAGAACATCGGCCCAGCCGGTGTGACGATTGTTGTGATTCGCAAAGATTTGCTTGACCGGTGCGACGAGAATTTACCTGGCTATCTGAACTACAAAACGCATGTCGACGGTGGCTCGTTGATGAATACCGCTCCGACGTTTGCCATTTATGTCGTTCGCTTGGTAACCGACTGGTTGCTGAATGACATCGGCGGGCTAGACAAGATGTATGAATTGAATCAGGCGAAGGCAAAGTTGTTGTACGATGCGATTGACGGCAGCGAAGGATTTTATGAAGGCCACGCCACTGTGGAGAGTCGGTCGTTGATGAATGCTGTATTTCGACTACCAAGCGATGAGTTGACGAAAGCCTTTATTGCCCAAGCAGACGAGCGAAATCTGACCGCTTTGGGTGGTCACCGTTCGGTCGGTGGGATTCGGGCTTCGATTTACAACGCGATGCCGCTGGCGGGGGTTGAGGCATTGCGGGACTTTATGGTCGAATTTCAGCAGGCGAATCCGTAAGAAATAAATGGAACCACGGATGAACACTGATAAACACAGATGGATGTTCTTTGAGTTTATTGGTGGGGCAATCGGCGTCGGAGACGCCTCCTACAGGTAGTGAGCTGTGGGTGATACGTTCTAAGCAAATCATTTTTAGTAAATTTAACCAAACATTAGCATCATGCACAAAGTAATAGTCTTAGACGATTTGGCCCAGGAAGGCCTCGACCTATTGGAAGCGGCTGAGGGAATTGAATACGAAGTTCGCACCGGTCTGAAAGGCGACGATCTTCGCAAAGCTCTCAATGAATTTGATGGGGCGATCTGCCGTAGCGGGGTGAAGCTGCTGCCGGAGATTTTGGAAGGAAACAGTCGACTGAAGGCGGTTGTCCGTGCCGGGGTTGGAACTGACAACATTGATAAGCCGGCCGCCACGCGAGCCGGCATCGTAGTGATGAACACGCCCGCCGGTAATACGCTGAGTACGGCTGAGCAGGCGATTACGCTGATGATGGGGCTGTCTCGCAATATTGCGCCGGCATATCAAAGCCTGTGCGAAGGGCGTTGGGACCGTAAAAAATACATGGGCACCCAGGTTGCTGGCAAAACGCTGGGCGTGATTGGCTTGGGACGGATTGGGTTGGCTGTAGTCGAGCGAGCGCTAGCACTGGAAATGAAAGTGCTTGGGTTCGATCCCTTTATGTCGAAAGAACGCGCGCATGAGTTGGGCATCGAGTTGGTTGAAACGGTCGACGAGATGCTGCCGGAGATCGATTACCTGACGGTGCATACTCCGCTCACCAAGGAAACTCGCAATCTGATCGACCTGCCGCAATTAGAGATCATTAAGCCGGGGGCACGGTTGATCAACTGTGCACGAGGTGGCATCTATAACGAAGCAGCGATGGTCGCAGGATTGAAGTCGGGCAAGTTGGCTGGGGTGGCCCTTGATGTTTACGAAGACGAGCCCTGCACCGATAGCCCGTTGTTTGGCATGCCGGGCGTTGTCTGCACGCCGCACCTGGGAGCCAGCACCGAAGAGGCTCAAACCAATGTGGCAGTAGAAGCGGTCGGCTTGCTGACAGATTTTCTAACGACTGGCACCATCCGCCACGCGGTGAATGTCGCTCCACTCGACCCGAAGACGCTGGAATCGCTGGGTGGTTATCTGGATGTGGCTTATCGCATGGGCATGTTTATGGCAGGGCTGCATAGCGGGGCCACGGCCTGTCGGCTGGTTTATCGGGGGAAGATTACTGACTGCGATACCAAAGTGCTGACGGCGGCATTTTCTGCCGGTTTATTGCAACACGCGTTGGATGCGGAGGTGAATCTGGTGAATGCCGAGTTGATGCTGCAAGAGCGTGGCATTGAGTTGACGACCGAATCTCGCAGCGATATGGGAGCCTTCCGTTCTTCGATGACAGCTGAGATTACTTCTGATCAGGCAACTCATCAGGCGACCGGTACGGTGTTCGGAAAATCGATGCCTCGGCTGGTGGCGCTCGACGGTTATCGATTGGAAGCCTATCTGGACGGCTGTCTGATGGTGTTCTCGCATGAAGACGTACCTGGAATCATTGGTGGAGTTGGTACCATTTTTGGCAAGCATGGCATCAATATCGGCCAGATGGCCGTGGGTCGGGCAAGCGAACAGCCTGGCGGCGATGCCGTTGGGGTGCTCAACCTCGATGCAGAACCTTCGGCAGAATCGCTAGAGGATGTACGGAATATGACGGCTATTAGTAGTGCAAAGTTCATCCAACTGCCCCAAGTTGGCGATATCCCCGCCTGGTTGCAGGGGTAAAGTCAGAGGGTATTTACGATTCTCCTCTGGCGATGCGTTCGTTATTTTTTCGTATACGCGCGGCACTTTTGAACCGAATTATCTACTTGTAACCGGTAGACCCTGTACGACCGGACAGGTTTTCGATCTTTTCCGGATCGGTAGCTAGTGGAATGTCTGCCTACGACCATTTTGTGACCGATATACAGTCAGGTCGAAGGTCGTCTGAATGTTTTCGGCTCCCACCCTGAAGCACGCCCCTCCCGCGACACCCCCGACGAACCAGCACTATGGAAGCGACATCGCTAGCCGTACCGGCACTCTCCGAACAAGTTGCAGGCATTCTCGGTCGTAGCCCGTATATTTGCCGACGCCAAGTCCAAGTAGAAACCCGAGACGGCAATGTCCGCCTGGAAGGGACTGTGAGCAGCTTTTTTCAGAAGCAAATGGCTCAGGAATTAGTCCGCCGCGTTGATGGCGTACAATCCGTGGAAAACCAGTTGCAAGTCACCTGGTGCAAATAGACGCTCGCTCTTGTGCTATTTTTAATTGTGGTCTGCGCAACTAATTGCCCCTCCGCCAGCGTTTTATCCGCTAAATACGGGCTTCCGTTGGGCGCCCTAGTTTCATAGGTTGGCAGGGATCAATAGCTGGTTTTCTAGATTTCCGCCCTAGGCTTTGCTATCTGTTTGGCAGGCCGTTAGACTCGTTTTTAGACATCGGTGCGAAACCGGCTGTCCGACGAACTAGGTCTACCATTTTGGGGAGGAGCCATGGTCTGGCTTGTAAAATCGAGAATCCAACTTTTCGTTCTGATTGCCATCTGCTTGGTTCCTGTTACAGCCAATGCTGGGGAACCGATCCTAGGCATTGGTCCTGCGGGGGAGATTCAGCAGCTTCATACAGGGTTTGCCTTTACCGAAGGTCCGGCCACCGATGGCAAGGGGAATCTGTTTTTCAGCGATATCCCTAATGCTCGAATCCATAAGATTGATGCTACAGGCGAACTATCGGTATTTACTGACGAGTCTCGTCACTCGAACGGGCTGATGTTCAATGCTGCTGGCGAGCTGGTTGCCTGCGAGATGGATGGTCAACTGGCTGCTTGGAATGTTGATAGTAAAGAGCGCCGCGTGCTAATCGATAAATCTGATGGCAAGCGTTTCAATGCCCCCAACGATTTGGTGATCGATCGCCAGGGGGGCATTTATTTTACCGATCCCCATTACCGAGCGCCCGATCCGTGGCCCCAAGGCAAGACTTGTGTCTACTATCTCTCGGCCGAAGGTAAAGTGACACGGTTAATAGACAGTCTGGTTGCGCCGAATGGGATTACCCTCTCGCCAGATGAATCGACGCTGTATGTTTTTCCGTCTGGAGATTCGACAATGCGTGCCTACGCCGTCCAATCGCCCGGCCAGATTGACGAGGGACGTGATTATTTCACGATCAAGTCTGCTGATGGCAAGACGGCTGGAGGTTGCGACGGGGTGACGATCGACACGCAGGGCAATCTTTACCTAACGACGAAGTTGGGTGTGGTTGTGGTAAGTCCTGCTGGTGTCCAGTTGGGAATCATTGAATTGCCTGAGCATCCCGCCAATGTGACTTTTGCAGGCCCCGAAGGTAAAACCTTGTACGCGACAGCTCGGAAGTCGTTGTATGTGGTTCCGATGCATAGCCAGGGGCATCGTTTTGCGACGGGGGAATGAAATCAGTAGACGAATAGGACGCGGATGTGCGCGGATTGGGCGGATAGTCGCGGATTTTTAAGCCCGGGCATTTCTGCCTAGAAAAACCAATTACGCCCGGCCGAAGCAGACCATACACATGTCGTCGCTTTGGGGGAAATCGCCGGCAAAGCTACGGACATCGTCTAGTACGTGCTTACCGAGATCGTGTGGGTCGACTTGCTTGTTGCCGAACACCTCGGCTAAGCGTTCAATGCCATAGAGGTCGCGGTTTGAATTCATCGCTTCGCTGAAGCCGTCAGTAAAGATGGTGATGAAGTCGCCTGGGGCGAGCTCTTGTTCGTAGGCTTCGTACTCGAAGTCGTCGATCACGCCGATCGGCAAGCCTGCTTGTTCGCCACCGATTTCAATTACAAGGCCTTCGGCATTGCGAAGCATGGGTGGCATATGGCCAGCGTTGACCAGGGTAAGTTTGTTGTTGTTGGGATCAACCACAGCGACGACCATCGTTACAAAGCGGTCGTCCCAATCGTGGCGTGAGAAGGCGGCGTTGATTTCGCCTAATGCTTTTGCCGAATCGGGTTCGCGTGCCAACCAGAAACGAACGTCGCTGGATAGTTTGGCCATGAGAATCGCAGCCGAGACCCCTTTGCCAGCAACGTCGCCGACGATGACCGCAAAGCGATCGTCGGAGAGCATGACGTAGTCGTAGTAGTCGCCGCCGACACGCAGGGCGGCCTCGTAAAATTCGAAGAAATGATAGTCGTCCACCTCGGGCGAACTTGAGGGCAGCAGGGCGTGCTGCATTTGGCTGGCAACTTCTAAATCGCGCTGTAGGGCCCGCTGCTCGATGGCCTCTTCGTGCATGCGAGCGTTGTCCATAGCAATGGCTGCTTGGCTGGTGACGCCTGCCAGGATGAGTAAGTCTTGATCGGT
>Ga0315338_1004782_pt1 | contig 10370 bp, 10 predicted proteins | sample ASW8metaG_FD_204518 | JGI IMG/M metagenome (GOLD analysis project Ga0315338, IMG submission 204518) | Ammonia-oxidizing marine archaeal communities from Monterey Bay, California, United States - ASW #8 | ecosystem: Environmental > Aquatic > Marine > Coastal | place: USA: California | collected...
CCGCGCTTTTCGGCCCCATAATCACAACTGTTCCCGGCGTGCGCAGAAATGCTCTCATCGCTCTGACCGCTGCCGGCGCATTGGTATTGGTCAGTTGGGATCGCGTGATCACGCCCACTGAAGGTGCATTCCTCTTTGCTGCTATAATTGGCTATGTGGCCTTGTTGGGCATGCTCGCAATGGGCAAAACCGATGATCCTGCTATTGCCGAATTGACCGATGTCGACGGCATGGACGGGCTCCCCAAGACTATGCCGTCGGTTCTGTTTTTCTTGCTTTTGGGCCTCATCGCCCTGCCCGGTGGCGCACACATGATCGTGCAAGGCGGCATTGCCGCAGCCACGGATCTCGGCGTCGACCAATCTTTGATTGGCTTGACCGCGCTGGCGTTCGGTACATCTCTTCCTGAATTGGCGACTGTCGTCATGGCCTCGATTCGACGGCAGGCTGAAATGGCGATCGGTAATGTTATCGGCTCCAACATCTTCAATGTGTTCGCCGTTGGTGGAGCGGCCGCAATGGCGGCTGGTGCCATGAATGTGACCCTGAATGTGCCCGAAGCCTTCTTCGTGCTGGATTTCTGGGTGATGTTGGGGTCCAGCGTCGTAATCGCCCTGGTGGTACTGGCCAAGCGGCCAATCGGACGCATCCTCGGCAGCCTGCTATTTTTGTCTTATGTTGGATATATCGTCTATCTCGCGCAGACAATGATGCACCACTAAATCAGTCAGCTTGCGTCTCGACCCGCACAAGCAATCGTTCCAGAAACCGCCGGTCTGACCAGTCAGCGCGTCGTGATTGCGGATCTTGCCGCACACCACGGGTCATTCGCACGACGACCAGCTCCAGCTCCGGCAAGATATAGAGGCGCTGACCTCCCGCTCCGGCCGCAATCGCCACCGCGGGAAAGTCCGGGGCCGCGTGAACCGTATCGAGCATCCGCCCCATATGACGCGACAATTGATCACCCGCATTATCTGGATGTGGCAGCCACCAGGATAGTCCGTAGATGGAATTCGCCGCACTCGGCACAAACATGGCTTCCAGCGTTGGGCCATCCACCAGGGCGAGATCCCCAATTCGACCGCCCTGTTGTACAAAAAAGCCAAACCGGGCCCAGTTCATCGGCGTGATAGAGCCATTCTCCGACAATGTCGGCATGCCGTCGATCATACCCCAGCGTTCCACCGATATCCCCAACGGCAGCAGCACCCGGCGGCTTAGATAGTGCAATGGCGTCGCGTCCAACCCGGCCGTTTCCAGCTTCCGCCGCATCACTTCGCCAAACACTGCAAAGTGATGAGGCCCATAGCGAAACCGGCGGCCCGCCTCATCGCTAGATCGCCGCGAAATCGCGTCCGAATAGCTGGGCAACAGACGCCCCCCGGCACGATTTCCCAGCCCGCTTGTTTGACTGAGCAGATGACGAATAGTGATCCGCGAGCGAAGAGGGTCCTCGCGCCATTCAGTGATGGTGTCGGCGACCAATTCGTCGAGGGTCAGCAAGTCATCCTGCACCGCAGCCGCGGCCATCACACCGGTGAAACTCTTAACACCACTGGCCAATTCCCAGCTATCACTGGCGTCGACCCCAGGCGCATAACGTTCACAAAGAACATCACCGCGATGCACGACAATCACCGCGATCCCGCGACCACGCCGACTAGCGCCCGCCGCGGCATCGCAATCGACCGAATATTGCGGCGGACGTGCCTGGCTGAAGGCACTCGACACTGTGAAAGCGAAGGCAATTAACAGTGCGCCAATCAGGTATTTTGCCCAGATTCCCATGCCCGTACTCTTGGGTCATTAGCGGATCGGTGCAATTCACACGCTTGTGAGCGCCATGTTTTCGCGATGAACAACAGGATCGATAGTCCAGCCTTGCTAGCCAAACACACGACGCAGAATATCGGTCGTGCGCCGGACGGGGTCGCGGCGAATGGCGATCTCTTCGCGGGCGATATAATAGAACACGCCATCGATCGCCTTTTCAGTGGCGTGATCCGTAACAGTTTCGCGCAGGGATTCCGACGGACTATTGCTGCCCAAACCCCAGCGAGATAACAGATTTCGGCCGCTATTGAGATGCGGTTCGATGGACTGGACCGTGTCGTAAACGCCGGAACTTGCCAGCGCCTGTCCCATCGGTCGTCGAAGCAAAGACGTTAGTTCACCCTCGGTCCGGCCACGCAAATAGTCCGTCGCTGCTGTATTGCCACCACGCAGAATACCCACACCGTCGCGTACGCTGAAATCTTGAATCGTGTTCAGGAATATTCGTCGGGCCCCTGGCATTGTGTCTTCCGCCGCGTGATTGATATCACGCTCCAGATCGTCCAGCGAACCCGCCAAACCTACTCGCCGCAATTGTGATTGCACCCGCGAAACAGAGCGCGGAAGGGGAATGTGGACCTGGTCATCATCAAAGAATCCGCCACGCTGTCCGAGACGCTGCGTCGCCAATTCCGCCGCAACCCTCAGGGCGTCCCGTATCCCGCGATCTGTCGTCCGATCACGTGTAAATGCCAGTCCGGATGGGGTCGCCGCCAGCGCAAGCAAGCCGGCACCGCCAGAAATCAAAAACTTTCGACGCAACATAGAACGCTCCTCGCCAAGTGTTACCGCCCGCACACTAATTTGCTCAGCTGAACCTGTCTTGAACAAATAATTTTACAATCCATCCGCTCAAAATGCAGTATTACACACTTGGACTTGAATCCTGCTCGACCGCAACCGCATGGGGGACACATGCAAACCGCACCGAAACTCGACCGCCTGGTATCCATAGATGCTCTGCGCGGTGTTGCCGTTCTCGGCATTTTGATGATGAATGTTCAGGCTTTCGCTATGATCGCCCAAGCTTACGATAATCCGATAGCTCACATGGACATGACCGGTGCCAACGCCACGGTCTGGGCCATCGCAAACACATTTTTTAGCGTCAAATTCATCACGATTTTTTCCGCGCTCTTTGGTGCCGGCATCATGCTGATGGTGGGCGAAGGCGAAAAAACCGGCAAGCACCAGACACGAATGACTTGGCTATTGGTAATCGGTTTGATCCACGCCCATGTATTCTGGTGGGGTGACATTCTGGTCTCCTACGCCCTGTTTGGCATGTTGGCCGTACGGGCACGGAATTGGTCGGTTCGCAAATTGCTGATTTGGGCCGCCGTCATGATTACCGTGGTTGGCTTGTTACTGACCGGCTTGTTTGCCTCTTTCACCATGATCCCTGACGGCATCGACCCGATCAAGCTGGGCATGGCATTGGCGCCCGAAGATCTCGAAACCCTCGTCGCCACTTATCAGGCCGGGTTCATCGAGCACATTGGACCAAACTCCTCGCAGGCACTGGGCGGCGAGATTGCTGGAATATTGCTATTTGGTGGCCGTGTTCTGGGCATGATGTTCGTTGGCATGGCCCTGTTCAAAACCGGCTTTCTGTCTGCGAGCTGGAAATCCGGTCACTACTTGATGATCGCGGTCATCGCGTTGGCCGTCGGCCTCGGCCTCTCGGCCTGGAGCACTCACATTGCGCTCGAGACAAATTTTGACCTCGCACAGAAATGGTCGACCTTCGCCGCCAATTACGTCGGCAGCCTGTTTGCCGCGTTTGGGTATGCAGCCCTGGTCATGCTGATCTGCAAAGCGAAAGTGTTCGGCTTTATCGTCAATATTTTCGCCGCCACGGGCCGAATGGCCTTCACCAATTACCTCACGCAAACCTTGATCATGACGTTCATCTTCGTCGGGGCACCCGGTCTCGGATTGTTCGGCACCCTAGAACGTGTCGAGCAAGCTCAGCTGGTGATGGCGGTCTGGGTTTTACAGTTGATCTGGTCGCCGCTTTGGCTCAGCCAATTCCGCTTCGGCCCGTTTGAGTGGCTGTGGCGCTCCCTGACCTATGGCAAGCTACAGCCAATGGCCAAACCCACCAGCACAACCGACTAATAACCAAAAAAGGCCCGGCAGGAGGCGACCTGCCGGGCTTTCAGGGTAGTCGTGAAATCGAGGATCAACCGTCTTCGGCCGGTGCCTCTTCTTCGGCATCGCCCATGTCTTCTTCGACAACGGCTTCGCCTTCTTCCATCATCTCTTCTGGAGCAGCTTCCTCAGCGGCAGGTGCCTCCGCGGCGGCATCTTCAGCCATGGCATCATCGGCTTCCGCAGCCTCTTCCATCATGCCTGCACTGTCTTCGACAGCCACAGAACCCGGCATAAAATCGCTCATGCTGATGTGCCCGAAATGGTTCAGGCCAAAAAGAACACCGGCTGCCCCGGCGATAAGTCCAACTAAAAAACTACGCATTATTTCCCCCAACGCAGATTACAAACACGTAACCTTACATCGGATTTTGAAAAACACGAAATATTCTATTAGTCGGAGCGTTCAGGCTTTGCGGCGAAAACGGGTCAACCCAATCGCTTCAGCATCGGCATAGGCTTCGGTTTTTCGAGTTGTCACCTGGGCGGCAATCACAGCGTCCGGCGACAGGGCGAGCTCAAGCACGGCCCCGCAGAGTGTTTCCTGAAGATCAAACTGCTGGCCCTCAAACGCTTTGATGCCCTGCAAAATATAGTCGTAATCAACAACGCTCGAGATATCGTCCGCCCCGGTCCAAGCCTTGTCGACCAATGTCACCACATCCACCAGCACACGCTGTTTCACGCCCCGCTCATAATCGTGAATGCCGATCTCGACATCCATTTTCACGCCCTCGAGCCGGTAGACAAACACTTCCCGGCCCGTCGCATTGGCCAACGCATTTTCGATTACCTGGTCAAGTCTCACGGGTTAAACCTCCGGCACATTGGGCGCGTACATCACATCGCCATCGCGCGCGTCCAGATGCTGGCCGCCGTCCACTGTGATGATCTCGCCGGTCATGGCATCAGTCGCAAGAATAAAGCGCAGCGTTCGAATAATATCGTCCGGCGTTGAGCCGCCCTGCATCGGGTTGAGTCGGTGGGCCCGGGCAAATTCCGCCTGAGTCTGACCGCCCGATGGCAAGGTGATACCAGGCGCAATTCCATTGACCCGCACACACGGTGCTAACGCCATCGCCATGGTGGTTGTCGCCCCCAACAACGCGTGCTTGGACAACGTGTAGGAGAAAAAGTCTGGGTTCAGATTGAATAGTTTCTGATCGAGAATGTTGACGACATTGCCCGAAGACCGGTCCGTGTGAGCCTTAGCCATTTCCGAACTCAACAAAACCGGAGCCATTAAATTGACGCGCATGGCTTGGTCCAAATCCGCAGCGATCACATCTTCCGGCCGGTCCATTTCAAATATCGACGCCGAATTGACCAAGACATCGACGCGCCCCGCCGATGCCATGAATTGGGTCACTGCATCAGTTTGTGCCAGGTCGAATTGCACGACCTCGGCATCACCAGCGGCCGCGCGAATTTTCCTTGCAACAGCGTCCGCCTCGGCCAGCGATGCATTGCAATGCACCAACACCCGATACCCGTCCGCCCCCAGCGCCTCGCACAGCGAAGCCCCCAAGCGTTTGCCGCCACCGGTTACCAAAGCCGTCTTTTGAGTCATTTCGTCCTCGATACGCTAAAGCGCGGACGTGATGGACGTTTTTGATCCGGTTGGCAAATTTTTGCCGCCCTCGCTGCTACGCCAAAATCGCCCGATATTGTTTTGCCAATCCCTCAACCATTCCCATATACGGCACAGGCCCGTAGCTCACGCGCGCGACACCGATCTCGGCGAGCACGGGAAGGGGCGGCGGATCCATCATCATCATCACATTGACCGGCATATCGGCCCGGTCGCACACCTCGGCGATTAGGTCACGATCAATCAGTCCGGGAATAAACAACCCGCTCCCGCCCGCCTCACGATAACAGGCCGCGCGCTCCAAAGCCTCCTCCAGCAGGTCCTTGTGTTTGCCTTTGTCAGGTTGCTGCAAAAAGCAATCAGTTCGGGCATTGATGAATAACGGAACCTCCGCCTCATCCGCCGCTTCGCGAATCGCCGAAATCCGCGCCGCCTGTCCCTTCATGGCGTAGAGTCCCAACCCGCCGTGAATTTTGTCTTCAAAATTGACCCCCGCGACGCCCGCCTTGATCACTGCACGGGCGGTCTTGGCCACCTGGTCTGGCCGCACACCATAACCGCCTTCAATGTCGAGGCTGACTGGCACATCACAGCTCTCAACTATGCGCCCGGCAATGGTCGTCAAAAGGCGCACCGGGATTTTTTCGCCATCGGCAAAGCCCTGGGCCGCCGCCACCGACCAGCTACCGGTTGCAACACAGGGGGCCCCGGCCTCGACAATCACCCGCGCACTCCCGGCATCCCAGATATTGTACAGCACAACAGGATCGCCCTTGCGATGGAGTCTGCCGAAGGTAAGCGCTTTGTTTTTCTGGGACATGTCAGGCTCCGGGGCGAAAAAGAAACTATTCGAGAATCTGTGCGAGCTCTTCCAGATAGGGACGGATTTCTCCGTGATATGCCAGCTGCTGCCCCCAGGCCGCACAATTATAAACATCACCTGATCTCGCAGGATGTGTGCTCGCACTGAGCGCCGAAATACGGGCCGCTTCATCGCCAGTGCGAGACCAGTCTCGCACATTGTTCAGATACGCATCGAGCCCATCCGGGTTAGCGCCATCCGTGGCCAGCACATCGTATAGCGCCCGCACGAACCGCTCATAATTGTCGACATTACCGGCAATCACATCGGGGTTCCCGCGCACCCAGCCGTCGGGGATATGGCCGACAACCGGATTGTAGGACATCTGCCCCGGTCGCTGCTGGTTGATCCCCCAGACATGGGCATAGGCGTCGCCCATCGCGTGAATGGCAAAACCGGCCTTCCACATATCGACAAAATTGTGCTCGCCCCGGTGGCCATCGAGCTGGTCGTTTAGCAGCGCCGCCAGATTGGCCTGCCGCGCCTGCACATCGTCGGTGCCACCGCCGTGCAGAGAATGCAGCACCGAAGATAAGAGATGCGCGCGGTCAAACTGGAGCAAGAACAGGCGCGCCGTCCCACTCGGGGCGGAATACTCGATCGGAAAATCATCGGGTGCCTGGGAAAAATAGGCCAGCTGTGCTGCCGATAAGGCATCCCACCCAGCAAAACGCGCAATCAGATAGGTCGTGTCCAGATGCCCATCACTATTGTATTTTGCGTCGTCCATCGAGGTGCCGCAGGCCTTCGCGATGAGAGGCTGGTCCCAGCCATTGGAGCAGGCCGCCAGCGTCAGCGATACCAGCGCCGCAATCCCACTCTTCAACACAGATTTCGCCAACATATCGTCTCCCAGTCGCAAGAAGTCTCAACAATCAATCGGCATTTGTGTGCTCAGGGCAAACGAAAAGTGTCACTAGTCCACAGCCCGGTGCGCATTCCGGCCTTGCGCCGCCTAAGGCTCGGGGCGATCTTGAGCACCATGTCAGACGACACCCCCACCGAGTCGCAAAAATCCGGCCCCGAAATCATTGCCGAATACGTGCGCAATTTGCCCACAAAGCCGGGCGTCTACCGTATGTTTGGCGAGGACGGGGCGGTGCTCTATGTCGGCAAGGCGCGCAATCTGAAGGCACGGGTGTCCAATTACGCCAAATCCGGCGGGCACAATAACCGAATCGGCCTGATGATCTCATTGACCCGGTCGATGGAATTCGTAGTCACCAGCACCGAGACCGAAGCCCTGCTGCTCGAAGCCAATCTGATCAAAAAACTCAAGCCGCGTTTCAACATCCTGCTACGCGACGACAAGAGTTTTCCCTATATCCTGATCCGGAGAGATCATTCCGCTCCGCAATTGCGCAAGCATCGTGGCGCGCGGAAGGTGAAGGGTGATTATTTTGGGCCATTCGCCTCCGTTGGGGCGGTGAATTATACCCTCAATACGCTCCAGAAAGCGTTCATGCTGAGGACTTGTACTGACAGTGTGTATGACGGCCGATCGCGTCCTTGCATGCTCTACCAGATCAAGCGCTGCGCCGGCCCGTGCGTCGACCTGGTAACGCCAGAGACCTATGACGGACTCGTCAATCAGGCGACAGATTTCCTGCGCGGCAAATCCAATGCTCTTCGAGAAGACCTGCAAGACAAGATGCAGACGGCCTCCAATGACCTCGAATTCGAGGCTGCCGCGAAATTGCGCGATCGCATCAAGGCCATCGCAGCCGTCACGACAGATCAGGGCATCAATCCGGCCGGCGTCGAAGAAGCGGATGTAATCGCGGTTGCGCAATCAGGTGGAAAATCCTGCGTCCAGGTTTTCTTTTTTCGAGCGGGTCAAAACTGGGGCAATCAGTCTTTTTTCCCACGCCACGATATTGATGCTTCGCCCTGCGATGTCATCACCGCCTTCATCGCCCAGTTTTACGATGATCGCCCGGCCCCGGGCCTCCTCCTCCTGTCCGATTTGCCCGACGACGAAACATTGTTGGCAGAGGCTCTCAGCCTGCGGGCCGACCGCAAGGTGAGCTTGCACAAGCCAACACGCGGCGAAAAACGCAAACTCGTGAGCCAGACTCACCACAACGCTCGCGAGGCGCTGGCTCGCCGTATGTCGGAAAGCGCCACCCAGGCGCAATTGCTTTTGGGTGTGCAAAAAGTGTTCGGGCTGGAGGCGTCTCCAGAACGCATCGAAGTCTACGACAACTCCCACATCCAGGGCAGCAACGCGCTGGGCGGTATGGTCGTCGCAGGGCCTGACGGCTTCGAAAAAAACCATTATCGCAAGTTCAACATGAAAGGCGATGATGCTGCCACCAATGACGACTTTGCGATGATGGCGGCCATGATGCGTCGTCGCTTCTCGCGCATGCTGAAGGAAAAGGATGATGGCCATCCGGTCCCCGATCTTGTCTTGATCGATGGCGGTAAGGGCCAGCTTTCCTCCGTTCTGGAAGTCATGGAGGAATTGGGCGTGATGGACATCCCCGTCGCCGCTATCGCCAAGGGGCCCGAGCGCGACGCCGGCAAGGAAGCGTTTTACATTCCCGGCAAGCCGCCCTTCAAACTGCCGCAGAACGACCCTGTGCTATATTATCTCCAACGTCTGCGTGATGAGGCGCACCGGTTTGCCATCGGTGGCCATCGCGCCAAGCGTAAGAAAGCGTTGACCGAAAACCCGCTCGATGGTGTACCCGGCGTCGGCCCTGGTCGCAAAAAAGCGCTGCTCGCCCATTTCGGCTCCGCCAAGGCCGTCCGCGATGCTGCACTTGCCGACCTGGAAGGTGTTGAGGGCATCTCTGGCACGATGGCGCAACGCGTGTATGATTGGTTCCAGAATAATTAGGTAATTGGATTCATTCCCGGAGTTTCCATCGAACGTGCCGTCTTCCTCGCTCTTAAATCAACGCCATACCGTACGTGCCGTCTTGTTCGATCTCGATGGCACGGTGACCAAAGACGGTCAAATTCCGCCATCAATCTATCAGGCACTTACGCGTTTGAATGAGGCCGGACTCATCACACTCGCTGTGACCGGCCGCCCGGCCGGCTGGTGCGACCTCATCGCACGGTGGTGGCCGGTCGATGGTGTCATCGGCGAGAATGGTGCCTTTTGCTTTCGCCGCGATACGGATGGGCAAATCCATCGTGACTGGATCCATCCGCCGACCGAAATCGAGAGCGATCGGTTGCAGATATTGCTGGAAAATGCGCTGGCCGCGGTCCCTGGCTCTGCAGCGGCGCAGGACAACGCCTGGCGTAGCTGTGATATCGCCTTTGATTTTGCCGAGGCGGTCAGGGGACTCACATTGGAGGACGCCCGCACAGCCCAGGCGATTTTTGAAGAGGGCGGTGCCACCGCAAAGATCAGCTCCATTCACGTCAATGCCTGGTTTGGCGCACACTCGAAACAAAGCACGTCTCGTCATGTTCTAACATCGGTATTTGGGTTGGATCAAAGGCATCTAGAACAGATCGTGGTGTTCGTCGGTGATTCACCGAATGACGAGACAATGTTTGAAAACTTCCCGCTCAGTTATGGTGTTGCCGGGCTCAAACGCTTTACCGATGACATGACCCATTTGCCGGCCCACATCACCGAAGCCGACGAGGCTGACGGTTTTTTGGAGGTTGTTGAATTCATTCTGGCCGGGGGATCTGACGCCAAATGACATCCAACACATTGTTCAACCCCGCAAATATTTTGACGTCGGTCAGAATTATTTTGGTTCCGGTATTTTGGTATGCGTTGCAACTCAACTCACCATCGGGATTGGTCCTGGCACTGGCTTGCGTCGTCTTGGCTGAAGTGACCGATTTACTCGACGGCTGGGTCGCACGGCGGTTCGGTTACGAGAGCGCGTTTGGTGCCCTGTTTGATCCACTCGCCGATAGTCTGTATCGGCTCGGAGCGTTTACTGCGCTTGC
>Ga0315338_1004783_pt1 | contig 10369 bp, 11 predicted proteins | sample ASW8metaG_FD_204518 | JGI IMG/M metagenome (GOLD analysis project Ga0315338, IMG submission 204518) | Ammonia-oxidizing marine archaeal communities from Monterey Bay, California, United States - ASW #8 | ecosystem: Environmental > Aquatic > Marine > Coastal | place: USA: California | collected...
ACGAGCGAGGTCCATGGGCCAGCCGGTTTGGCCGATGTGTAGACGGCGTTGTAGGCCCCGGCCACGTCCCTCGCCGCGAGACCCGAACGCTCGTCACGCCCTGGATTTATCATCCTCGCCTGGTCCCGTGCCGCCCGCTCCTCGGAAGTGGCAAGCTCTCGGCCACCAAGCTCGGAGGATCGCTCGAACGGCGTATCGTAGACGTCGAGCCAAATCCCCTCCAGGTTGGGGTCTCCCCACGCGGTCGTCTGCCCCTGCCCATCGACCGACACGGCGGTCAGCTGGAGTAGTGTCAAGATCGTCGCCAGTGTTGTCGCCACACCGAGCGACCTCAATAATCGCCGTCTCATCTCAAGAACTCCCATAACTCCTGAGTAACCTTTCGTATAACCGTACGGTTGATACACTTAGACGCCGAACCTAGTCAATAACAATCTAGTCGACAGAGGTTAACTGAGCTCCCACAGGGTTGAGCATAGTGCGTGTTGAGGCGGTGTAAGTAATAGAACCAAGTGCTCATTGGCGAGCTGCAAAAGGGGTGCGGCGTCAGCCGCTGAAGACAATTCACCTTACTAGAACCGCTTCGCGTCGGCCGAGGCATAGCTTGCCATCGCTCGGTCGAGCGAAACCGTCGACTCAAGCGCGTCGACGACTTCACTGAGGCGCCGGACGGGAATGGCACAGGTCATCTCTTCCGCCTTCATCCCGGTTCGCGAACGGCTAAGCGCGCACCCGACGCTGGCGGCCAGTGCCCCCTCCTCTTTGGCGATGGCGATGATATGACATTGTGGCTTTCCTTCGATCTGCAAATCAGGAAACGCATCCCTTAAAAACATCAGCGACAAAGCGTTGATTCGTACCAGGACCACGTCAGGATCGGACTGACTGTCGGCCAGCGGGCCATACACGACCGTGCCAGGTCTAGCGGTCACCACCGGCAGCTCCTTCACCGCGGCCTCGTCAACCCATCCGGACTCTAGCACGGCTCCAACATCGTCTTTCGTCACAGCCTCCTCAAGCGTTAGAAATCCATGAGTCAGACTCCCGACCGAGCAGTTGGCATGGTCGGCAGCGGTGGTGGCAAATGATTCACTCACGCTTCGAATCCAGAACACGCACCCAGCCGGAACCTGTCCCGTTCGTCCACTCTCATTGGGTTCCGGGAAATTGTCATCAAGCCTGGCCACAGGTGCAGTCTGACCCTCTGCCAGAAATGAAATGGCTATTGGCGGCGCATATGGCTTCAGCGTCGCCACCAACCGATCGTTGAGAGACCGCCAGTCTGATTGCCCGGCACTCGTTTCGCTCTTGGCGTCCTTCATGATTTTTTCGCTCCTGTTCCCTCGTGTCTCATGACTAGCTAATCGCAGCACGTCAATTACGAATTGAAATGAATCCTGCGTGGCCTCGCCGCTCCGAGACTACCGAGCGGACCCCCACTATACAGAAGGCAAAACAAGCAGGGACAAGGGAGAGGCTATCGTGTCGGTTGCGGTTACGTTGGCAACGTATTGCCGATTATGAAGATCTCGACTCAGACATTCGTGACGGAGGTACTACTCCCTAAAACGCTTTGGCGAGAGAACGACCCTTCGAGCCTTCGGCGACGGCGGCTCACGTACCGCGGCGTCGGTGAAGAACCCAGAGCCTATTTCGTTCTGGCGTTGAATCAGAAGCACCGCCCTAAAAGCAGGCCACCGATTCGTAGATACGTCCTGACGCTCTATCTTGCCTCCAGAGACGGAAAAAGTGAGCCAGGTATGAGACCCACACTAGTTTTCTAGGGCACTTCCTGGAATCAAATTTGGCATCCACTTTCGAGCGTTACGAAAGCGCTCTTCGATGTCGACCTCTGACAAACCGAGGTCTTTGAGTTGAAGCCGAAGCTCCCATTCTGAACGTGCCAGACTTGGTTCTAGTCCGGCCTCGATTAGAGATGTATCTCGCGCCGAGAGCGCGAACCACTCACGCTCAGCCGTCTTAACACCCACCACAAGAAAGCGATCACTGGTCATCTAGTCACCTCGATCATTGAAATCACACAGGTTCGTCGACACTGCCATTGCAAGTAACGACCCGTCGCTGGGAGGATCGGGCTAGAAAGCCGCAGGGAACGGCCTGGAGGGCGATGCTATAACGACCGCAGTGTAGAACGGGATTGACGCCAGGTCAATCGTCGCCAGAACGAGTGCCGACTGTGATGTCGTAGCCATCATTGCCTTCGAGACTAGCCGCAACAGTCACAGTGAGTGTAATCGGCTGACAGCACACCTGGCAGTCTTCGATATATTCCTGGCGGCGCACGGAACAATCGATGGAAACCTCCAGTGTCTCTCCACAGTACGGGCAACGAATCTGCTCGGTCTCCATCATGTCTGCCATTGGCGACAAACGGCTAACCCTGGTCACAACCGACGTCATAGGCGGTCACCTTGAGCGTGACCAGTTGGTCAATGGGGATCCAGCGTAAGAAAAAAGAGCAGCCATGCCACCTTAGTTGATTCGTTAGAGCACCATTAGCAGCCGATGCCTGAGAGTGTTGGCTGCATAGCGAACGGCGATGGCTTGCGGATTGCTGCTTCCGTGTCGTGCCTTAAATCGAAACCTTACAGCGTGATCGGCTTCCAGGCAACATGCCAAAGAACGTCGATCGGAACCAAGATCAGTGAGAAGAAAACCGAGTCAACCTACCGTCCTCATCGAACGCGATTACGTCGTATGGCTGAGAATTTGGTCCCTCCATCCCTGGCGACCCGAGTGGCATACCCGGCACCGCGATCCCATTGATCGGCGGACGATCCGCAAGGAGACGCTTGACATCTTCCGCCGGCACGTGCCCTTCGACGACGTACCCCTCAACCATCGCCGTATGACACGATGTCAGCCGTTGCGGGATCCCGACCATTTCCTTGACCCGGTTAATGTTCGGAACGTCCTTGGTCTTGACCGTAAATCCGTGTTCTTCAAGATGTGTGACCCACATCGAACAGCAGCCTCAAGTCGGAGACTTGTAGACCTCAACGACCGGCTCCTCCTGTCCAGGCGCCGCTCCGATCGCGATCGCCGTGACGACCAGGCAGCACGACAGCATCAGAATAACTAACCGCATCGACAAATCCCCCTTGTGGTTGGATTATTGATCGAATGCCACTCAGGCCTCGCAAGGGTTTCCCTACGCCACTCCACCACACATCCTAACTTAACGGTCGCCTCGCTTGGAACCAGAGAACTGCCGGTGATGCCCTTGGGATTGCGCCATCCCGACCGATCCCTTACTGCCCTTGCCAGCCCCTGATGACGCATCGTTGATGATCTCGACGTCACCGGCCTTCACCATACCCTGCACGGACTCCCGCTCTGCATCGTGCGTGGCAATCTGACCTTCCTTAGAGGGTCCCAAGCGCAGCACCCGCCCTTGCGAAAGCTTAACCCTTAATGGCCGCCGAGTCTTATTGAGAATAATCTTCATGACATCACGCCCAACCCCACGACACGAGTGAGCTGCCCTCACAGACTTCGCTAATCCCGGAAGTTGATGTATTGGAGTGGTAGCTCGACATCGGCCTCCTTGAGCAGAGTGATCACCCCCTGGAGAATATCCCGCTTTTTTCCGGTTACCCTCAACTGATCACCTTGAACCGCCACCTGGACCTTAAGCTTGGCCTGTTTAACCATCTTGACCAACTGCCGCGCTAGCTCGGCGTCGAGTCCCTGACGGACACGAATGACCTGCCAGGCGTCAGCCACGTTCGTCTGCACGGTGTCGCGGGCCAAACAACGAACATTAATCTTACGACTCGCCAGCTTCCTCGTCAGAACGTCATACATCTGATTGAGCTGAAATTCGTCCGGCGCCCGCATCGTAACTTGGCCGGGCTCAAGCTCAAATTTGGCGTTCTTCCCTTTGAAATCGAACCGAGTATCGATCTCCCGAGTTGCCTGGTTGACCGCGTTCGTTACCTCCTGAAGATTGACTTCTGACACAACGTCAAATGATGGCACGCCCCCCCCCGGTCTTAGCGCTTACCCAATTATACGGCCAACACAAGAAACTCCTGCCACCTTACCTACGAAGAACAGTTGGCGGACAAGGCTCAGGCAGCAGTCGCACGGTCACCTTTGCCGAAAGCACCGACGGCCTTCGGACCCCTCGGTAAACCACTCAGAGGACACTCCACTAGTGTCGCGACTACGAAAGACCGATAAGACAATTCAGGAGGATCGGTGAATCACCAGCCTCGGACGCTTCGCGTCTGTCTCCTCACAGCTCTCACCATCGGTCTCACACCCGTAGGTGGTCCCGTGTGGACATCCACTCAGACCGAACCGGAACGTAACGCGCTGGTCGAGGTCTCGCTCATGAGCTCAGACGACCACGTCGTGGTCGGTTTAGTCGGCAGCCAGGTGCTCTCGGGCGAAGTTCATGAAATCAGGACCGCCCCGTTCCGGGTCTTTGTCGACTTCTTCAACGTTGTGCCGAGGGTCGATGCAGTGACACCGGTAAATCGAGGTGGGGTCAGACAGGTGCGGGTCGCACTGAACCAGACCGACCCGCCGGTCACCCGCGTCGTCCTCGACCTGACGCACCGGTCAAGCTACCGGGTGGAAGAAGATCCGCATGGCCGCGAATTCCGAATCATCATCGGCTCCGCCACCGCTTCGACGACCACCCTATCGGACCCCACGGTGGGGTTGACGACCCCGACCAGCCTCGGTGTTCCGTCGACAACCTTGGAAGAATACGTGCACTGGTTTACCCGATTCACTAACGACGTCGAACGCCTACTGTCCCACCATTCGGCACCTATAGCGGCGGACGGCACAGCCCAGGAGATGACTACCGGTCTCGAGTGGCAGCGCCTGCAGTACGAGCTGGAGATGGTTACTCCCCCGGTTTCCCTGCAAGCAGTACATCACCTTGTAGCGACTGCGATTGACCTCGGTCGGGTCAGCGCGACTTCACAACTCGATGACTCCACTCAAGAGCGTGACCAGGACGCGGCACGGGCAGGCGCGTCGTTGCTCATTACTCGAGCTCGGCACCTCGTCAAACTTGGACTCGCCGCGAGCTCGGACAGCGGTCAATAGTTGTCGGAACCTAACACCCCGGCGTCGGTCGCCGACGGCTGCTGGACTCCTGCCACGCGAGGCCACCTGAAGGGGGGAAACGGTGACTCGCTGCCGTTACCGTTGCAGGCCCAATTAATTAGAACCGGCACCGGTGTGAACTAAACCACGACTGCCTTACGTTGATACACCGAGACGTCTCCTCGTGCGACTATGGAACAGACGAACCCCGCCACGCTCCGAGCACATCGGCCATACGTTCAACGAGCTTGACAAGTAAAATCTCGTGAATCTTGGCTCACTACTCAAGACGGAGCCTAAAATTTCCATCGGACCGAGCTGACCGCATGGAGAACATGTCCCCAGATCGGGATTCGGACTCGCCTAACAACATCGCGTCGGATGAAACGCGGCCGGTCTCGCCCAACTTGGGCCGCGGCGCAATATCTGGTGCTGTCCTAGGCTCGGTGTCGTCCAGAAGCAGCCGGAACGGCGAGTCGGGAAGAGATGGTGAGTCGTCGGCAAGTGACAAGCGAGGCGGCGGCGGTTGTGTCAGGGTTACACGAACCCAAGGGCTCGTCTCCCACCCTGGCGTACGGGCGCCACATCGGCGACATTGGAGATACATACGACCACCACCGTGACTCAGACGGTAGTCATGTTGTCGCCGGATCAAGCAAAAGAGACGATCAAACATCCCAGGGCAACTGGACGAATTCTATTGCAGCTCGAGCCCAGGACCTAGCAATCAATTGAGCCGTCATCGATTAAGAGGACGGCTGGAGTGTTAGTGGGTCATGGCGTGGAGAAGCACGTTAACGCCCAGACCGTATCCATCAGGCGAGAACTTCGAAAAAAAGCGAGGGTCGTCAGCTTCACGCTCCCACGCATCGGCAATGTCAGTGTTGTGCGTCATGACCACGAGAAACCGACCGCTTTCGTCCGCGATAGCACGGAAGTGTGGTACCGCACTGTCGGCACCTCGCTCCGACGTCGTCCGCCCCCCGACACCGCGCCAGAACTGGATCGCGGTGATCTGCGGCACCGACGTGACGTGGGTCAAGGTCCGAAATACGGGATGATCAAGAGGAACGTCGATAATCGGATACTGCCCAGGCGGAAGAACCTTGGCGATTTCGCTAGTCCAGTGCTGCCACGCACGCGAACCCCAGAAGTCATCAACCCACAAAAAACCACCTTTAAGTAGGTACGCGCGAAGTTGCTCGACCTCCTCGGGATTAAATTCGATTGTGCCGACGTCGGCTGCCATCGTGAACGGGCAATTAAAGAGTTCGTCATCGGTGACCCTGACGACCCAGTGGTTTGGCTCTTGCCGGCTATCGAAACTGACGCGAGCAGTCGTCAACTCCGAGTAGCGTGCCATGAGATTGATGCCTGCATACGGATAGTCGGTTGCCCATCCCATCCCCAACGCCTCGTATCGGACACTGTTGTACATCAGCTTACAAAAGGCGAAATCCCTATCCGGGAGCGTAGGCGGAGGAAATCGCGGAGGCAGACTTCCCTCTCTAACACCACCCCAGCGTCCCCATTGAGCCTGCGCTACCGAAACCAGACCACAGACAACCACCAGAACAACCAGTAAACGGAGGCTGTGCCATCGGATCGTCACGCGACTCATAAGGACGGTTATACACGCTCACGTCTGCACACGCCAATTGTGATGCCGAAGGAGCAGCACAAGACGCGACTGGGTCAAGCGAACGGCTGGATGCTGCGCACCCAGCTTTAAGACACCCGCTGCGGACGCCCTGTACTATGACAACGCTCTGACGACTATCAGAGAGCTCACGAACGGTCGTGATGAGGAGTTCGTGGACGACGCGACGGTATCATTACGAGCGGAGAAGTCGCGCCGGACGAACGCGGGACAAATTCCATCTTGGCCAGGTTGTTCGCCCGTCTCCACAAACTTACAATTAACGAGCTTAAGGGCGACCATGTGACCACTGGTCCTGCATATTCACGGATCGATTCCCTGCCCGCAGAAAATCCCTCTGAGGGTGGTATGGTGTGAAGCGTAAAAATACTGCGTATGTTTGAGCAATAGGTAACGACGCCGGGCTGGATGCAGCGCCAGCCGAACGTAAAGATCTTTGGCACTCATCACACTAGTCCCAGGCCTCTCCCCACTGCACTTTGCGGGCGCGTCGATAGGCCACCCGATTGCTGCGCGTGATCATCTCCTCGCGAATTCCATCAACGCCACATACCTTCAACGTCACGCGGCGGTCACCAGTCAGAGGGCGACGGATTAGACGTCCGGCAGCCGGGTTCCCCTCGCCACGGGTCGCAACAACGTAGCAGTACTTCTCGTCCTCGTACGAGAGCGCTCCACCCTTGAGTCGTCGGTGCAGGCTCGACCGATTCAGACGTACACCGAAATGACACCAGTCGTCCTCAGGAAGAGGACATCGATCTGCGTGAGGACACGGTGCGACAACCGATGCACCGAGCGACAGCAGCTCGCGGCGAACCTCGAGCATCGTGCGAAACCCCCGAGTCGAACCGGGCAAAATTACCACCACTGCGCCACGACACGCCTCCCACGCTGTGTGGAGCACGTCACGCTGCAGGTCTTCGTTTAACTCAGTCAACAGATAGCCGACCACCACAAGGTCGTGTCCGTCTAGCGACGGAACGGCACCTACTCCGTCATGCCACGTCGCCTCGACCCGGGCGCCGAGGGAGGAGCACTCAAGGAGTCTCTGGCCCATACTCCGCATAGCCGGATCACGCTCGATCAGCCGCGCACGCACAAGTTGGGGAAACTCCACATCAGCCGCCCAGAGCGCGGTCGCGGGCCCCGCACCCAGGTCCAGTAGTGTCTCTACGCTCAGGCCATCGCATCGCTCGCGAAGCTCGTGAAAGACAGCCCGAGTGGCCGCGAACGTCGCAGGCATCCTAGTGGTGGCATAGGCAAGGGCAGCTAGATCGTTGAGCGTTGGAGACATCGATAAACCATCCCGATACGCAACCGAGAGTCGTGCCGCCGCCGCGTGTAAGTCGCCGACAGAGACGCCGACAGCCGCAGCGTCGAGAGCCTGCCGGAGCTCCAACGGGAGCAAACAGTCATCGGTCACAGGCAGACGTTCTTAAAGGTCGAGAGTCGAAGATCAAGAGTCGTCGGTCAAGGATAGTTGAGAGTACGAAGTCGTAAAGCGCCTCGCGATAACGACCCACGGCTGATGATCCGGGACGTCCGACTACGCCCGGCCCATGACCTTCCCTACGGGAGACTGAACGCGACATACCGGGGGGGCGCCTCGTTGTCCCCGGCGACACCCACGACAATGAATTGTTTCCCCTCGTGGAGATAGGTGATCGGGGCACCAGTGGTGCCTGCAGATAGCTCGTATTCCCAAACAACATCACCAGTCGCCTTATCATACGCGCGGAACCAAGGCTCACCGTAGTTCGTCACAATCTCCGCAGGCATGCCAACTGGCACCCGTCCACCACTGTTGCGCGCGTCGGAACCTTCCCCCACAAAGAGAAGCGACCCAGTAGCGAGTGGTGAGGGACGACCGGGCCACCCGAGCCGTCCTAAATTGAGATGGCGGATTGCCGGGTGGTTTCGCGGACCGTTACCGTTCGGTGTCTGCCAGACGATCTCACCCCGGTTCATGTCAATCGCCGTGATACGACCATAAGGCGGTTTAAACAGCGGGAGGCCACGCGGTCCGCCGATCCACAGACGAGTTCCCTTTACGAAGCTCAGATTCGTTCGGTCGGGATTCCCCTCAAGAACGTCCGCCACGAACGGCGCCGTGATCGAGGGAATATAGAGAATGTTGGTTTCGGGGTCGAAAGCAGCACCCTGCACATCGGCACCACCCTGCGACCCCGGCAGCTGAATCGTCCCGAGGTTGCCGTCCGCTTCGTTGGTGCGGACCGATGGCGGGGTGAACATCGGTCCAATGGTGTAGCGCTCAACAATCTCCAATGCTTCGGCCCTGAGCTCTGGGGTAAAGTCGATCAGGTTGTCGATCGTCGCGCCTTGGCGGTCGAACGCTGGCGGTTTCGTGGGGAACGGCTGCGTCGGTGACGTCACCTCACCCGGCGTCGTCGACTGTGGGACGGGCCGCTCCTCAATCGGCCACACCGGATCTCCCGTCACGCGATCAAAGACGTAGGCGAACGCCTGCTTGGTGATTTGGGTGACGGCCTTGATGGTACGGCCCTCAACCTCAATGTCCATCAAGATGGGAGCGGCCGGCAGGTCATAGTCCCACAGACCGTGATGGACGATCTGGAAGTGCCACACGCGCTCCCCCGTCGTTGCATCGACACACACGAGACTCTGGCTGAAGAGGTTGTCACCAACCCGATGGCCACCAAACATATCGTTCGTCGACGAGGTCACCGGGAGGTAAACGTAACCGAGCTCCTCATCGGCACTAAAGAGCGACCAGACCGGCGCGTGGCCACTGTATTGCCACGACTCGTCCTCCCACGTGGAGGTCCCAAATTCGCCCGCCTGCGGAACCGTGTGAAACACCCAGCGCAATTCCCCGGTTCGCACATCGAAGGCCCGTACGTCGCCACGAATATCCTCCTTCGTCACAAACGTATCCGACATCGACTGCCCCACCACGATAACGTCTCGAATCACCGTGGGAGCACCGCCCCACCGATATCTTGCGCCCTCCGCCAATCCTGTCGTTAGATCGACCCGCCCGCCATCGCCGAAATCGTCGTAGGGTCGACCGGTCTGACGGTCGAGCTCAATGAGCCACTGGCCGCGCTGCACGATGATCCGCTGATCGTCACCATCGGCCCAGTATGCGACACCGCGGGTCACCGTTCCGCGGAACGACGCCGGTGGATCATCGAACGGCTGCTGCACCCAGATGGTTTCGCCGGTGCCCGGATCGAATGCTTCGACCAAACCTACCCCGTTGGGGCTATAGAGCACGCCATCGACCATCAGAGGAGCGGCAGTAAAATTGTTGCCATAGCTCAGGTCGGGAACCACGTCGAGAATGGACCGGTCGACGGCGACCCGCTCCCACGCGACCTCCAGGTCGTTGACATTGTCTCGAGTGATCTGGCCGAGCGGTGAGTATTTGGTCGCAGCGAGATCGCCCGCATAGTGGCGCCACTCGTCACCGGGGCTCTGCGCAAGCACGTGAGCCACACCAAGACTGAACACAAAAAGTAGGCAGGCGACGAGTGGGCCCGACAGGCTTCTAGCCAAAGACATCTGTACGCCTCCTTTGCTAGTGGAGCGAATTATAACGGAGCCGACGGTTGAATTCTTATTTACTCCGATGACGGT